>ERZ802822.1464-NODE-1464-length-14421-cov-10.745399_pt1 | contig 14421 bp, 10 predicted proteins | sample MGYA00345649_ERZ802822 | MGnify/ENA primary metagenome ERZ802822 (study PRJEB30503, sample SAMEA104212359) | marine metagenome | biome: Westerlies Biome; feature: [SRF] surface water layer (ENVO:00010504) within the epipelagic zone...; material: water...
CTAGATTTATCAATTAAAATGTTCAAATCTAGTCCGGCACAAAACGTTTTAGAAATATTACTTTCTAGTATAACTACCTTAACACTTTTATCTTTAGAAGCTTTCGTTAGTGAATTTAAGATTTCATCTAAAAATTGAATTGTGAAAGCATTTGAAGGTGAACGGTTTAAGGTTATTCTAGCAATACTATCTTCAATTTTATAATTTATATTTTTATTACTATTCATTTTATATTTCTTTGCTCTATTATCACATCCTAAATTAAATTATTAAGAATTAATCATGCAACAAAGTAATAATTTTGAAAAGATTTTAAAAAGCGTTATTTCTGAGAATGATTTGTCAACTTTATCATTAGATGATGCAAATGATGAATTTTCAAAACTCTGTAGAGCTTTTATCATACAGTATTACGAAAAAAATTTGGATAACAAAAAATCTTTATCTTTATTGAATAGTGAAAAAAATAATCCTGTATTAAAACTATTTAATAATTTTTTTAATGAAAATAAAATAAAAACTCCTAAAAATTTTTCAACTAAATCAGACAAACATATATGGGAAATATTTTGTCCTGAAGCATTTGAAGCCTCCATAAAGCCAGAAGAAGTTAAGGATAAAATTTTAAAAAAAAGAAAGTTGATTAAAATTAATGAAAATCAAAATTTTTTAAAAAACCCAGTTAAAGAAATTTTATTTTTAAGTAATGTTTTAATTACAACTCCTTCAGACTTTTTATCCACAAATATCCCATTAGAGATTAAGGATGAATTAAAAAATTTTAAAAATGTCAAACAACGCTTTTGGTATGATCATCCAATACCATTAGATGCTCTAAATTATGAAAATGAAATTATTTATGGTTTAGAAAATCTTGATAGGGCTATAGCCTTTGAAGTTAAAAGAGGTAATATTAACAATACAGATAAAATTAAACTTATTTTATCAGTTTCTGTGACACATATTGGTTTAGAAAATATTGCTTTAAAGTATATCAAAACAATCATAAAAAAACATTTGAATTTAAAATTTATCAATGTCTACTTATTTGATGAATATGTATGTAAAAACATAAATTCAATTTTATTCAGTGAGGATAAAGATACAGAAAATATAATGGGAGTTAATGGCAACTATGGTCGCCACTATACATTTTTAAAGTATATATTATTAATATGGAATAAAATTGTTGATAAAGACGTAAGATATAGTTTTAAGATCGACTTAGACCAGGTTTTTGATCAAGAGATTCTTTTAAAAACAACGGGTTTTTCAATTTTTGAAATCTTTAAAAATCAAAAAAATTGGGGAGGTACAGCAATTGACTATGAAGGGAAAAAAGTTGATCTTGGCTTATTAGCAGGGGCACTAGTAAATAAGGCTGATATTTCAAAATCATTATTTACCCCAGACGTTAATCGACCCAAAAATAACGATTTATTAAAAAATCTATCTTCTAAAAGAGTATTTTGTCCGGAATGGCCTCAATCATTGTCCACTGAGTCTGAGTTGATGTATAGGTTAGATAACATCCAAAGAATTCACGTTACTGGTGGTACTACTGGTATAACCGTAGATAGTTTAGTAAAATGGGCTCCTTTTACGCCTAGCTTTGTAAATAGAGCAGAGGACCAAGCTTTTGTAATTTCTTCCATTAAAGAAGAAGAATATTTAAGTCATTGTCACGCTAAAGATTTAGTTATGAGACACGACAAACATGCTTTTGCTCAAAAAAGTATAGAAATGTCGAAATTTGGAAAAGAAATTGGAAACCTAGAAAGAATTTTAATATTTAGCTATTACATCCAAATTCATGATTTAGGTTTTGAAATATTAAAAAAACATTTATGGCCATTCACCTCGTCTTTTTTAACCCAATATCCCGAACTTTTATCAGGATTGATATTTTTAATTGATGGAAGTCATAATGGAAAAGATTATGTTAGTTTAGGATCACAAAGATTGGTTGATACTCAAATCTTTTGTAAAACACAGTTAGACAAACAATATAATATCGAAAAATTATACTGGCGTGAATTTGTCAACAGGGTTCAAAAATTTAAAGATACTAACGGTAACCTCAAATCACTTATTAACTACTGTAAGGTCTAATTATACTAATTAATTAAATAATTAATAAATATTATACAGGAACAAACTTATATCCATTTCCATACTTGTCCAAATAACCAAATTTTGGCTCTAACATATGACCACCTGAGCATATTATCCTGTCATTACAAACCATATCAAAAGCTTTTTTTCTTGATTTCAATCCGTTTTCTATATCAACATCAAAAATTACAGAAATATCTGGATTTGCTAATTGCAAATTAGGGGCATGGAGGACATCGCCCATTTGAATAAAATTATTATTATTGTCATCTATCCTAAATCCACAATGCCCTGGTGTGTGACCAGGTAGAGGAACAGGATAAACTCCAGAAATTATCTCTTGACTGTTACTTAGTGTTTTTACTCTATCACCATAAGCTTTAATTACAGCCTTATTTAAGTCAGCAAAATTTTTTCCATTTATTTCAACATCATCAAAATTATCCTTGTTCCAAAAATTCAATTCATCTTCTATTACACTTACCTCTGCTTTTGGAAACATAGCTTTACCATCTTTGTCAATTGCCCCTGCTACGTGGTCAGGATGTAAATGTGTAAAAAATACGTCTGTTATATCCTCAGGTTTTATATTTGCTTTTGCAATTTCTTCATGGACAAAACCACAGGTTGGTCCAAAAAGATCCCTACACCCTGCATCAACTAATAAGATTTTGTCATTTTTAAATATGAGATAAGCATTTACATTATTAATGGTAAGTTGATTGTTTTCGTCAGAGATTTTATTAGCAGTATCTTCGTCCAAATTAAGGAGAATTTCTTTAGGTATAGATAAATCTCCATCCTTCAAAGCTATTATTTTGGTGGAACCTACCATTAATTCCTGTAAATCTGACATTTGCTTCTCCATTAATATAAACTTAAGACAAAGCTTAAAAAAAAATATTTTTCATTTCAATACAAATAATAATTAAGATTTTATAAAAATTCTGACTTAAATTGAGAGAGTTGTATTACCTCATTTGCAGGCTTGTCTTCTCTCAGTCTTTTGATGCGAGGAAATCTTAAAGCAACACCTGATTTATGACGATTACTTTCATTAACAGCATCAAAAGCAATTTCAATAACAAAAGTTTTTTCAACTTCCCTAACTGGGCCAAATTTCTTTATAGTATTATTGCGAACAAATTTGTCTAATACCTTAAGTTCATTATCATCAAATCCAAAATAAGCCTTCCCAATAGGGGATAGCTGATTACCGTCCCATAAACCAAATGTAAAGTCAGAATAGTAAGAACTTCTTTTACCATGACCTCTAACTGCATACATCAAAACAGCGTCGACATTTTTGGGATCCTTTTTCCACTTATACCAATATCCTTTTGGTCTACCAGGAATATAAGAGCTTTTCTCATTTTTTATCATTAAACCTTCATGTTGATCATCAATAATTTTTGTTTGTTTTATCTTGGATAATTCATTCCAATCATTAAATTTAATGACTTTAGACAAATCAAAAAAAATATTTTTATTTTTTTTATGCCATTTTTCTAATTCTGAACGTCTAATTTTCCAAGTTTTATCCCTTAAATCTTCATTATTTAGATATAAAATGTCGTACAGTTTTATAAATGCAGGAAATGAATCCAAATGCTTTTGTGTTACTTTTTTTCTATTTAACCTTTGTTGTAGTGAGTTAAAATTTAGTGGTATAAAATCTCTACCAACTAATAGCTCACCATCTAAGATTACCATATTGTCTTCACTACTTTTTATTTCAGGAAAAGATTGACTTATATCATCTCCAGTACGGGAAAAAATTTTAACTGTATTTTCTCCTAAAATAATTTGTACTCTAATTCCATCCCACTTCCATTCTGCTATAAATTGATTTGAGCTTAGATTTTCGAAGTCAGTTTTTGTTATCGGGTTTGCAAGCATCATTGGATTGAATGTCTTCAATAAATCAATTTCTGGTATAGGTCCTTTATTAGATAACCATTTAAATAAATTGTCATAAGGAGGTTCAATTCCATGCCAAATTTTTTCAATATCATCTAATTTTTTATTACTAAATTTAGCTAAAGCAGTTTTTGCTAACCTTGAAGAGACACCTATCCTTAATCCACCACTTATTAATTTTATTAGTGCCCATCTTTGAGTTTCATTTGCAATAGAAAGAAATTCTTTAATAGTTATACTTATCTCATCCTTTTTAAGATTTCTTAATAAAGCTATTATTTCTGAAATACTTAATAAGGACCCTATTTTTTTATGAGGCCATATTAGTGAAATCGTCTCAGCCAAATCTCCTACGTAGTCATACGATAGAGTAAATAATTCATGGTCGATATTTTCAAAAACAATCTCTTTAATTTTAGAAATAGGAATATTTCTTAATTCTAATCCATTTGTTAAAATAGCTAAAGTATATCCTCTATCTGGATCAGATGTGTTTTGGAAATAATTAGATAAAATATCAATTTTTCTATTTCTTGAGGATGTTAATAATAATCTATTTATTAATTCACTAAACTCTTTCACAATTGCTCCTCATCTTCTCTTCCAGATAAGGATAAAGCTAAGCCGTTAATATTATTCATTTTGCACCAATGAACAATTGCTTCTTCTCTTCCGTGAGTAACATAAACATTTTCTGCACTACTAAATTTGATATAATTTGTTAATTCATTCCAATCTGCATGATCAGAAATAATTAAAGGAAGCTCAACCAAACTTTGTTTAGCCCTTTGTTTTATCGACATCCATCCGGATGCTTGACAAATTATGGGGTCTTCAAATTTTCTTGACCAAATATTTTTAATAGCCGAAGGAGGTGCCAAGACTATTTCACCGTTATAATCTTTTTTTTTCGTAAGATTTACTTTAGTAATTTTACCTAATTTTATAAAATTATTTTGATAATATTCACATAATTTTTCTAAAGATCCATGAATAAAAATTTCTTTATCATAACCTTGTTGTCTTATTAAATTTATAACTCTTTGTGCTTTTCCAAGTGCATACACGCCAACAAGGTGTGGTCTTTCAGGAAATAAATTTATTGATGTTAAAAGTTTTTTTATTTCTTCATTTTCTTTTGGATGTTGAAAAACAGGAAGTCCAAATGTAGCTTCTGTTACTAAAGTATGACATTTTACGGGTTCAAAATCTTTACATGTTTCATCGCTTGTCGTTTTATAATCTCCAGTAAAGTTAATCTTTTCTCCTTTATATTCTGTCAAAACTTGGACACTTCCTAAAATATGACCAGCTGGGAAGAATGTAATTAATACATTATTAATTTTTAGTGATTTATTTATGGGTAAAACTTGAAAATTTTCAGCGCAATTTTCACCATATCTAATTTTCATTATTTCTATGGTTTCTTTTGTGGCTAATACATTCTTATGACCTGGTTTAGCGTGATCAGCGTGTCCGTGCGTTATTATTGCATTTTCCACTGGCTTATAGGGATCAATATGTGTATTGATTGGCTTTATATATAAATTTTTGTCAATCCATTTCATATTTATAATATATAATAATGTCAGATAATTTTAAACTTCAACCTATACAAAATTGGTTAAAAAAAAATAATTGGTTTTTTTATGATCATCAGCTTGAAACTTTAAATCAATCAATAAACGGATATGATATTCTATTAATTGCTCCTACTGGTGGCGGGAAAACGTTAGCAGGATTTTTACCTTCACTTCATGATCTAATTAATAATAACTCGCCAGAAAATAAGCTTCACACGTTATATATTTCTCCACTTAAAGCTCTAACAATTGATGTACATAGAAATTTAACTAATCCTATTGAAGATCAAAACTTAGATATAAGAGTTGAAACTAGAACAGGTGATACTTCAAGTTATAAAAAGAACAGGCAAAAAAACGTTCCACCCCATATGCTAATGACAACTCCAGAATCATTGGCTTTACTATTAGCGGATATAAAAGCAAAAGAATATTTCAAATCTTTAAGATATTTAATAATTGATGAAATTCACAGTTTAGTTAACACAAAAAGAGGAGACTTACTATCTCTTAATCTTTCTAGACTAGATACAATTTCTCCAAATTGTAAAAGAATAGGTCTGTCAGCAACTATTAAAAACAAGAATTCTATACTTAATTTTTTATCTCAGAAAAAAAAATCTAAAATAATAAACATACAAGAAAAATCCTCTCCAAAAATTGAAATTTTAGAAACAGAAAATAGGGTTCCATGGTCAGGTCACATGGCTAGCTACGCTATTACAGATATTTATAAAAAAATTAAACGTTCATCTATGACAATTTTATTCGTTAACACCAGAGCACAAGCAGAATTAGTGTTCAATAAACTTTGGCATGAAAATGAAAATAATCTTAAAATTGCAATCCATCATGGCAGTTTAGAAAAAGAAATTAGAAGAAAAGTTGAAAGTTTAATGTCACTAGGAAAATTAGATTGTGTTGTTGCAACTAGCTCTTTAGACCTAGGAATTGATTGGGGAAAAGTTGACTTAGTAGTTCAAATAGGTTCTCCAAAAGGAATAGCAAGATTTTTACAACGAATTGGTAGAAGTAATCATAGATTTGATGAACCATCAAAGGCTCTATTAGTACCTTCTAATCGATTTGAGTATTTAGAATGTATTTCTACAATAGCTTCAATAAAAGCAAACCTTTTAGACGAAGTTAAAGATAAAGATGGAAGCTTGGATGTGTTGGCTCAGCATATATTAGGAGTTGCTTGTAGTAATCCATTTCAAATTGACGAATTGTATCTTCAAATAAAAAAAGCGTGGCCTTATAGAGGTTTAAAGAAACAAAATTTCAAAGAGGTTTTAGAGTTTGTAAGAAATGGAGGATATTCTTTAAAACATTATGAACAATATGCTAAAATAGATCTTAATAAAAACAATTTATACGCAATTAAGAATAGAAATATTAGAAATAAATACAGGCTAAATGTAGGCACCATAGTGGAAGCTTATATGCTTAAAGTAAAGCTGGGTAATAGAACATTAGGACAAGTTGAAGAATGGTTTATAGAAGGACTAAATGAAGGTGATACATTTTTGTTTAGCGGTAGAGTATTAGAGTATCAAAGCATAACAAATAATAATATTATTGTAAGGTCTACAAATAATTCACATCCCAAAATACCCTCTTATGCTGGTGGTAGATTACCTTTAACTTCAGAACTTTCATTTCAAGTTAGGAAGTTAATAAGTAAAAAGGAATATTGGAAAAATTTTCCAAATCAAATAAGTGATTGGTTGAAATTGCAGTTTAAATTTTCAGCTTTACCTTCGACAGAAGGACTTTTAGTTGAGACGTTTCCTCGCCATATAAAAAATAAAAAAAGGTACTTTTTAATTTGTTATACTTTTGAAGGTAGAAATGCCAATCAAACACTCGGTTTTTTGATATCCAAAAAAATGCAAAGAATGGGTTATAAACCAATTAGTTTTGTAGCGACTGACTATGCATTAGCTGTATGGTCAATGAATGAGGTTGAGAATATAAATATTATTTTAAACGAAGATATTATGTTAGATGATTTATATGAATGGTTGGAAGAAACGCCTCTGTTAAAGAAAAACTTTAGAGATGCAGCAATCATATCAGGTTTAATTGAACGAACAATACCTGGACATAAAAAAACAGGAAAACAAGTGATGTTTAGTTCTGATCTCATTTTCAATGTTTTAAAAAAGCATGAACCGAACCATATTTTATTGCAAGTTGCCAGAAATGATTCATACAGAGGACTTATTGACTTAGATAGATTAGGTGATTTCTTAAAAAGAATTAAAAATAACATTGTTCATAAAAAGTTAGATAGAATTTCTCCACTTGCAGTCCCTTTGGTTTTAGAAATTAATAGGCAAACAATTGATAAATCTGAGGTTGATGAATATTTTCTTGAAGAATTAGAAAATGAAATATTATCAGAGGTTGGCTTGAATTGAAGACAATAGAATTCTATAATCATAAGCTACAAATAAACAAAGAAGGTATATTATTCTGGTTAGAAAAAGAAATAGCAATTGTTTCTGACTTACACCTTGAAAAAGGTTCCAGCTTTGCATCCACAGGACAATTTATACCTCCTTATGATAGTGAAGAAACACTTAAAAAATTATTAAATGTAATAGATAATTACAAAGTTAAAAAAGTTATATTATTAGGTGATACATTTCATGATAAAGACGCTTTTCATAGAATGTCGTCAAAAGTTAGATTTTTATTTGAAGAACTTATTAAAAATTATGAGGTAATATTTATTCTTGGAAATCACGAAAATAAAATGAAAATAGACAGTATCAATTTTTATCAAGAATATGTCGTAGATAACGTTCGCTTTATTCATGAGGCAGTTCAAGAGAATATAAATCAGATTTCAGGTCATTATCATCCGGTAGCTTCAATAAAAGTAAGTTCAAAAAAAATTACTACTAAATGTTTAATTCACACAAATAATCATATAATTTTACCTTCATTTGGAGTGTTTACTGGAGGTTTGAATATACATGATCCAGTTCTAAAACCGTTTATTAGCCAAGACTCCAATATTTATTTTTTAACAAAAAAATCCATCTATAAATTTTCAAATAAAGAAATTGAGTCTCAATATTAAAATGAATTTGGTATAATTTTTGCAGACTTACATTAATTTTTTATAATGGAGTTTACAATGTATGGGATTAAAGTTTGGTCATCTGATAACAAAAATGATTGGTATTTACTAAGAGATATGGATGACGGTATAGTTCATGTTTGGGATAAAAAAGAAGATGTGCAACATGTCCAACAAAATTTAAAATGTAAAAAGTCTGCTATTACTAAAATTATGTCGAGTGTTATTATAGATAGTGCATTACACAAGCGTAAACAAATAGATCACTTAGAATATTTTCTCAAATAATATATAGTATTTTTTTAGTTTTCTGTTTAAATCAACCTTCTTAATTTGGAACATTATTAGATGCGTTTTTTTAAACAGAATATGTTAGGCATTGCAATAATAAGTGTCTTAGTTATTTTATCTATATCATCAAGTAAATTATTATCATCCGGTAATTTATTAATTTCTTCCGCTTTCCTGTGTATTTTCCTTGGATTAATTATAGGTAATATTTTTTCCATTAATAAAAAGATCGAACCGTTTATTAGTTTTTGTTTAAAAAAATTATTAAGAATTGGAATAGCAGTTCTTGGTCTTAGTTTAAGTTTGACTCAACTTTTTAATTATGGATCTACAGCAATTTTTTTAGTATTAATTAATATTATAGCTGCATTTTTTATAATAAAATTTTTATGTAAAATCTTCAATATTTCTAAAAACCTAGGTTATTTAATCACGATGGGCACGTGTATATGTGGGGTAACTGCAGTTATAGCTACTTCTTCAATAATAAAATCTAGTAAAGATGAAACCAGTTATGCAGTTGGTATTGTTACTTTATTTGGAATTTTAGCCGTATTTTTCTATCCTTATTTAGCTAATTATTTTTTTAATTTCACACCAGATCTTGCTGGTGTATTCCTTGGGACAGCCATACATGATACAGCACAAGTAAGTGCAGCAGGTATAATTTATTCTGAGCTTTATAGTAGTCAAGAAGCTTTGAATTCAGCTATGACAACAAAATTATTAAGAAACTCTTTTTTGATTATTTTAATTCCACTTATTGCTTATCTCTATAATAAAGATCAAGCTGTTGATGTTAAAAAATCTATTAAAGATTTTTTCCCGATGTTTGTCGTTGGATTTATTTTATTATCTGTTTTTAGAACTTTTGGTGATCAATTAATCATTGATAGTAACTTCGTATATCATTGGGAAATGTTTTTATTTATATCTAAACAGATATCAATTTATTGCATTTTATTTGCCATGGTTGCTCTTGGTTTACAAACTAATATTAAAGGCATGTTAACACTAGGCATAAAACCTTTAATAATTGGATTTGCGGCCTCTACAACTGTTGGAGTTATTAGTGTTGTTTATCTTCTTAATATATTACCAATGATGTGAATTAATTAATAAGAAATTAATTTTAATCTTTTTATTACAAATGTAACTGCAATTGGAACAATCAAAGTCAATAAACATATAATAATTAACAGAATTCCGAGTTCAGAATAATCAGCGGGAATTTTAATGTCTCCCTGGTCATTTTTAACTTCACGAGTAATAACAAAAAATTGATTGAGATATTTTGTTCCTAAGTTACTAGCCGAAAGAGCTAAGTTAGTAAAACTAGCTAATATAGCAAAAAATGTTGCTTTAAGATGATTTGGAGCTGATTGAGCTATCCATGCGAGTATCGGTATCATTGATACTTGACCTAGTGGACTTTCGAGCGCGGTGTTAAAAATAGCTATGAAACGTTCATCTACTATCCCGCCCGTTATCCGAGATGTGTAATCATGAAATCCATAATACATTGCGATAGAGGGTAATATAAAAAATGCGCCTGCTATTGAAAGAATAACAATTAATCTAGACATAGAAGACTTCTCCATTAACGGTCTCAAAACAAAAATTCCAAAGATAGTTAAAAAAGAAGCGATTAATCCCAGTAAAGATAGAAATTCTTGGTCAAAGTTAAGCACATCTATTTCAAACCAACTACCTCCTTGACCAACTCCTGGCATCGCCCTGAAAGCAAATATAATTATGGCAGTTCCAACCAACATTTTTTTCGCTTTATGGTCTAGTTCGTTTGATAATTTAATTAGTAAAAATAAAATAATTCCAAAAGATCCTATAAATACAATTTCTTGTGAGAATTGGATATTAGAAGTACCAATAAATAATGTAAAAAAGACAAAAATTATAGAACCAACTATTATTAGTATATTAGGTTTAGTAAGCTCAGGAATTGTAAATATTAATCCTTTTGCTTTTTGAGGGCTCATTCCATTACTTATAAGTGACGCGTATTTATTTTTTTTATTTAAATAAGCTAAGAAAACTCCTGAAATTGAAATAAGTGGAACAATTAAAGAATATAAATATATTTCTCCATAGGCTTTAATTTTTTCTAACTCGGTCATTTCTGAAGAATCAGCAAAGACAATTAAATTCAGCAGGGATACCAGCAAAGTTCCAAAAATAATTGAAACTCTTCCCAGTAATTGCATTGAAACATTCATTGACTTTAATTCATTAAAATGTATTTCTTGACCATTATCGTCAATTTTAGGAACAGCCTCAACTGTCATGGCATCTGCTACAACATCTTGTAAAACAAATCCAACTGGGGCTAGTAAAGTTGAAATGACAAACCAAGTTTCAGCATTAAATATAATTATCATTTCTGATTTATATTGAATCAGACAATACATAATTATACTGCTTGCTGCCATAACAAGAGCTCCCAGTATTACGAGAACTGATTTAAATTTCCAAAGAATATCAACTAAGTGTCCTAAAGGCATCTTTAATACCCAAGGCAGGCCAGCCCAAAAACCTAATCCAGCTAAAAAGACAGCAGATAAATCTAAATATTCTTTAACAAAAAAAAGACCAACTATATTTGTAATTCCTGAAACGCCAGCAGCTAGATAAATCATTAAAGGGGGAACAAATGAAAATTTAAAAGAACCAAAAAATTTATTAAAATTGTTCATTTTTTTATCCTTAAATATAGTATCAATATGAAAGAAATTTATTTAATCTAGTCTGATAAAGTTATACTTTTAATTATTAAACTAATAGGGGACATCTATATATGTCAAATAATGATATTGACCGTAAAATTGCTGTAATATTTGCCACCGACTTAGTTGGTTACAGTAAACATATGGAAAAAGATGAGAATGCTACGTTACGAGGTCTTCGTGAATGTAATAAGATCATTGAAACAATAATCAAAAAACAAAAAGGTCGTATTTTTAATACAGGTGGAGACTCTGTCTTTGCTGAGTTTCCAAGTGCTGTTGCTGCAGTTGATACAGCTGTTGAGTTCCAAAATCAAATAAAAGATCGTAATGATAAAGATACAACAGACATTAAATTAGAATACCGTATAGGTATTAATATGGGAGATGTTGTTAAAGAGGGTGATAACCTTTTAGGAGATGGTGTAAATATTGCTGCGAGATTAGAAGCCCTTTCCCAAACAGGGGGAATAACTATATCTAAGAACGTTTACGATCTTGTAGCGAATAAGACTAATTATGAGTTTAATGACCTTGGAACGCAAAAGGTAAAACAAAACCAATTCCATGCCTACGATCTGTTATTAGATCCGTCACAGAAGAGAAAGCTTAAAACACAATCATACAATACAAAATTAATATCTTTAATAGGAGGAGCTGTAGCGGCTGTATTTTTAGGACTCTTCTTTTCAGGTATTTTAGAAACTGAAAAAAAACTTGATAGCAGTAAGATCGTTATACTTCCCTTCAAAAGTTTAAGTGATACTAAAAAAGAAAAGTTACTAGCTCTTGGTATATCGCAAGACTTAGGATCTAAGTTAACAAAATCGTCTAAGTCATTGAATATATTAAATATAAAAAAAGATCCAAAAGATTTAATGGAAGTTTCTAAATCTACAAATGCCTCTTATTTAGTTGATGGAAACATCATGCAGATTGATAATATGCTGAGAGTTAAAGTTGACCTTATAGATGGAGAAAGTGTTTCAAATATTTGGTCAGAAACATATGACAGAGACTTAACAGGCAAAAATATATTTAAATTACAAGATGAGATTATTAAACAAATTATAAACGAATTAGTTGGAGCAGGGGCTGTATTATCAAAAGATATAAATCAAAAGATAGCATCATCTGGTACAGATGATATATCAATTTATGAATGTATAAATTTTGCTAGAGGTGCTGTCACCCCAAATTTAAATCCAAAAGCAATCGAGTGTTTGGAAAATTCAGTAAAAAAAGATCCAAACTATGCTGATGCATGGATATGGCTAGCAGATCGAAAAAGGGCACAACATTCCTCCTTTTCAATGACGGATAAATTCAAATATATGTTAGATGATGCCTCTAAAGAGATTGATAAAGGTTTGATATTAGATCCTGAGCACGCTTTTGGTTATGCTGCAAAATTGCAGATTGAATTCTATAATAAAAATTGGGAAGAAATGTTTAATGTTGCTGAAAAAGCTTATAAATTAGCAGGTGACAGACCACATTTACTTGGTAAAATTGGATTTAGTTTAGCTTACGGTGGAGAATGTAAGAAAGAGGATGTTTTTGCAAGTACTGAAAAATTTCAAACAGTTAAAAAAAATAGATGTCAATTTCAAAGAGGATGTTGGGAAATAGGTAAAAAAGCTTATGAATTGGATATTGGAAATTATGCGACTTGGGATAACTATTTGTTAGCTCAATGTTATCAAACAAGTGGAGAAAAAGAAAATGTTATCCGTGTTTTAGAGCCTTTACAACATAAAAACTTTGTTTGGTGGAATTTACATTTAGGTTTAGCCTATGATTCCTTGGAAAAATTTGATATAGCTCAAAAACATTTAGATTTTGTTAAAAACTTTTTAAAAGAAAATCATTTATCTAAAATAAAGTTTGCATTTACCAAGCAAAATCAACATTTAAACTCCTATCCATACATTACAGATATTTTAAAAAAATATGGATTTGAATAAAAGGTAATTAATAATGACTACTCAAGATATTGACCGTAAAATTGCTGTAATATTTGCCACTGACGTAGTTGGCTATAGCAAACATATGGAAAAGGACGAAGACGCTACTCTAGCTAGTCTTAATGCATGTAATAAAATTTTAGAACCTCTCATTAAAAAACAAAAAGGACGAATATTTAATACTGGTGGCGACTCTGTCTTTGCCGAATTTCCAAGTGCTGTTGCTGCCGTTAATACAGCTGTAGAGTTCCAGAAACAGATAAAGGAACGTAATGATAAAGCCTCAACTGAAGTAAAACTTGAGTACCGCATAGGTATTAATATGGGAGATGTTGTTAAACAAGGTGATAAGAACCTGATGGGAGACGGTGTTAACATAGCTGCCAGGTTAGAAGCATTAGCTCAGTCAGGTGGTATAACAATCTCTAAAAACGTATATGATCTTGTGGCTAATAAAACAAAGTATGAGTTTAATGATCTAGGAATACAAAAGGTCAAACAGAACCAGTTCCATGCTTACGATTTATTATTAGATCCATCACAAAAGAGAAAGCTTAAAACACAATCATCAAACACTAAACTAATAGCTATAATAGGTGGAGCTATAGCCGCTGTATTCATAGGACTATTTTTCTCAGGTGTTTTTGAAAAGCAAAATAAAATAGATAATAATAATGCAATTTCAACTTTATCTATTCCAACTATTTTAG
>ERZ802822.1465-NODE-1465-length-14421-cov-6.047755_pt1 | contig 14421 bp, 16 predicted proteins | sample MGYA00345649_ERZ802822 | MGnify/ENA primary metagenome ERZ802822 (study PRJEB30503, sample SAMEA104212359) | marine metagenome | biome: Westerlies Biome; feature: [SRF] surface water layer (ENVO:00010504) within the epipelagic zone...; material: water...
CAGAAAGAGTCAAATAAAAGGAGGTGATAAAGGAGTCTGAATATAGTTGCATGTAAGCAGGAAAGCCGATTAATCAAAAAAGATGCATGGTATATCATAATCTTGCTTTGGTGTCGAATTCACGATGCTGTGCTACTAGTGGTTTAGGGATAGAAGAATTTATAGGCTATCTTTCGATGACTTAAATATCGAAGAATAAATATAACATAATGCCCCAGATTACGCTGGCAAATATAACAAATGTGCCAATCACAACACATATGCGTTTTATAACATCTACCCAATGACGCTTGTTGGTTTCAGGCGTTTGACTTGGCGAAGAGGTCGGCGCACGTATCGTTGCTGAAACTGCTGGCAAGGCCTGGTTGCTATGTTTAGGCGTTTCTATCCTATCTAGGATTTCAACAATCTCTTTTAGCATGGCACGTGTTTGCTTTTCCTGCTGCTCCAACCCTGAAAGCCTGGAGCGCACTTCAAGCTCTACCCATTTATCTGTTAGCTCAATAATCTGATCAGACGAATTTTTATGCTCATCAGGGGTATTATCCCCAGCAATTGGCTCGATTATTTCTGAAGGCTCATTAGTCTCTGCCTGACGATTTATATCGGCTTCTCTAATTTCTTTTTCACGCTTCTCATCTGACTGACCGGGCTCATTTTGAATTTCTTGTTCCTGTCCATCTGCCGGTGCTTTTAGTTCTTGTTGTGGCAGGCCTGCTTGTATTTCTGCGGCCTCTTCACGCGCCTGCTTGTTCGGTTTTTTGCTGGTTTTCTTTTTGCCTGATTTGGGTTTTTTCACAGTTTTAGTCTGTGTGGTCTTTTCTCTTACTGGCGTGTCGGTCTTTTGATTATCTATAGGGGGATTATCTATAGAGGCCTTGCTGTTATCCTCTGGAATGTTGTCTTTTGGAATGTCCTCTTTTGGCAATTTGCTGCCATCCCCTTGTGCCGCAGCATCCCCTAATGGTTCAGCTAACACACGCAGGCGCATTTCCTTAATACGATCTTTTATATTGGCCTGAGCCATACAATTATACTCGCCGCTTTATGTAATCACCTGTTTACATACTGCCATCAGTCTCAAACTTTGATGACTATTTACTAATTTAGGGTGATATAAAGTTATAGTTTAATCAACAAATTATTAAAAACGACACAAAAAGTGCCCTGTTTAATTTTAAGTCCGCTACCTACACCCCCGCATGAGAGGCAATTTAGTGCCAATCTCTTTCAAAAGAAGCAGAATATGTGATTATTTTCTTCTTATTTGCGAAGCCGATAACCAGATTTAAAGATCCAGCTAATTATCCCAACACAGATAAAAGTAAACAAACCTATCGCAATAAGACTATACGTAATGCTTACATCTGCTGTGCCAAAAAAGGACCAGCGCAGTCCAGATATAAGATATACAACTGGGTTAAATAATGTAATTTGCTGCCAGATCGCAGGCAACATATCAATTGAATAAAAACTACCCCCTAGAAAAACAAGCGGTGTTAAAATAAGCATCGGAACTAGGTTCAACTGCTCAAAACTTTTTGCCCATATACCAAGAATAAAACCAAACAAACTAAACGAGATGCATGTAAGTGCCAGCAGAAAAAGCATCATTACCGGGTGTTTAATTTGCACATCTACAAACAGCGTTGCTGTCATAAGAATAATAATGCCGATGATGAAAGATTTTGTTGCAGCAGCACCAACATACCCAATTATAATTTCAATATAAGAAACTGGAGCAGATAAAACCTCATAGATAGTTCCTATAAATTTAGGAAAATAAATTGCAAAGGAGGCGTTGGATACACTTTGCATTAATACCGTAAGCATTATCAGGCCTGGCACAATAAAAGAGCCATATTCAATATTTTCAATTTGCTCCATTCGGGAGCCAATAGCAGAGCCAAAAACCACAAAATAGAGCGCTGTTGATATTACAGGTGATATTATTGACTGAAGCAGGGTTCGAAACGTTCGTGCCATTTCAAATTTATAAATCGCAGTAATTGCATAAAAATTCATAAGATTAATCCCTAACCAGATTCACAAAAATTTCTTCGAGTGAGCTTTGTGAAGTCTGAAGATCCCGAAGTCTAAATGATGCTTTTCTTAATTCTGACAGCAAATCCACAATACCTGTTTTTTGTGCTCTTACATCATATTGATAATAAAGCTGCAATCCATCATCACTTAATGTTAAATTATAATGCGATAGGGATGATGGAATTTCTGTTGCGGGGCTTTGTAGCTCAATGGTAAGATTCTTAGAGCCCATACGCTGCATCAACTCATTTTTGCCCTCAATAAGAAGCAATTCTCCTTTATTTATAACACCAATCCTATCAGCTATTTCCTCAGCCTCTTCAATATAGTGGGTTGTAAGGATTACCGTAACACCAGATTCTCGTAATTTGGCTACTACCTCCCACATATCTTTACGCAGTTCTACATCAACGCCTGCTGTCGGCTCATCGAGAAATAAAATTCTAGGTTCATGGCTTAATGCTTTTGCAATCATAATGCGGCGTTTCATGCCGCCAGAAAGCGTCATATTCTTATCATCTCTTTTATCATAAAGTGATAAATCTTTTAAAAGCTGATCGATATATGCGTTATTTCTGCTCTTGCCGAATAAACCGCGCGAAAAACTAACCGCATTTTTAACGGTCTCAAAAGGCTCAATTGTAATCTCTTGTGGAACAAGGCCAATCAGCGATCTGCTGTTTCTATAATCTGCTGAAACATCAAACCCGCCAACTGTTATCGTATTTTCAGGGACTGATAATAATCCGCAAATAGCCGAAATAAGCGTTGTTTTACCAGCACCATTTGGTCCAAGTAATGCAAGAATTTCACCCTCTTCTATTTCGAGTGATAAGTTGCGAAGCGCCTGAAAACCATTATCATAGGTTTTTGTCAGGTTTTTAACAGATATAATTGAACTCATGCAGAGACTTTCAAAGACAAAGATTTCAGATAATTTATAATATCACACAACAAAATAGGAGATAGTTAAGATACTATCTATTTATTTAACCCTACTATAAATGATGATGCTCAACACTCATTTTCAAGAGTCCCTCAGAAATAAAATTCATTTTTTCACTTTTTTATTCATAAAGGTTTTACTTACACCTCGTATTATTGATCACACTTGTCTATATAAAGTATTCGAGTTTGCGCAAGACACTAAATTTAAGACAGTTTCAATGTCTGGTCAGTCAATCCTATTTTAACCGCAAGGCGTTTTGCTATCATTTTAAGGAAAGCCCGTGTTACCCGAAACACACACAATTCATGACTATGAGACGATTTGGATCTCAGATGTGCACCTTGGCAGCAAGGGTGCAAAGGCAGTTGAATTACTGCATTTCCTATCTATAACAGATTCTAAAAAGCTTTACCTTGTTGGAGATATTATTGATTGCTGGCGACTTAGAAAAAGATGGTATTGGCCGCAAGAACATAATGATGTGATGCAAAAAATAATGGAAAAATCACGTGCTGGTACCGAAGTTATTTACATACCAGGGAACCATGACGACCTTATCCGGCAGTTTGTCGAGCATAAATTTGGTGAAATCAAAATCGTTATGGATGATATTCACATTACTAAAAACGGTAAAAAAATATGGGTCATGCATGGTGATTTGTTTGATAGTGTCATTCAACATGTAAGATGGTTGGCCTTTATCGGCGATGGTTTATACACAATTTTACTAGGTGTAAATGGTATATTAAATGCTATTAGGCGTTTATTTCGACTTGAATATTGGTCCCTGTCAAAGTTTCTCAAGCATAAAGTGAAGCAGGCAGTATCGTTCTTATCTGCTTTTGAAACCGGCCTTATGAATGAGACCCGAAAAAGAGAGTGTGACGGGGTGGTATGTGGTCACATACATAAAGCGGAAATGAAATTAATAGATGGGTTAATTTATGCAAATGATGGGGATTGGGTTGAATCCAAAACCGCCCTAACTGAAGCTAAGGATGGATCATTTTCGCTTATTAATTATGATGAATTAATCAAAAAAACATAAATTCTCACAACGCGGCAGATAAGATAAAAAAAATAATCTTTGAGCGCATTTTGCCTAGGGCGTTTTTGATATGCAGTTAGTTCAAATAGGAAATGACCATCTAAAGGCAAGCTTCCTTTCATATGGTGCGCGAATAGTAGATATTCGAATGGCGGAGAATGATTTACCGCTCATTCTAGGGTTTCCAGATAGTATGGATTATCTTAATGATACTGCCTATTTAGGCGCTATTGTTGGACGAGTTGCTAATCGAATCGCATTTGGAAAGGCCAAAATAGGCAGTCATTTTTTTGAATTTGATAAGAATGAGAATGCAATCCAAACCTTGCATGGCGGTGCCAAAAGTTGTGCTGTTCAGAATTGGCAAATAGAGCAAAATGATAATATGTCAGTCACTTTTGCCCTGAGCGAGCCTGATGGTCATATGGGGTTCCCTGGTAATTGCCATCTTAAGGTAGCATATGAAATAATGCCGCCAATGTGTCTTAAAATCACGATACAAGCAGTATCGGATAAGGATGGTATTTGCAACCTTGCATCACATCCTTATTTTTGTCTTGATGATAGCGGCGATATTTCGGCCCATGAATTGCAAATTAACGCAAAACACTATCTTCCAGTTAACGACTTATCTATTCCCACAGGGGAAATTAACGCGGTTTCAAATAGTCGGTTTGATTTTCTGCGCCCTCGCAAGCTCACTCAGATTGTGGCAGGTAGACAAGCGCCTATCGACCATAATTTTTGTTTGAGTGAAACACAAACCACACTTCGCGAAGTGGCCACGCTATCTAGTAGCTTATCAAATATCACCCTTACGATATCAACTACTGAGGCAGGATTACAGTTTTATACTGGGCATCATTTATCTGCTACTCCTGATGGGTATAATAAGCGCTCTTATAAACCATTTTCTGGATTATGTTTAGAGCCTCAAGCCTGGCCAGATGCGCCAAACCAGAAAGGCTTCCCATCGATATTTCTGCCCGCAAACACACCCTATCAGCAAATAAGCTGTTTTGAATTTAATATGAAATAATAGTAATAAGACGATTATTCTAATTCAGATAACACATCGCCAATACAAGCCACCAGCTCGTCTATCTGTGCCTTATTTATAATAAGTGGCGGTGATAGGGCAATGATATCACCTGTGGTGCGAATAAGGCATCCCCTCTCAAATGCACGAAGAAATGCTGAAAAAGCCCGCTTTGTTGGATGCTCTTGAATAGGCTCCAACTCTATAGCTCCGATAAGTCCTATGTTTCTGATATCAATTACAAACGGGTGATCTGCAAGGCTGTGCAAAGCCTCTTGCCAGTGTGCGGCAAACTCGCTCGCACGCAAAAATAAATCATCTTCTTCATATACTTCAAGCGTTGCAATAGCAGCAGCTGCTGCAACTGGGTTTCCTGAATAAGTATAACCATGGAATAATTCTATTGTATCTTTCGGTCCTGTCATAAATTCGGTGTAAATCTCATCTTTGACTATCACAGCGCCCATTGGGATTATCCCATTTGTAAGCCCCTTAGCAGCGCAAATTATATCAGGTACAACATCAAAATAATCAGCTGCAAAAGGCGTACCAAGACGGCCAAACCCTGTTATGACCTCATCGAAAATCAATAAAATTCCATAGTGATCGCATAAAGCGCGCAGTCTTTCCAAATAACCAACAGGCGGTATCAATACCCCGGTAGACCCAGATACTGGCTCTACAATTACTGCAGCAATGGTTGATGCATCATGTAATTTAATAATCCTCTCTAAATCATTTGCAAGTTCTAATCCATGCTCTGGCTGACCTTTACTAAAGCTATTTAAGTCAGGCAAATGGGTATGTGGCAGATGATCAACACCTGACAGCAATGCGCCAAACATTTTTCGATTATTTACAATACCGCCAACAGAAATTCCGCCGAAATTAACCCCGTGATAACCACGCTCTCTTCCGATTAATCTGGTTCTGCTGGCCTGCCCTCTCATACGCTGATAGGCAATCGCAATCTTTAATGCGGTTTCAACTGATTCAGAACCTGAATTGGTAAAAAAGACATGATTCATGTCTTCTGGGGTAATTTCAACAAGCTTGTTTGCAAGCGTAAATGCTTTTGGATGCCCCATTTGGAATGCAGGGGCATAATCAAGTTCTTCAACTTGAGCTTGAATTGCTGAGACTATCTTCTCTCTTTTATGACCAGCATTCACACACCATAATCCAGCAGTACCATCCAGAATATCGCGCCCATCCTGACTTTTATAATGCATATTTTCTGCACTAACCAGCATCCGAGGATTGGATTTAAACTGCTGATTAGCCGTGAACGGCATCCAGAATGCTTCAAGGTCGTTGGGTATTGCAGAGTAGGTGCTCACCTGTTTCTCCTTTTAATGCTGTTATGCCGCTTATATTAAATCAAAATGAGCCTTACTATTTTTGTTGCACAATAAAGTTCTATTTATCTTATCCAAGCGTTGGCATTTTAAATTCTGGATCTTGGCGAATCCCTGATGGCCAGCGTGTTGTTGTTGTCTTTATTCGAGTATAAAACCTAACCCCTTCCATGCCATGCATCGCATGATCCCCAAAAATAGATGACTTCCACCCACCAAAACTATGAAATGCCATTGGCACAGGAATAGGTACATTTACCCCAACCATACCCACCTCTATATCTTGGGTGAAATTCCTTGCAGTATCGCCATCACGCGTAAAAATAGCGGTGCCATTTGCATATTCATGTGCATGAATTAGGTCTATCGCTTCTTGGTAGGATTGTTTTCTAACCACAGATAATACTGGGCCAAAAATCTCCTCACGGTAACAGCTCATATCTTCTTGCACATTATCCAGCAAAGTACCGCCGATAAAGAAACCGTTTTCATATCCTTGCTTATCTTGTTTGAAGCTTCTGCCATCCACAATTACATCAGCGCCTTCACGCTCACCTGCATCTATATAACCTGTAACTTTCTGAAGATGCTGGGCTGTAACTAACGGGCCCATTTCTGAGGCCGGATCCATAGCTGGTCCAATTTTAAGAGCTTGAATCTTTGGTGTAAGCTTTTCAACAAGCGCGTCAGCCACAGCATCTGTAACAGGAACAGCAACAGACACTGCCATGCAGCGCTCGCCAGCAGAACCGTAGGCAGCCCCCATAAGCGCATTTGTTGCCATATCTAAATCCGCATCTGGCATGATAACCATGTGATTTTTAGCGCCGCCTAATGCCTGTACTCGTTTACCTTTTGCGGTACCAGTAGTGTAGATATAATTGGCAATAGGGGTGGAACCAACAAAGCTAATCGCTCTTACATCTGGATGGGTTATGAGCCTGTCTACAGCTTCTTTATCTCCCTGAACGACGTTGAAAACACCATTTGGAAGCCCTGCCTCGCTCAACCATTCTGCAATCAGGAGTGATGCTGAGGGATCGCGCTCAGATGGTTTAAGGACGAAACAATTGCCTGTTGCAAGCGCTACAGGGAACATCCACATTGGAACCATTGCTGGAAAATTAAACGGCGTAATACCCACACAAACGCCAAGTGACTGTCTTATCATATGGCTATCAACACCACTCCCCACATTCTCTGAAAACTCTCCTTTCATCAAAGTCGGTGCAGCTGTTGCAAATTCGACAACTTCAAGCCCTCTTGTCACCTCACCGATAGCATCATCTAATGTTTTGCCATGCTCTGTTGAGATAATCTCTGCAAGCTGATTAAGCCTTTCCCAGAGGATGTTTTTGAATTTATCTAGAATACGAGAGCGCCTAAGTGCGGGGGTTTTTGACCATTCAGGCCAAGCCGCACTTGCTGCATTTACAGCGTCATCAACATCATTCTGAGTAGCGAGAATAACCGCTTTATCGGCAGCTCCCGTTGCTGGATTAAAGACGTCCTGTCGCCTTGTTGAGGTACCGCTTACAATCTGACCATTAATGAAATGAGCAATTTCTGACATAATAATTATGAAATCCCTTTATCTAACATATTTTTACCTCAAAACTTATGCATCACTATCAGTAAAAATTAAAGTATTTTTCCGCTTTGTAGTCGACTATTTAATTCTGTTAAATTCTATGCAACAGTAATAAACAACAGTAAATTACAAAAATAGATTATGGTATTTTAGGGTGCTTTTGTGTGGAATCTGTAACGGACAATCTGATTTTCTGGGGTACAAGGGGCGGTTTGCCATCTGGGGAGGTTACCTCTGCTAAGTATGGGCTGGCAACTTCCTGTGTTGAATTGGCAGTATCAGACAGACATATTATTCTTGACGCTGGAAGCGGGATTTCACTATTCGGAAAGCAAATTGAGCCTGATAGCACAAAAGCAATCGATATTTTGATAGGACATTATCATTATGACCATTTGATAGGGTTGCCATTTTGCGCCCCTCTTTTTACTGGGAATCAGCCTGTTAGAATCTTCCTGCCAGAATTAGACGGGAGACCTGGCATTAACGCCATTGACAAACTTCTCTCGCCCCCTTTATTTCCAATCACACGGCAGATGTTTGCAGATAAGGTTCGTTTTCATAGCTTCACGCCAGGAGAAACGTTGGCGTTAAGCCCAGATATTCTTGTAAGCACAAGCCTATTTCCCCACCCTGGTCAGAATTGTGGCTACCGATTACAAAAATCAGGGAAAGATAGATTATGCTATATATCTGATATTGAAAATACAGGTGCTACCACACTTGACGATGTCATTGCCTTCAATAAGGATAGCACGCATCTCATCATCGACAGCTCCTATACACAAGAAGAGATAAAATCACGAAAAGGATGGGGGCATTTAAGTCTTGGCGATATTGAATTTATCGCCAAAGCATTGCCTCATGTTCAGATATTTATGTACCATCACGATATCTTTAAATCTGATAGCCAAATAGATACAGATTCAAAACAGCTCCTATCTAAATATAGCAATGTAAGAATAGCCCGGCAGTTTGATAAAATTCAGCTAGCGTAAGAATTGAAATAATGATGTTACGCCAAGTTGAAATAACGGATCTGAAGTGTCAAATTTCCCTCGAATAAAACTTTTGGGAATATTTGTTAAGGTAACAGAGACAAGCGCTTGTGCCCCGGCAGAGCGCGGAAGATCTGAAAATAATGCCATCTCTCCGAATACTTCATTATCTGAGAGGGTTGCAAGCGTTACATCATTTCCATTAATTTCTTTAACAATTTGAACCATACCTGATTTAATCAAAAACAAGCTATCCCCTGGATCGCCTTCTTTAAACACCCATTCGGCACGCTCCAGAACTAACGTTGACGGCTTGTCAGTCATTCAGCTCCTCCAAATCCCAAATTCTCTTTAGCTTTTTCAATTCGTTGTATGGTGTAATCTGTAACAGCCGTTAGAAATCTATCTTCTGTTTTAAACCGACTTGTGAAAATATCTGCTGAAAAAATATGGATTTTACTTTTCTGGCCTGCCACCGCCCAACATCCCACGGGAACTTTGAGAATTAAATTGGGCGCGTTTAAAATCACAGGTCCTTTTAAAGTACAGGCTGCTTTTTTAGATGCTTTTGAAATTAAAGCCTCATCATCAACTAAATAGGCAATGCCATGCTCTAAGAAATACCCATTATCATCATCTGGGTCAGGGTGATAGATAACTTCGCCCTCTTCTACCTGTCTTTGGTACTGCATTAGATGTTGATAATCGATTTTTGACATAAATCTCTCCTAGATACAAATTAGTGTATCAGAAATATCTTATAAAAAAAGTAGGGTTTTAGGAAAATTCCATATTCTGATGTCAAAAAGGGCGACCTCTCAAAGGCAAAACCGAAATATAACAATTATACCAAACGGCAATCTGTAGTAGATTAATGATACTCTATCAACTATTAAAATAAGCCTGTTATTCTTGCAGAAGGCTAATTAAACCAAAATGGTGAAATATGTTTCTGAATAGTTATTTGTTATTAGCACTCGGCATAATATTCGAAGTTGCTGGCACCATGCTTCTGCCGCTCTCTCAAAATTTTACGAAAATACTGCCGACTGTTGGATTAGCCATTTTTTATATGGCTTCCTTTTATTGTCTTACATTCTCACTCAGGGTTATTCCAATCGGCGTTCTCTATGCCACTTGGAGCGGAATGGGTATCTTTCTTATTACGATTTTTGGGTATTTTATTTACCGACAATCTGTAAATTGGCAAACCATTCTTGGGTTATGCTTGATAATAATTGGGGTTATATTAGTTAATAGCTTCACTGAATTACACTCAGACAGCTCAGCTTAAAAAACACCCTATTTTAAAGATATCTCAGCCAGTTGCTAATAGGGCCAAACAAGGCGCTTGTGATTTGAGGCCCTAAAATTTTCGGTAATAAGCGAGCTAAAATCCACCAAATGCCAAGTCCGCCATGAGTTAATATCATAAAGATGCCACTTATGGGGCGACCTGTATAAAACTGTTACACACCAAAAAACCCATCTGTTACAACAGCAATTGTGGCCCCTATCAGCGACTTATCTGACACCTGTGATGCCTCAATTCCAAGCCGTGTTGCAGCTGCATTCTGGTCTTCCATTTTTGCCAACTTTGTTAAATGTTACGCTCATTAAACGAATATCATTGATTCTTTAAATTTATGGTAGTTGACATGGCCGTTATAATCAGTCTGATAGTCAACTCTCTGAGCAAGGATTTGGAGCAAGGTTTCGGTTATTATGCAAAAAACTAATATGTTGCAGTTTTGCATCTATTTTAATAAGGTTATCATTAGAAATCCCTCTTTAACGAAAACATAGAAAAGGTATTTATGGATTACGAATTTGAATTAGAAAAATTCAATTTTAAAAGTAAAAACGAATTGTCAAGTTTCAGTGATGCTTGCGAGTCACGATTGCGTGACCGTCTTTATTCGTTCTTTCATGAGGTAAGACAAACAGGTTCTAGCGAAGAAAATCAAAATATACAAACCCAAAAAGGTTTGAATTGCGAGGTTCGATTTCATCTAACAACCTCGCCAATTGTGACTTTAAACAATCGCATCATCAAAAGCACAAATGTCACGGAAACAACTAAAAGTATGATTGAATACGCTGAGCCACGGGACCAATTATCGTTCATATTAAACCACTGATAAATCAGTTGTGTAAACCAATACGTATTTGGACTACTTAAAACTACTGGCGTGGCTAATGCGCCCGCCGTCAGCATAAAAACCATCGTACAACCGGATGCTATCCCTGCCTTTGCATGCGGTATTACTATGCGCCAATGCGTTCTCACTGTGGAAGATCCAAGGTCTTTGGCTGCTTCAAGTTGATTTGTGTCTAGTGTCTCTAATGCATTATAAAGAGGAAAAATCATCAAAAGTATATAAGCGTAAGTTAAACCAGTATAGAGCGCTATATCTAAAGCGATAAAGTTTACTGCTGTACTTATTAAGCCCAATTCGAGAAGGATATTATTAATAACGCCCTCACCAGCAAACAAAATTCTGATAGCAAAAGAGCGTAGTAGCTCGTTTATCCAAAATGGTATAACCAAAGCTAAAACTAACAAACGAGCTGTATTTGGTGTTGCGAGCTTTGCAATATAAAATGCTATTGGATAACAAAAGCACAGATTAATAATCGTAACGAGAATAGCTGTGATAATCGTATCAAGGAAAACGCCAATATCTACAAAATTATAAGCGTCCTTACTTGTCTCAGACCCATATAAAAAGTGCTTGTAGTGACTAAGAGTATATACATCGTCTGCCCCACCCCTAAGAAGCGGTGGCAAATTGGGCCTGAACGATAAATCCAACATATACAGTTGGGGTATTACAATTAGAAAAACTAACCAAAATATAATCGCAACAAGAAAAAATGTAGCAATAACGGGGCCATTTTTCTTATAAAAACTATTCATCGTTTAACCTGTTTAATCGAGAGCAAGGGCACCGGTTGGAAGTACGACAGCATTATCCTGAGAAAAGGAAAGGGAGACATTTTTTGACGGCTCCATTCCGGAAGTATCAGAACTGCTGGGAACACTAAATCTGATATCGACGTCTTCTGCAGATCTTAGAAATATATTTTTAAGGTTTCCCTCAAACTCGATAGTTTTAACCTCTGCCGAAAACGAGTTCTGGACCTTCTTAGAATTGCCTTTCAAGTTTATAGCTTCAGGCCTTACAAACATTATACCTTCATCTCCAGCTTTGAACTTATAATTTTTTTTGTCCAATCCTAGGCCAGCTTGACCCACGAAGGATGACCCTCCCGTCTGCACTTTTACCTTACCACCTTCAACCTTCTCTACTTTTCCGTAGAATGCATTATTTTCTCCAACGAATGTTGCAACGAAAGGTGTACAAGGAGCCTCGTAAACGTCATAGCAAGATCCGACTTGTTCTAACTCGCCATCATTCATTACGCCTACTCTATCTGACATCGTGAGAGCCTCTCCTTGGTCATGCGTAATATAAATAAATGTAATGCCTACTCTCTGTTGAATGGCCCGCAACTCAGTTCGCATTTTTTGCCTTAACTTTAAATCTAACGCAGATAATGGTTCATCTAGTAAAAGAACTTTAGGCTCCACAGCTAAAGCTCTGGCTATTGCAACGCGTTGCTTTTGACCCCCAGATAATTCATGAACTTTCTTATCGCCTTGACCATGTAAAGCTACTAAGTCTAACAGCTCGTCAGCTCTTTTGCGCCGCTTGACTTTATCATGACCCCTTACCTCTAGCGAAAAAGCGATATTGTCAGCAACCGACATTAGGGGAAATAGTGCAAGATTCTGAAAGATCAGAGAAGTAGGTCTTTTGTTGGGACCAATTCCTGACATGTTTTGACCATCAATCAGGACTTTACCTTCAGACGGTTCAAGAAATCCAGAAACTGCCCGTAATAAGGTTGTTTTTCCACACCCCGATGGTCCAAGAAAACTAAAAAACTCTCCTGCGCCTATTTTAACGTTCACATTTTTAGCGGCATAAAAATTTCCAAAGGCTATGGAAACATTTTGCAACTCAACTTCAGCGCTCATATGTTTTACCTCAAAAGTGTGAAATTCTATTTCAGATGAATTTAAATTTAAACGAGCGCCAAAGATACCTTAAGCGCTCGTTTTTTTATTTCATTTATTATGCAGTTTCAAACTTGTTAGCATACTCAGCACGGGCGTCTGCAAACCATGGTGGCTCAGGCGGCCATGCATTAAGTTTAGAAGCCGTGTCACCAGGATAGATCGCCTGTGAGATTGCCTTTGTCTCATCTGTATAGTGATCTGAAGCACCAATCACAGCTGAGTTGTAGCCGATTTCGTTAATAGTCTTACCGCCAATTTCTGGTGTAAAGCTGTAATTAATAAGCTCATAAGCTTCATCGATATTATCAGCCTTAGCAGAAAGTGTAATACCATCAACCCAAGCTAATGCACCCTCATCAGTCGTTTGGTAAGCAACAGGCTCACCTGCTTTCATCATCGAAACAATTGGACCATCCCAAGTTTGACCGACGACGACACCATCAGAAGTAAACCCTTGCTTTTGTGGGTCTGCACCTGACCAAAACTTAACAAGATTACCTTTCTTACCGATACAATACTCTGTGATGATCTCCCAGTTCTTACGCATTGTTTCTTCATCTTTGTAAGAAGACCAGAAATCCATCTTGCCTTGATGGTGCATCCAGATACCACAACCAGTCATCATGGAATAAGTACGTCCCATCATGAACGCGCCATTTATGCCTGGGTTTGGTTCCCAAAGATCACCAAAGCTTGGCAAGCCGTCCGGTGTCCATTTATCAGTACGCCATGAAATTGACTCTGTTCCCCACAATTGAGGCACCCAATGAGAACCCTTACCGCCAAAATTCCAGTCTCTTTCGCCAACAGCAACCATGCCTGGGTTAACGTTTCCAATATTAGAAATTTTATTCATATCAAAAGGCTGTAAAACGCCAAGGTTTTCCCACTGCAAAGCCCTCATATTCGTTGGGCTAGCTAAGTCAAAACCTGCACCTCCACCAGCTTTCATTTTTGCAACTATCTCACCGTTATCGCCAATTTTTGTGTGATTAATGGTGATGCCAGTCTTTGCCTTAAAATCAGCAACGATTGAGTCGGGCAGATATTCACCCCACATTAATACATTGACCTCACCACTAGTTGCGGCAAATGCATTTTTAACAAACATAGGAGCTACAGGTGTCAAAGCAGCCAGTGCTGCACCTCTTTTTAGTAAAGCCCTACGGTTAAAGTTTTTTGCAGCCATTCCAACTGACTGCGCTGAGTTTTTCTTTTCTTTCATAGTTTCCCCCTTAGAGTTAAATGAACGACATACTCGTCGCAGAGTGTGCGTTTGAACCTTTTAAAAAGCAACGAAAATAT
>ERZ802822.1467-NODE-1467-length-14402-cov-6.336475_pt1 | contig 14402 bp, 12 predicted proteins | sample MGYA00345649_ERZ802822 | MGnify/ENA primary metagenome ERZ802822 (study PRJEB30503, sample SAMEA104212359) | marine metagenome | biome: Westerlies Biome; feature: [SRF] surface water layer (ENVO:00010504) within the epipelagic zone...; material: water...
GGACCTTTTATTAATTATTGAGATGAAGCTCTAATCTCTTGTGACAATGGTCTCTTCAGATTGGTCGGCATATTTAGAAAGTTCTTCCCTTGCAATTACTCTTCTATGAACTTCATCAGGTCCATCAGCTAATCTGAGTGTTCTCATGTGAGCGTACATGCTTGCTAATGGAAAGTCTTGACTGACTCCTCCGCCACCGTGCATTTGTATTGCTCTATCAATTAATCTACAAGCTACAATAGGTACATGTACCTTTATTTGAGCTATTTCACTTCTAGCTACCTTATTTCCAACTGTATCCATCATATGCGAAGCATTTAAAGTTAGTAATCTTGACGTTTCGATATCTATTCTACTTTCAGCTATATAGTCATAGTTAGCGCCTAAGGTCGAAATTTTCTTTCCAAATGCAACTCTTTCTTCAGATCGTTTGATCATGAATTCAAGCGCCCTTTCCATCACTCCGATGGTTCTCATGCAGTGGTGGATTCTTCCAGGTCCTAATCTTCCTTGAGATATTTCAAAACCTCTCCCTTCACCGAGAAGTAAATTCTCTTTTGGTACTCTTACGTCTTTAAACGAAACACGACCGTGTCCGTGAGGTGCATCGTCATAGCCAAATACATGCATCATTTGTTCAATTTTTATTCCAGGGGTATCCATTGGAACAATAATCTGTGATTGTCTTTGATGTTTGGGATTGTCAGGGTTTGTCATGCACATAAAAATGAGAACTTTACATCGTGGATCGCCTGCTCCGGAAGTCCACCATTTCTCTCCATTAATCACATACTCATCTCCGTCTAACACAGCAGATGAACAAATATTTGTAGCATCAGAAGAAGCGACCGCAGGTTCGGTCATTGCAAAGGCAGATCTAATCTCTCCATTTAATAATGGTTTTAACCATCTTTCTTGTTGCTCTTCATTTGCATATCTTGCCAAAACTTCCATATTTCCAGTATCTGGAGCTGAACAATTAAATATTTCCGAAGCTAAACCTGATCTTCCCATAATTTCAGCTAAAGGCGCATAATCCAAGTTACTCATGCTTTCACCCATAGGATTCTCGGGAAGAAATAAATTCCAAAGACCTTCAGATTTTGCTATTTCTTTTTTATCTTCAATTATTTGTGGAATTTGCCATCTATCCCCTTGCTGTGTAAATTCTTCCATTTGTTGGGCATATATAGCTTCCGCCGGATAAACATGATCGTCTAAAAATTTAGAGATACGCAATTGCAAATCTTTGGATCTATCAGAAAATTCAAAACTCATTTTTTCCCCTTATCATTTATATAAATACTGTTTTGGTATATTATAAATCTTAGTTATAACGTTTTATTATCAATTTTGTAAATCATAGAGATATATAACTAGTTAGTCTATAAGTCTCAGTTAATTCTGCAAAAAAATTCAATCCAATATGAAAATTAAAGATACAGACCTAAATTTATTCATAGCATTTGATGTGATCTATACAGAAAAAAACTTGACCAAGTCTGGGCAGGTTCTTGGGATAACACAACCGGCTGTAAGTAATGCATTGGCAAGGTTAAGAGACCTTTTTAACGATGAGTTGTTCATAAGAACATCAAGAGGAATGATTCCAACTCCTGTTGCAAATCAATTGATTGGAGACATAAGAAATGCTTTATCCCTTATACAGAATACAATTTCTGTAAGTGAAAAGTTTGATCCCTCAACTGCAGAAATGACTTTTAAAATTTCAATTGGTGATACCTCAGAATATAGACTTCTTCCTTTATTGATCAAACAACTTGCTGAGATAGCTCCTAAAGTAAAAGTTGAGACCTACCTCACTGCAAGGAAAGATGCTCCTAGAGAACTGGCTTCAGGTGCAATAGATTTTAGCATTGACCCTCCACTTCAAAGTGATCAACACCTCAAACATGAAAAAATATATCAAGAAGATTATGTGATGATCGTTAGAGAAGATCATCCAATTCTAAAAAAACAAAAAATAACTATAGAAGATTATTTAGACCTCTCACATATCCATATTTCAAATAGAAAGACTGGAATGGGTCATGTTGATATGACTCTGTACAAGTTGGGTTTAACTAGGGATATATATTTAAGAGCTCAGCATTTCCTAGTGGCACCTTACATAGTTGAACAGTCAGATATGGCCATAACAACCACAAAAGGATTTGCCGTTGATAGAAATCTAGCTTGGAGAGAATTACCTTTTGATATTGATCCACTGGTTCTACATCTGTATTGGCATGAGAATAATGACAACGAGTCCTCATCAAAATGGATGAGAGATTTAATGCTAAAAACTTACGGAAAACTGCAACAAGTTAGTTAATTATTGGTGCGGATGAGAGGACTCGAACCTCCACACCTTGCGGCACCAGAACCTAAATCTGGCGTGTCTACCAATTCCACCACATCCGCGAGAGCGATCATTATAGGCATACAATTGAAGAATGTAACCTATTCGTTTTCAGCTTGCGATAGGGCTAACTCAAGATCATTAAGCTGCTCTCTTAGATTAAGTAATGATTGATTTACCTGAACGCGATATGCATTGAAGGAATCAATACTTTCCTGAATATCTGCCAATTTATCGGATGCAGTTTCATTAGGAGAACTATCATCAAAGTCATCTAGCTGAATATTAATATTATCTTGAATATTTTTTATCCTGGCTAACTCAAGTGTAAGAGCTCTTTGTTGAGCAGATAAAACTTCGTCTTTTTTATCTATGCTTTCAATTTTCTCATTCAAGCTCTCAATTGAATTTAGATTTTCAGAGATATTTTTTCTATTTCTCTTATTACTAAGATCCCATAATTTTCTTATTTCTTTATTGACAAATTTCAAGTCTGCTTCGACTTCTTCAGATAAGATATTTATTTGTTGATCTTTTTGAGCAAGGCTTTCTTCCAAAACGCTAATTCTTTCAACAAAATTTTGTCCGGCTTGTTGTTGATTCCCTGAGGTATTAAAAAACCATAAGAACAAAATTATTAAACCGATTGAATTCAATATAAGAACCAAAGAGGAGAATAAAAAACCTCCTCCACCCGTTTTTCTTGCTCTTCTATTTGAAGACAAATCTGGTCTTTCAGGTTTTATGTCCTTTTTTTCTTCGCTAAGATTTTGATTCATAGTTTCTTAATTTGCTCTTTCATTCTATTTGATCGCATATACAATAGATTCTAAAATAGAGTTTAACAATTAATCTAAAATAGAATTAGATCTAAATAGAGGAATATTATGAATTTTGAATTTTCTGCTGATCAAATGCAATTAAAAGATATTGCTAGAAAATTTCTTGAAAAAGAAGAATCAGTTAAAAGAGCTAGAAATGTGCTAGAAGGAGAAGCATCTTATGATGAAGATCTCTGGTCCCAAATCATAGAAATGGGTTTCACCGCTACTGCAATTCCTGAAGAATATGGTGGACTAGGATTAGGCTACTTGGAGTTATGTGTTATCGCTGAAGAGCTAGGAAGAAGCTTGGCTCCAACTCCCTTTTCTTCAAGTGTGTACTTGGCATCTGAAGCGATAATAAATTTTGGGGATGAGTCACAGAAAGAATCTTTTCTTCCAGGCCTTGCATCCGGAGAAAAAATTGGCGCTTTTGCTCATAGTGAAACCAATACATCACCTACAGAAGCTAATATAAACTGCACTTTTTCTGGAGGGACTTTATCGGGTACAAAAATTGCTGTAGCAGACGGAGACGTAGCAAATACTTTTATAGTGACAGCTAATAACGGTTCAGGTGTAAGCCTTTATTTGGTTGACGGCACAGCTGATGGCATACAAATAGAACCTCAAACTACTTTAGATCCTTCAAGATCTCATGCCTCTATAACTTTTAGTAATACTCCAGCGACTGAACTTAAATCAGAGTGGTCAGATGTTCTAAGTTTACTTGATAGGGCAGCTGTTTTATTTTCCTTTGAGCAACTAGGAGGTGCAGAGGCTTGTATGGATATGGCGAAGGAATACGCTATGGGAAGATATGCGTTTGGAAGATCTATTGCATCCTTCCAGGCAATAAAACATAAACTGGCAGACATGTTTATAGCTGTTGAACTTGCTCGTTCAAATTGCTACTACGGAGCTTGGGCGTTAAGTACCGATGCTCCAGAATTACCCACTGCTGCTGCTACTTGTCGCGTAAGTGCAAGTCAGGCCTTTCATGAGTGTTCGAAAGAAAATATTCAAACTCATGGGGGTATGGGTTTTACTTGGGAATTTGACTGTCATCTATACTATAGAAGATGTCGTCAACTTGCTGCCAATATAGGTAGCCAATCAATTTGGAAAGATAAACTAATCGGTTCTTTAGAAAGAGCCAATCAAATATAGGAGAAAGATATGGACTTTAATGATACTCCCGAAGAAGCTAAATTTAGAAAAGAAGCTTACGAGTGGCTTGCATCAAATGCTGAGCTTAAAGAAGGACCAAAAGATAGCTGGAGAGCCTCATCTGAAGAAGAAGGCTTAAACCAAGTCAAAGTATGGCAAAAGAAACTTCATGAAGGTGGTTGGGCATGTCTTCATTGGCCTAAAACATATGGTGGCAGAGAATCAACTCCTATAGAGAGAGTAATTTGGGGCCAGGAAGTCTCAAAATTCAAAGTGCCTGGAGGCTATCTTGAAATTGGTCAAGGAATGGCTGGACCAGTAATGATGATGTATGCTACTGAGGAACAAAAAGAAAGATATCTTCCTCCTCTAGCTACCGGCGAAGAAATTTGGTGCCAACTTTTCAGCGAGCCAGCTGCTGGATCAGATGTTGCAGGCATCAAAACTAAAGCTGAACTGGATGGGGATACCTGGACTATCAACGGACAAAAGGTTTGGACTTCCGGTGCTCACTTTAGTGATTACGGAATACTTGTGACCAGAAGTGATCCTTCTGCACCTAAGCACAAAGGTCTAACTTTCTTTTTTGTAGATATGAAATCTCCAGGAATAGAAGTGAAACCAATAAAACAAATTTCCGGTGGTGCTAATTTCAATGAAGTCTATTTCACAGATGTGAAAATACCTGACAGTCAAAGACTCGGGGCTGTAGGAGATGGATGGAAAGTATCTCTAACTACTTTAATGAATGAAAGATTAGCTGTTGGTGATGCCTCGGGACCTGATTTCGAAGAAGCTTTTTCTCTAGCCAGAGGACAAGACCTGAATGGCAAATTAGCTATCGAGAATGATTCTGTCAGAGAAAAACTAGCTGATTGGTATTGTCAACAGAGTGGATTGAAATATGCTAAGTATAGAAATATTTCAGCTCTATCAAGAGGTGAAACACCTGGACCACAATCATCTATAACTAAAATAGTAAGTGGTAATAAACTTCAGGAAATTGCTAATTTTGGTTTAGATATGCTTGATTCTGCAGGAATTTTGAGAACGGATGAAGAAGGTGCTGAACAATCTATGTATCAATATGGATTTTATGGAGCCGCTGGAATAAGAATTGCCGGAGGCACAGATGAAATTCTTAAAAATATTATTTCAGAACAGGTACTTGGTATGCCTCAAGACATGAGAGCAGATAAAGGACTACCTTTCAACGAAATACCTACAGGAAATAAGTAGAAAAAAAAATATCAAAAAAGGCGCAAACTCATTTTTGTATAGTGAGTTTGCGCCTTTTTCTTTAAAAAATAATACCCTTTTTTCAGAAGAATTTGATGATTTGTACTCTTCTGCAAAGGGAGCAGTTGCCGAATGTAATCATGTGTTTATAAAAGGGAATAATCTCAATGAAAGGTTTGAAAACCTTGGAGAAAATTCAAAGTTTTATATTGGTGAGATAGGTTTTGGTATCGGGATTAATTTTTTAACCACATGTAAGAGCTGGTTAGATCATACAAAGCAAAATCAGGTTTTAGAGTTTTACTCGTTTGATAAATACTTATTCAGATTAAGTGACTTTATAAAATTAAATGTTTCTTGCCCGGATCTTAAAGAATATATTTCAGAATTAGAACGTAATTATCCAAGAAATATTCAAGGTGCTCAAAAAATATCATTATTTGGTGGGAGGATTATTCTTAATTTAATAATTGGAGAAATTGATAATACTCAGGAATATATAAAGTTAATGGATAAAGTAGATGCATGGTATTTTGATGGATTCTCTCCTTCAAAAAATCCTGATCTTTGGTCAATAAAGCTATTTAAGTGTATTCATAAATCCTGTCATGAAAACACTACATTTTCTACCTATACATCATCTGGGTTAGTTAAAAATAATTTAACTGAATCTGGTTTTAATCATAGTAGAGCTATGGGATTTTCAGATAAAAGGCATATGCTTAAAGGTACTGTTGATACACAACTGAAGAAGAATACTTCTAACACTAAAGTAGCAGTTATAGGATCTGGAATAGCAGGATGTGTATTGAGTTATACACTTGCTAAGAAAGGCATAGAGGTTGATTTATACGAAAAGTCTGACAGTATTTGTTCAGGAGCGTCTTCACATGAGCTACTTGTTACCTATCCTAGACTTTCTGCTCATGATACTGCTTTTGGTTCTTTCACCCTCCATTCATATATCTTTGCAACAAATTTTTATAAACAGTTAAAAACAGATACATGGAAAAAAACAGGAGTAATTATCCTTAACCATGATGCAGCGACTGAAAAAAGACAATCATCTCTTCTTGAAAAAAGAGCTGATGGAGAGATCTATCGATATATTGATCCTGATGAAGCATCAGAAATATCAGGAATAGATATTAAATTGAATGGGCTAATCTATGAAGATGCAGGATATATTCTGCCTGAGGAGATGTGTAAATTTCTTATAGAATCTCCAAAAATAAATATTTTTACTTCTTCTCATATAAAAAGCATAAAGAAAAATAGAGAGGTTTTTAATTTAAATATAGGAGAGAAAAAATTTGAATATCAGAATGTTTGTGTATGTGCAGGCAGCGAGACTGCTAACATCGTCGATATTGACGGTATCAGTATAAAAAGAGGTCAAGTAACTCACATAGAGAGTTTAGATAATGTTTCAAGAATCAAATTACCAATTTGTGCAAAGGGATATATTTCACCTCGAGTAAATAATATTCATTTAGTTGGCTCAAGTTATAGCGATATTGAAGATACAGATTTATCTGAAGAGGAGCATTTATATAATTTGAATAACTTAAAGTTAGTAATAGATGAAGAAATGAATGTGATCACTGGACAAACTGGTCACAGAGCGGTTTCTAAGGACCATATGCCCGTTGTAGGCATGAAAGATGGTATCTACATAAATACCTGTCATGGCTCGAGAGCGTCTGTTACTGCCCCTATTAGCGCTGAAATTATTGCTAGTATGATCGTAGATGAGGCGCCACCTTTGATGGGGAGAGAATTAGAGTCTCTATCGCCAGAAAGGTTTAATTAAAACTAGTCAAGACCTCTTGGACTAAGGAATCTACACCAGCTTGATCATACTTATCACTTGCTCTTTTAAATCTAGTAAAAGCATACCACACGACATCATCGGTTTTGGTATCGTGAAATCTAATAGATATCTCATCTTTTTCTGACCTGATAAAACGTTGGTCCCTTGAATCAAGGTACCCGTATCGGTAATAACCATAGCCTCCAAGGTCTGTTGATCTTTCTACTTCTCTCTTTGTACCTATGTAAAATCTTACTGTTATGTCAGAATTTTCAGACTTATTAAGTCCTTTTTGACTTAGCACAGAGTCTAATGCTCTGGCAATTCTTTGAATAAGAATAGGGTTTATGCTGATCATCTCTTCTTGATCATCAAGAGTCGGCGTGACAATCGAATAGGTTTTAAATGCAGATAAGTCGTACTGCGAATCAGAGTCAGATTGAACGACGAGAGAGCTAGCACATGAAGTAAGTAATGATAAGAAAGCTACACTAATAGATATTTTAATTTTATGTTTCATATGTAAATTTTAGAAAAAAATGAATCTTCTTCCTAATTTCTTTTTGCAGCCGTTGTATTGTACTTGATACCTATCAGCTTGTCTTTGTACTTTGTCCGCTACTGATAGAAGCCATGGCTTAGTTCTATAGCTTCCTCTTTTATATCCGCCTCGTCCCTCATGATAGGCCAAATATAAAGCTCTAGCATTTGTGACTGATATGCCTAATTGTTTATGAGTCTTATAGTTGTACCAACCTACGAAATCAACTGAATCTTCAAAATCATTCCTACTGACAAACCACCCTCCTCTATCATTTAGGTACATTTCCCATGTACCATCAACTGCCTGAGCATAACCTCTAGCACTAGTGACTCTTTTCCAGGGGATAAAACCTAAAAGCTTTCTTCTTTCTGGTCGTGCGTCAGCCCTGAAGCTTGATTCTTGCTTAATGATAGCCATTGAAACTGAGACTGGAATTTTCCATCTTTTCTCAGTCTTTTTTGCAGCTTTATACCAGCTATATCTTTCTTTAAAAATCTTACAAACGTCTGTGGTAGTGCTTGGAGGGCTATTTGATGCACATGCATTCAATATTATTAAAATGAAAATACTAATGACTACTTTATACATCTAGCTGTCCAGAATCTTTAAGGCCTCTTCTTCATCAAGAATTGGGATTTGAAGATCAGAGGCTTTTTTTAGTTTTGAACCGGGTTTTTCTCCCGCAATCAAAAATTCAGTCTTACTTGAGACAGAACTAGAAACCTTCGCCCCTACTCTTATCAATTCTTCCTTCAGTTGACTCCTTGCTATGTTATTAAACGAACCAGTAATAACAATAGATTTAGAGCTAAAAGGATTATCCCCTTTAATTTCAACTGCTTTAGGATTAACTCCTAAGGTAATCAAATCTTTAACTAAACTTATATTTTCTTCTATAGCTAGAAATTCTTTTATGAAATTTGATGCAACCGGTCCTATATCATTTATCTCTAATAAATCTTCTTCATTTGCTGAGAGAAAATTAGTTATGTTATTAAAATTTAAAGCTAGGTTCATAGCTGTTGCTTCACCAACCTCCCTTATTCCAAGAGAATATATAAATCTAGGTAAAGTAGTTTCTCTACTTTCTTGAATAGAATGAATTAAATTAGTAGCTGACTTCTCGCCAAACCCTTCAAGATCAATAATATCCTTTATTTCTAATCTAAATAAGTCAGCGAAATTTGATACCAAATTTTTATCTACCAATAATTCAATTATCCTCTCGCCTAAGCCATCAATATTTAAAGCATTTCTTGAGACAAAATGTATTAAAGATCCAATTCTTTGTGCAGGACAATCAAGTCCCATGGTGCATCTAAGGATAGCTTCACCTTCTATTTTAACTAAATCCTTTTTACAGCATGGAAGTCTTTTTGGTAAGGATATCTTTAGAGATCCTTTTTTTCTTTTATCCAAATCAACAGAAATAATTTGAGGTATAACGTCTCCAGCTCTTTTAATATCGACTGTATCGCCTTCCCTCACATCCAATCGATCTATCTCATCAAAATTATGAATGCTGGCATGTGAAACGGTAACTCCTCCAATATTGACTGGAGTAAATTCGGCTACAGGAGTAATGCTACCGACTCTTCCAACCTGATAAGAGATTTTTTTTACTACTGTAGTGCCTACTTCAGCAGGAAATTTTCTTGCAATGGCCCATCTAGGGGCTCTGGAGACTTGTCCCAAAGAAATTTGTTTATCTAGGTCATTTACTTTGAACACTATGCCATCAATTTCGTACGGAAGATTGTCTCTCGCATTGGAAATTTTAAGAAAATATTCTTCACATGCTTTTAAATCAGAAGCCACATCACTGAAAGGATTAATTGGAAGTCCCCATGATTGATATTGTTTTAACATCTCTGATTGAGAGTCTGGAAGTTTAAAGTTCCCTTCCTCAATATAACCGATACCATGAGCGTAAAATTTCAAAGGCCTTGAAGCAGCAATAGAAGGATCCAGTTGTCGAAGACTACCAGCTGCGGCATTTCTTGGATTGGCAAAAGTTTTTTCTCCTTCTTTGATTGCTTTTTTATTTGCTAAATCAAAATCCTTTTTTTCGATAAAAACTTCTCCTCTTATCTCAATAAGGCTTGGCAATTCAGAATTATCATCTATTAGTGAGAGAGGTATCGAATTGATGGTTCTAATATTATGAGTGATATCTTCACCAATCTTTCCATCTCCCCTAGTACTAGCTATATCAAGATGACCGCTTTTGTACAGTAGATTTACTGCAATTCCATCTAACTTAGGTTCGCATGAAAAGCTTATGTTGCCTTCAATAAGTAGTCTTTCTAGGATGCGTTTATTAAAGTCTTCCATATCATCATCATTAAATGCATTTTCTAAAGAAAGCATAGGAGTCAAGTGTTCTATTTTCTTAAAACCTTCAAGAGGCTTGCCGCCGACTCTTTGGGAAGGAGAATAAGAAAATTGATATTTTGGAAATTTAACTTCCAGATCAAGTAGCTCATTGAACAGAGCATCATATTGATGATCTTCAATAGAAGGTTCATCCAGGGAGTGATAGTTATGAGAATGAAGGTTTATAAGTTTATGGAGTTCCAATACCCTTTCTTTGATCTTAGGACTATCTTTCATCAATAATCGAACTAACTAGCAGAGGCAAGAAATTGCCTTTGATGTTCATGAAATTGATTTTTCATATGTTCAATCATTTGTTTAGTCATAAAGTTTCGATCTTCATCCAGGATTTGGCATTGGAAGGTCTCTTGGATACTTTGAGAGACCTCGACGAACAACTCGAAAGATTCGATTGGATTAGTTAGGTTTTGGGGGTCAAGAACTAAAGCAATATCATTCGATTTAATAGATTCAGAAAAGAAACCAGGGTTCTTGCCATTCAAGATCGTGAATGAAGGGGCATTATCCGAATCTAGTATTGTAAATATGCCTTTTTCTTCAAATCTGTAGTTATAGAAAACCAAGGCTTGAGATAATGAAGATTCAGAAAATACTGAATCACTTTCGTCATGAAGATGAATAATATTTAAGTTGACAGCAGGAGCAATATCTAAATCTTCTTCATGATCATCTTCTGATGACAATACTTCAGATTCCTCTTTATCTTCATATCCCTGCCATTCCTCTTCGAAATCTAGACTTTCTTCAGATGAGGGATTGATTAGATCCACTTTCAGCTTACTTCTTCTAATTCTTAAAGCTCGTCTAATCCCGTCTATGAAGACTAATGCTAATAAACAGCCAATAAGTAATGTAAGAATTTCTGCCAGGTTAAACATATTAACTTGCAGCCATTTCCACAGCTTGATCCACATCAACTGCTACCATTCTAGAAACACCAGGCTCTTGCATTGTAACTCCCATAAGATGCTTACTTTTTTCCATAGAAATCTTATTGTGAGTGATGTATACAAACTGGACTCTCTGGGACATCTCCTCAACAAGGTCGATAAATCTCATAGTATTGAGATCATCTAAAGGTGCATCTACCTCATCAAGAAGACAGAAAGGGGCTGGATTAAGTTCAAAAAAAGCGAAGACAGTAGCTATTGCAGTAAGTGCTTTCTCACCACCTGATAATTGAGAAACGCTTGCATTCTTTTTCCCTGGTGGTCTTGCAGTAATTCCTATTCCGCAAGTGAGTAAATCATCTCCCAGCATAACCAATTCAGCATGGCCACCTCCAAATAATTTTGGGAAAGATAGAGATAAACTTTTGTTTAATTTATCAAAAGTATCTTTAAAAGTCGTACGAGTTTCTTTATCTATCTTAGTTATAGCTCTTTCTAAAGTTTCTAGAGCCTCCATAAGTTCTTTATGTTGCTCATCAAGTAATGTCTTTCTTTTTAACTCTTGATCATATTCTTCCATTGCCACAAGATTTATTGCACCCAATCTAGAAATCTTTAATTCTATTTCCTCTAATTCAGCAGCGTAGTTCTCAACTGTTTTGTTTTTATCTAAATCTTCTTTTATTTTAGAGAGATTTCCATTTAAACCAACGACTTGTGATTCAATATTCTCTTGTTCAATCTTCGAGGCTTGTCTATCTAACCTAAGATTTTCTAGCAGTTCTCTAAGTATTATTGCGGCTTGCTCTTTCTCGATCTTTTCTCTTTCTATGTTATGTATAGAGGCATTACATTCTTCAATATCTTTCCTTGATTGGAGCAATTTATCCTCAACCTTGAGTCTATCTGATAAAAGTGAATCAAGCTTCTTTTGTATTTCACTAATTGGCTCTTTCAATTCATTCGACTCCACTTCGAGATTTGAATTTTCTTTTTTTAGATCATGCATCTTCCCATCTAAATGAGATCCTTCAGAATTGAGTGAAGCAAGTTTTGACTGTAATTCAGCATACTTATCAGTTTTATCAATTAAGTTTATTCTTTGTTGCTTCGCACCTTCAGATGCATTAATCAAAAAATCTTGTGTCAACTTAGTTAATCTTACTGGTTCAGATTCTAGGTTACTTATCTCCTTTCGAATAGAATCTACCTTTGCAAATACATCTTCTATTGATTCTTTTTTAAACAACTTAGATTGTATATTTTCAATAGCAGTGGAAAGATCTAATATTAAGTTTTTAGTTTGAGTAATAAACACCAGCCAAGAGCCTTCTATTTTTTTAGCTTCAGCTTTATTAGATTCCTCATCACCCGATTCTTTAAGAAACTTTAATTCCTTTTCAATATTAATAAGTTCTTTCTGAGCAGACGATTTATTTTCCTCAAGATTTTGTAAGTCCTTAGATCGTGCATCAATAAGGATTGAATTAGTTGAAATTTTTTCATTTATTTCATTAACTCTGTCTTTTTTAAGGGAAATATCTTGTTCAGTTCTAGATATATCGGCACCGAAACTATAAAACTCTTGTTGAACTTTATCTAATGCAGTCTGTAGCTCAATTTGCTTTGCCCTTAGTTTAATAATCTCGCTATCAGATGTATTTTTTTCAGAATTTATCTTTTCGACTTTGAGTTCCTGATTCTTGACTTCCTGTTCTTTTATTATCAGTGCTGATGAAACATCTCTCCATTTAGAACCTAGAAGTATTAATTGAGCTTGCGTCTCATCTTTTCTTAGCTCATGATATTTTTCTGCAGCCTTGGCTTGTCTCTGGAGTTTAAATAATAATCTCGTAATCTCTTCCCTCAAATCATCTAATCTTGATAAATTTTCTTTAGTTCTTTTTATTCTTGATTCGGTTTCTTTTTTTCTCTCAAGGTATCTTGAGATACCAGCTACTTCTTCTATGTAGCCTCTCATTTCTTCAGGTTTAGCGCTTACCAATTGCGATATCATTCCTTGTTCTATGATTGCATAAGATCTAGGTCCTAATCCTGTACCTAAGAAAACATCAGTTATATCTTTTTTTCTGCAGCTTGTTCCATTTAAATAGTAATTAGATTGACCATCTAATTCTAAACTTCGCCTTACAGAGATTTCACTATAACTTGAGAATTCTCCACCTATTCGTCCCTCTTTATTGTCAAAAAATAATTCTACTGAAGCTTTTGAGACTGGTTTTCGTGAAGATGAGCCATTAAAAACTACATCAGTCATAGAATCACTTCTTAAATTTTTTGCCGAACTCTCACCTAGAACCCAACGAACGGCATCTATAACATTAGATTTCCCACAACCATTTGGGCCAACGATACACGACATACTTGAAGGAAAGGTAACAGAAGTTGGGTCAACGAAAGATTTGAAGCCAGAAAGCTTGATAGAATTGAGTCTCATAATTGTAATTCCTTTAGGGGGTAAGAAACCAATGCCTTGAATAAAGGCATGAATGAAACAAAATTAGCTTTCATTTGCTAAGAAATTTTAGTCTATATAGGCTTTGGAAACTACTGATTTTTTCTTTTTTTTACTGCTTCTATGAGTGACCTTAAATCATCTTTCTCTTTCTCAGAATTCAACAAGGGGATAGCTTGGTTCCATAATTGAATAGTTAATTGAGGATTACTTTTTTCAAGTTCAGCTAAACCTTTTAGAGTTAAGGCTGAAGGATTATTTGGATTTTTTTTAACTGCTTCTTCTAACAAAATATATATGGAGTCATTAAATTTTCTACCCTCACTCATAAACAACACTTGGGCATATTCAGCAACTACTTCTCCGTCCAAATCGTCACCAAATCTATTATAAATCTCCTTGTAAAGATCTCTAGAGAGCATAAATTCATTAATATTCTTTAACTGGCGTGCGAGAATGTATAATTCTCCTGGCTCTATATCTCTTTTTTTAACAAGCTGAGTAATCAAGTTATTTACTTGTTCTCTTTCATTTTCTTTTTCTTGCTGATCTTCTCCAAGAAATATCTCTAATGATTGTTTCTGATATGCTAACTGATATCAGTGAACAAAATATAGAAAAGACGATTGTAATTGATGATAGAAAACAAGCAATAAAAACAGCTTTTAGATTAGCAAAAAGCAATGATAT
>ERZ802822.1469-NODE-1469-length-14384-cov-9.873838_pt1 | contig 14384 bp, 16 predicted proteins | sample MGYA00345649_ERZ802822 | MGnify/ENA primary metagenome ERZ802822 (study PRJEB30503, sample SAMEA104212359) | marine metagenome | biome: Westerlies Biome; feature: [SRF] surface water layer (ENVO:00010504) within the epipelagic zone...; material: water...
GAAGGAAAAAGAGCAGACATAGTTTTATGGGATCCTGCTTTTTTCGGTGTTAAACCTGAAATTGTAATGATAGGTGGAAGTATCGCTTGCGCACAAATGGGTGATCCCAACGCGTCTATTCCAACTCCTCAACCAGTTTATACCAGGCCGATGTTCTCATCTTTCGGAAGATCCCTTGAAGCATCATCAATAACTTTTGTAAGTAAAGATTCAATCAAAACTGGAAGTTTAGATAATTTAAACTTAGCTAAAGAGACAATTGGTGTTGAAAAAACTAGAGATATTTCAAAAAAAGATATGGTATTTAACAATTACTGTCCTGATATATCAGTAGACCCAGAAACATATGAAGTTACAGCTGACGGCAATATACTTACTTGTGAACCAGCAACTGAACTTCCATTAGCTCAAAGATATTTTTTATTTTAGGTGTATTTATGATAGTAGAAAAAGTTATAGCAGATGCTTCAAATGAAAAAATAAAAGATACAATTACATTAACATATCACGACAGATTTATTAGGCGAAAAAAACTTATTTCAGATAATAAAGTTGAGTTTTTAGTTAATTTACCTGAGACTATTTCATTAAAGGAAAATAGTTCGTTTGTGCTAGAAAATGGTTCTTTCATTTTAATTAAATATGCAAAGGAACCTTTGTTAGAAATAGTAAGTGAAAACTTAATGAAAATAGTATGGCACATAGGTAATAGACATATACCGTGTCAAATTGAACTTGATCGTCTGTTAATACAAGAAGATAAAGTAATTGAAGAACTAATTATAAAATTAGGTGGTAAAATTAAAAAAATACATGAAGAGTTTTGTCCAGAAGGCGGAGCTTACGGCTTAGGAAGAACACATGGACATAAGCATTAATGAAATAGAACCAAAATTTGATTACCATCAATTGTTACTTTCATGGTTTTCCCCTAATTTTCCTATAGGAAGTTATAATTTTTCTCACGGTTTAGAGGCTGCAATAGAAATGAATTATATTAGAGATATTGTAAGTTTAGAAAATTGGATAAATTATTTAATTAATTGTGGATCTGCTAAAACAGATAGCATCTTACTTTCTAACTCGTACCAAGGTAAGAATATAAATGAACTTGCCTTTGCTTTATGCCCTTCAAAAGAAAGATGGATTGAAACAAAACAACTAGGAAATGCTTTTTGTAAAAATATCAATGAAAATTGGTCTTTCAATATTGGAAATAACTTGGCATATCCAGTAGCTTTAGGGAAAGCTGGCGCTTTTTTTAAAATACCTTTAGAACAACTTTTAATAATATTCATGCAAAGTTTTGTTTCAAATTTAATAAATGTAGGTATTAAACATATACCATTAGGGCAGAATGACGGTCAGAAAATTCTGGTAAAGCTATTACCTAATATAAGAAAATTAGCTTTGAAATACAAAGAGTGTGAAATTGATGATATAGGGACTTCAGCATTTATATCAGACCTAACAAGTATGTATCACGAAACTTTGAACAATAGGATTTATCAAACATGATTAATAAATTTGGACCACTTAAAGTTGGTATTGGAGGACCTGTAGGAGCGGGTAAAACTAGTTTAACTGAGGCTCTTTGTAAAAAACTTTCAAAAAAAATCTCAATGGCAGTTATATCTAACGATATATATACTATAGAAGATGCTGAGTATCTCATGAAAGTACAAGCTCTACCTTTAGAGAGAATTAAAGGTGTGGAAACGGGAGGTTGTCCTCATACCGCTATTAGAGAAGACGCATCTATTAATTTGCTAGCTGTTGACGAGTTAAAAGAGAAATTTCCTGATTTAGAATTAATTTTAATTGAATCTGGGGGAGATAATCTAGCTGCAACATTTAGCCCAGAGCTAGTTGATTTATCAATATATGTTATTGATGTCGCAATGGGGGGCGATATCCCAAGAAAAGGTGGGCCAGCTATAACAAGATCGGATTTGCTTTTAATAAATAAAACTGATTTGGCTCCATATGTTGGAGTTAATTTAGACGTAATGCAAAATGATGTTGAGCTTGCAAGGAATAAATTACCCTACGTTTTTGGGCAAATGAAAAATAACCATGGTATAGAAAAAATTACGTCTTTTCTGAACACTGAGGGTGGACTGTCTTTAAATTAAAATTAAATTTTATTCTTCTTTAAAGTTTGTTATCCAAATTGTCTGATACGGATTAAGTTTAATATTCTGTTCATCCTTGAAACTAACTTCAGGGTTTAATAAATCATACCATTTTTCATCATCAATTAAGTTTATCATGTTAGTATTTAAGTCAATGTTTTTTGAAGTGACATTTGTAATTGCGAAAATACTTTGACGTCTATCCCTACTCTGTCTCCAAACTGAAAAAACATTTTTATTTAAATTTAAAGTAAACTGAGTTGCATTTGGATGAAAAGCAGGCTGAGCTTTTCTAATAGATATTAATGTTTTTAGAAGTTCGTAACATTTATTTTCAACTGAATTTTCATCATTCAAAGTAGCTTCTAACTCTATGCAATTCCATTTATGCCTATTAAGATCCCTTTTTACCTTACTTTTTAAGTAAGATTTTTCGTCATTTTGGGTAGCAAAAAAAGAATTAAAATAAAAAGCAGGAACACCTTCAATAGATAAAATAATACAATGTGATGCAATGAATCTCTCTAAAGAAAATTTTCCCTTACTATCGATATCAGTATATTGCAAGGCGTTAAATAATGATATGTTAGCTTCGTAAACTTTTTCTTCCTTTGACGGCAACTTTCTCATTGAAAACTGACTACCGTTCTTTTCTAATCTCATCAACATACCATTGATCTCTTCTTCAGATAAAACACCTTCAGCTGGTCTCATCCCTATTCCATCATGAGATGCAATAAAATTTAAATATGCATTACCAACTTGTGCAGGTGGCATTTTCATACTCCATTTTGTGAGTGACGTAGAATCTCCAAATAAAAATGTATGGACAATTAATGGAGGTAAAGGAAAATTATATATCCAGTGTGCTTCATCATTTTTTCCAAAATAACTTAGGTTTTCCTCTTTTGGTAAATTTGTTTCTGTTACTATAATTATATTCTTATCAAGTTGATCAACAATATCCCTAAGTAACTTAATTATTTCATGAGTTTCAGGTAAATTTAGGCACGTGGTTCCAGTTTCTTTCCAAATAAAAGCTACAGCATCTAATCTAAATATTTTTATCCCATAACTAGACAATTTTAATATTAAAGTAATAAACTCTAATAAGACCTCTGGATTTCTAAAATCTAAATCAATTTGATCATAACTGAATGTACACCATAAATTTTTGGTATCATTTAATATTTTAATCTTTTTAAGAAGATCGTGATCTCGTGGTCTAATAACATTACTATAATCGTAATTATTATTAATTGTAAAAAAATAGTCTTTACCTGGATTCTTGTTCAAAAGAAAATTTTTAAACCATTTCCCTTCAGAAGAAGCGTGATTTAAGACTAAATCTGTCATAACATTAGCATTTTTTGATAATGTTTTTATTTCATCCCAAGTTCCAAATGCTGGGTCTATATCTTCATGATTTTTTACAGAAAAACCTCCATCTCCACTTGATGGAAAAAAAGGTAAAAAATGAATGCTGTCTATGAATGGAGAAAAAAATTTATTATAAAATGAAATAAAATCACTAATTGTTTTTCCATACAGCCCATTTTTAACATTATCGGCGTATGTAATCAGTAAAGTAGTTTTTTCAGACCAGGGCTCATTAACATCGGTAGAAATATTTTTTGATTTATAAAGATTAATTAATTGATTAATTTTTTTGGAATAATCAATGGTTTTGTCAGCAGAAATAGTTGAACGATAAATATAGTTTAATCTTTTTAAAACGTCTAAATTAATATTATCATTAATTTTATTATCTGAGTTCTTCATTATCTAATTCAACACTTGATTTCAATCTATCTAAAAAGTCAGGAATTGCACTCAGAACTCTGTTCCATGTAGGTATAAATGGTGTTTCCATAGGGTTTTCAAAAAATGATTCTCCTGCTTTCATTATATTTAAAGCAAAAAGTTCAACTGTTTTTTCTTCAATATGAGAATCAAAAGTTAAGCCATTCATTTGAGCATCACTTCTATATATATCAATCATATCTAAGGCTGATCTATAATAAGTTGCCTTTATACTTCTAAATGTTTCTAAAGTAAAAATATTACCTTGGGTTGCAAGTTTTCTAATGAGCGCTTTAGTTATGTCGATAGACATTCTAGATAAACCTAAATTATCATCCTTTTCAGATAAATCCTGATGTTTGTGATCATAGGTTTGAGCTAAATCTACTTGACATATTCTATTACTAGAATGATTTCTTTGCATCTCTGATAATATTCCTATTTCCAACCCCCAGTCTGATGGAATTCTTAGTTGTGGAAGTAAGTTTTTTCTAAAAGAAAATTCACCCGCAAGTGGATAGCGAAAAGACTTCATAAAATCTAGATAATCACTTTTTCCTATTGTTCTTTCCATTGCTAACAATAGCGGAAACACCAATAATCTGGAAACTCTACCATTCATTTTGGAGTCCGCAACCCGAGGATAATATCCTTTACAGAACTGAAAATTAAAAACTGGATTAGCTACTGGGTAAAATAGTTTAGCCAGAAGTGATTTTTCATATGTCAGAATATCACAGTCATGTAAGGCTATGGATTCCGCTTTACCTCTAGCTAAGGTCATACCTATACAATACCAAACGTTTCTACCTTTACCAAATTCACCAGGAGCCAATCCTTTTGATTTTAATTCTTTATCAAGTTCTGTTAATCTTGGTCCATCATTCCAAAGCATAGAAAATGGAAGTTTTAATTTTTTAAAAAAATTATGTGCTTTTTTGTATTCTTCTTGATTTGCTTTATCCAACCCTATTACAATATGATTTAAAAAATCTGTCTTATTTATTTCATTAATTATATTTGGAAGAGCTTTTCCATCAATTTCAGAAAACAAACTTGGAAGTATTAGTTCCATTGGATTATGTTTTGAAAAGTTAATTAAATCATTTTCTAATTTTTTGTAATTCTTTTCTGACGATGAACCATAAGAAAAATCGTGCAAGTTGGCTACAATACCATTTTGATAAAAGCTACCCATTTATTCATCCTACAAAATTAATATTTATTTTTTTTAAGGAAGATTTTATAACCTCTTCCCATCCTTTGGGAGCATATTTTTTAGCTCTGATAATATTTTTTATTTCTAAATCAATCAAATTATCTTTGTTTGGTAATGGTATAATACATGGTTGATCTGATTGTTTTAACATCGAAATATCATTTGGGCTGTCGCCAACAACAATAGTATACGGATTAGACTGAAGTTCAGTTGTAATTTTTTTAACAACTGATTTCATTGCAAAACCTTTTGAACAGTCATCACAAATATTAAAAACTCTTCCACCTTCATGTAATTTTAATCCAAGACTTTTTAAAAATAAACTAAACTCTCTAATGAGTTTTTGTGATCCATTGAAAATTAATGGCAATGAATAATCTCTATTTAACGCGAAGGGTAAATATTTATGATTTAAACCAAGTGTCTGCATTTGTTTATCTTTTGTCATATCTTCAATAAAATCACATTTTTCACGAAATTCTAAAGGAACTTTCGTTTTGAAAATTTCTAAAATTTCTTTGATTGATCTACTTAAAATTATTGAATTATCTTTCAATTTTAAATTAGCATTAAGTAAATCCAAGTTGTGAACTGCTGCTCCATTTTCAGAAATATAAGGTAATTCTTTTCCTAATTGATTAAAAAAAAGCTCAATTTCTATTTTAGTTTTACTTGAATTAGGTATTATTTTTATACCTTTATCCAAACATTTTAATATGAAATCTTTAATATCTTGAAATTCAAAATTATCATGATCTAATAAAGATCCATCTAGGTCTGTAAATATTAAAATATCTTCATATTTCATAATCGGGAACTTAACTGCAATTTCAACATTATAAAGATTTTTGTTTTGCTACAAATATATTTGATGATTTATTAGGCAAAAGCAACCCTGAGACTATAACGGCTATAGATATAAACGCTAGTGCCTCAAGAATAAATGAAAAATTGTATCCATTTTTTAATAGATATGATGTTACAGGTAACACGCAAGCTCCAGCACATAAATTGACCATAAATTTTATCGAGAGAACCCTACCCCTCCAATTATCTTGAACGTACTTTACTAATATTACATCTGTTATAGGAACTTGTCCAAAAACAAAAATCATAGCTGCTAACATGATGAATAACAAACTATAATCATAAGAATAACTTGCAATATATATAAAAATTAATTGGCCTAAACCCATAGCAGATAAAACAAATTTTGGAGGAATTTTATCTACCAACCACCCCGTGCCTATTTGAGAAAATGAAGCAATTGCATAAACAAATCCTGCTAATACACCGGTAACTGCAACATCACTTGAAATTTGCAACATATTTACTTCAAATAGTCTTGGTATAAGAAATGTCAAAGATCCAAAAATAAACCCACCAGATAGGGTAACAATACTTAAACAAACTAGAACAGTTTGCCAACCTTCCGATGTTATAGAGGGGTCTTTTTGGGTATTTTGTGAATTGTCTAGTGGTTTACTTTCCTCTAATTCAATAAAGGCAAATATTTGTGAAATTCCAAAGCAGAAACATATTAATGATGGAATAATAAATGCTAACCTCCAATCACTATAGAGTATTAAAAAGCCAGTTAATATTGGAGCTATTGCAACACCCATATTTCCCCAAACTCCGTTAACCCCCAACCTCAAACCTACTTTTCCTGGTCTCTTTGTTATCATAGCAATTCCAACAGGGTGATATATTGCTGCAAAAAAACCTACAATCCCAAGAGAAATACCTAACATAACTGTTGAACTTGAAAATGCTGCTAAAATAGACCCCAAAGCTAAACCAAATGGATATATAGTTATTAATATTGCTCTAGAATACTTATCTGCCAACCAACCAGCTAGTGGTGCGGCAGCTCCAAACAAAACAACACCTAGAGTACCATAAACGATAATTTGTTCATACGATAATCCAAATTCCCTTCCAGCATCAAAAGCAGCCTTAGCAAAAATTAACATCATAAAATGATCTAATAAATGGCCAATATTCAAATAGATGTCAGGAATCGAATAAGATTTTGTACTATCTAAAGTAATCATTTTCATGATTAAGAACCTAAAATTATAATTTCTAATTTATTCCGATAGAAAAGTTGTATAATCAGTATAATCCAATTTTTCTACTCTTAATGCATTTTCTGGTGCACTAGTATCTTCATATCCAATTGATACACCACAAACTAACATCTCATTCTCTTTGAAGTTAAGATGATCGGCTATTAATGTATGAAATTTTGTAAATGCTACCTGACCACATGAATGTAAACCTTCTCCTCTAGCACCAACTAAAATACTTTGGATAAACATACCAACATCCATAAATGTACCAGTAGCAAGCCTTCTATCCATTGTTATAAACATTCCTAGTGGGGCACCAAAAAAATGGAAGTTTTCTTGCATTTGCTTATCTCTAGCTTCAAAATCTTCTCGTCCAATATTAAGTAATTTGTAAAGCTCAAAACCAACAGCTCTTCTTCTTGAAATAAAAGGTTCAAACCATTCTGTAGGATAATAATCAAATTCTTGTTTAAAATTTTTAGCAGAACCATCTTTAATTGATTCTAATATAGAGTTAGTAATGGCTTCTTTCTTCTTACCTTCTACTACATATACATGCCAAGGTTGAATGTTATGACCACTTGGTGCAAACGCGGAACACTCTAATATATTTTTTATTTTATCTTTAGGTACTGACTTAGATAAAAATCTTCTGACAGACCTTCTTGATACAAAAGCTTCCTTAACATTCATATTTATAACCCCACAAATTGTTCTTAATAGTTAACTCTTTAACTATTTACATATTTGATTTTTAATCAATTAATAAATTTAATTTTGTGAGAATATATTCCTAAAAAATTTTACCTTTTCAATCCTTGCAAATAGATAAGGCTGTCTGTCTTTTATGATGCTTGAAAGTGAGTTTGTATTAGCTTCTTTTCTCTTTATATTTATTGCAGACTTTACCGTATTGTCTTCTTTAATCTTCCAAAAATGTTTCACTTTGATTAAATAGGGTTTATTTTTTTTTGGATCTGAAGAGTGATAATGTTTTATAGCTTTATCCCATGAACCGTGTTTATTTTTTAATTGTAACAAAAAAGACGCCGCATAAGACACATTTGGTTCAACAGCAAACATATCGCTTATTTTTTTAAAATTATTTTTATGCCATTTGAGGTTAATCTGCATACAACCTACATCAAGGTTAAAATCCTTCTTTTCAACATTTTCTAACACATACTTTTTCATTTGTTTTTTTGTGTCAAAAAACAAGCTCTTTCCAGCATGATTAACTGTCCATGGCCAGATAACATGTTTATTATTTTTTAATATCCTACCAGATTCAGATTTGCCAATACTTAAGAGAAGATTTTTTGGAATATCCGTAAGATCTTCTATAGTTTCAATTACCTTTTCACAGGATTTATTTTTTTTTGGGGTAGCAGCATATATATCTTTTATTATAAAAAGAAAAAAACTTATAAATATGAAAAAACTCTTAAATACAATCATATTATATATTAGCAATCACTATGCCAGATAAAAAACTATCTCAACTTTTTATAATCTGGTGCTCTTTTTTCTAAAAAGGCGTCTATGCCTTCCATACTCTCACTATCACCTTGAGATTTAACCATATAGTCTGTTTCCAATTTTATCTGTTCTGAGAAATCATTACCATAAGCTAATCTTGATAGCTTTTTAATTCTCGAAATAGAGTTTTTAGGAAGATTTTCAAAGTTTTTAGATAATTCTACAGCAGTCTCTTTTGCATTACCTTTTTGAGCTAAAACATTTATTGCGCCAATGTTATATAGTCTTGATGCATCAATTTTTCCTCCTATCATTGCCATCTCAGCTAACATTTGACGAGGCATAGTTTCAGATAAAAATTTAGTGGCCGCACCGTCAGGTGTTAAACCAATTTTAACATAAGCCAGAGAAAAAAAGCTATGCTCACTCATAACTACTAAATCACAGGCCATAGCTAATGAAACACCAGCTCCTGCTGCCCCTCCTTCGATAGCTGCTATAATTGGTTTTGAACAATTATAAATAGATTCGATAGTCCCATTTAATTGATTTAAAGTTTGGTACCTCTCTTCTTCAGTCATTGATCTTCTTGTTTTTAAAGCATTTAGATCACCACCTGCACAAAAAAAATCTCCAGCACCTGTAATAACAACAGAGCAAACATTTTTATCTTCCTCTGCTATTTTTATAACTGACTGAAATTCGTCATGAAATCCCTTAATCATTGAGTTTCTTTTTGAGGGATTATTCAAGGTAACAATTGAGGTATTACCAATTTTTTCATTTTCAATAATAGACATTTAATTCCTATGTTTTAACTTATTTTAAGATTGAATTTAAAAGCTTGCTAAGTCATTCTTTAAGAAACTAAATAAAATTGCAAATATATTATGAATAATGAAAAATCATTAAAATTGATTATGAATGCTGCTCTAGAAGCAGCTAGTCCAAAAGGGAAGTTTAAAAAAACTCCAACTAAACCTCAAGGTAAACTTATAGTTCTTGGTGCAGGAAAAGCCGCAGCTAGTATGGCTAAGGAATTTGAAAATAATTATGAAGGACCTATTGAAGGCTTGGTTATAACAAGATATGGGCATTTCACAAAAACTAAATTTATAGAAGTAATTGAAGCTGCACATCCAGAACCAGATAAAAATGGTCTACTTGCATCAAAAAAAACCTTTGATATAGCTTCAAACTTAACTAAGAGCGATCATGTTGTCTTTCTTATTTCTGGAGGGGCGTCATCTTTATTAACATTACCTTTGAGTGGTATTAGTTTTGAAGATAAACAAAGAATAAATAAAGAGCTTTTAATTAGTGGTGCTCCTATTGATGAAATGAATATTGTAAGACGTTCTCTATCTCAATTAAAAGGTGGACGCCTTGCTCAAACAATTTTTCCAGCAAAACTATCGACCTATATGATATCAGATATTCCAGGAGATGATCCAGCCTACATTGGCTCTGGTCCAACAATACAAGCAACTGGCTCAAATGAAGATTCAATATCTATATTAGATCATTATAAAATATCCATAAGTGATAAAATTAAAAAAATTATCTATAAAAACACGTTACCTCAATTAATAAAATCTCCTCAATACATGATAGCTAATCCTATGATGGCTCTCAAAAGTGCTGCAAATGTAGCAGAAAAAGAAGGTTATATTCCTATAATTTTATCTGATTGCCTTGAAGGAGAAGCAAGAGTTGAAGGTAAAAAAATGGCTGAATTAGCAGTAAAGATTAGTAATGAAAAAAAATATAAAAATATTAGTTTAAGCAAACCAATTTTACTTTTATCTGGAGGTGAAACTACAGTAAAGGTTATAGGAAACGGTAGAGGAGGAAGAAATACGGAATTAATGTTATCAATGGCGATTAATCTCAATAAAGCAAAAAATATAAGTGCCCTTGCTGTTGATACAGACGGAATAGATGGTATTGAGGATAACGCTGGAGCATATATTTCTCAAGAGACGCTAAATAAAGCAGTTTTTAAAAAAGCTAATCCACAAACTTATTTAGACAACAATGATTCATATTCATTTTTTAAAAAAATTAATGATTTAATATTTACATCACCAACACTAACCAATGTAAATGATTTCAGGGCCGTATTAATTAATCCTTAAATTAATATTATGCTACAGGCATTGTTTTTGAAAATCCTGGGAGGCTGGAAGCAACTTCATCAAACCATTTTTGCAATATTGGTCTGCCTTTTTTCCAGTCTTGTACATTTCTAAAAGACATGTAGCCCAATGCAGTGCCAAGACCAATGTTAGCAGCATCAAATCCACTTGGATTAGACCAATTAATAAGATCCTTTTCTAAAAAATCTAATGTTTTATCAATTTTACCCATTTGTAAATCTAACCATACTTTAGAAGGCACTTCTCCACCTGAATATCTATCTGAGTAGACAACTAAAAGAGAAGCATCTATTAGACCTTCAGCAAGAGCTGATCTGCTTAAAACAAGATCTCTTTCAGGACCATCTTTGGGTACCAATTTACCCCCCAATCTATTAAAATAGTCAATGATCACTCTGCTATCAAATAAAAATGATCCGTCTGGTTTTTGTAAAACTGGGATTTTTCCAAGAGGATTTTGGCTTCTCAATAGATTATCATCTTGAGAGTTGGTTGTTACAAGTTTCATTTGGTCTTCAATTCCAACTCTGTAAGCTGATAATAATACTTTACGTACGTATGGAGAAGCTGGACTAAAAGTCAATTTATACATAATTACCTCAATAAAATTTATTTATCTTTAATTCTAAGATAGTATTAAATCAATTGATTTGATTTAATACTATTTATTTTTTTTAGAAGATTTTTATGAAATACATAATAGTTACACAAACTTATCCTCCAAGAATTGGTGGAATGCAAAATGTAATGGCTTCAATAAGTGAAAGACTTGCATCTATAGAAGACACACATGTTTTTCCAGATCACTTTTTATCAAAAAAAAGTAACTTTTCGAACTCACAATTACAAATACATAATAATTTTTCTCCAAAATTATTAAGACCTTTTATAAAAAAATATTTAATTGATAAAGTTTATAAAGATAATGATGTAGTCATTTGTGATAGCTGGAAATCTATTAATGCTGTACCCTCAAAAATAAAAAAAATATTCGTCTTAGCTCATGGGCAGGAGTTTTTATCCACAAATAAGAAGTTTGGGCTAATCAAAAAATCATTAGACAGAGCTAGTTGCATTATTTGTAGTTCAAATTATACAGAAAATTTAATAACAGAATTTAAAGTCACAGACACTAAAAAAATAGTTATACCACCTACTTATTCAATTGAAATTCCACCTAAAAGTAGAACAAAATTTATAAAAAAATCAAAATTAGTGTCACTTTTAACAATATCTAGATTGGAAGAGAGAAAAGGAATTATTCCAGTTTTAAAATCTTTGTCAGAATTAAATAAAAATAAATTTTTAAAACCTTTCTTATGGAATATTTGTGGTGAAGGTCCACAAACAAATGAAATAAAAAAATGTATAAAGAGTTTCGGCTTATCAGAACAAGTAAAATTGATCGGGAAAATATCAGGACATGACAAAGTTGATTTTATACAAAATTGTGATCTTTTTGTAATGCCGTCATATAAAGTTAAAAATTCTATTGAAGGTTTTGGAATTTCTTATATAGAAGCAGCGGCTTATGGAATTCCATCCATTGCGGGTATTGAAGGTGGCGTTGTAGATGCTGTAGCGAACTCAAGAACTGGATGGTGTATTGATCCTTTAAGTCTAAAAGAGCTAGCGGACACTCTTAAGGACGCTATTAATAATGAAAAGAAAAGAGAAGAATATGGCTTACAAGCACAAAAACATTTTATGGATTACTTTTCAGGAGAAAAAGTTTTTAGGAAACTCGTGGACACCATTACTATTTAAATTCAAATTATAAATATCTTCAGCTTTGTTAGTTTCTAAATTTCCATAGTAATGAGGAAACAGTTCTTCATTCCGAGATATTTCCCATTTGAGTTTATCTTCTATTTTTTTAAGCTGAAAACAAATTATAAGTAGACTTTCTTGGCCTTTGAAATGTTTTACAACTGTTTCTTTTAGTTGTTCTTTAGTAGATAAATGAATAAAACCATCTCTATTGTCAACTTCAGATCCAGTATAAATTTTTTCTATAACTGCTTTGTCCCATTCACTTTTAGAACAAATTTTATACACTATGCTCATTTAATATTTTCATTTGCTAACATGAATTCTTTAATTATTTTTACTAAAGTTTCTGGTTCATCTTCTTGTGAATAGTGACCTGCATTTGGCATCTCAATCACTTTTGAACTAGGAAAAAGAGATTTGAAATCTCTTATTGCATAATCTGGTTCAATAGCTCTATCCTGCATTCCATAGGCCAAAACAGCTGGCTTGGAACATAGTGATTTTAAATCCCCTTGTTTTATACCCTCAATAACATATGGGACTATTCTATTTAATAGAGCATCTAATGGAAAGTTTATAGCACCGATGCAACTCGCTCGATCTGGAAATTGTGAAGAGTACGCCCTAATCCAATTTTCATTTATTACATGGTTATTTGTAAAATTTGGAATTTTCATAACTGATAATAATGTTGAACTCAATTCACCTAAAATTCCGTCTAATGTCTTATCTTCATAATGTTTTTTTATCCATTGAAACCAAGGGGATAAATTTTTGGGTCTTTCTTCTTTACTGTACCCAAACAAAGTATTAATCAAAACATAGCCCTTAACCTTGTCTATATTTCTAATTGAATAAGCACCTGTGACTGGACCACCCCAGTCTTGCCCAACAAATGTAATATCTCTTAAACCTAAGAAATCTATTAATCCACTAAGGTTTTCAACATGAGTTTTAAGAGTATATTCTTTATCTTGAGGTGTTTCTGATTTACCAAAACCCATCATATCTGGGACTATAACACGATAAAGATTTGATAGTTCTGGAATAAATTTTCTATATATGTAACCCCAAGTTGGCTCACCATGTAACATTATGATAGGTTTTGCTTCTCTAGGTCCTTCGTCTATGTAATGTTGTGAAAACCCATTACCATCAAAAAAATTTGGATTAAACGGCCATGTTCCATCAAAAGTTTCTGATGCCTTTATCATTCTTGAAGTCTCCAAATAAAATTTTATATTTCAGTACTTGCTGCTTCTTTTTCATAGGTAAAAGTACAAACACCAACAAAGTTATTTTCTTTAAAAACCAAACTTCCTTTTAAATCTGCAATAATATTAATGTAATTATTTTCAAAGTTTTTTAATGCATCTGGATTTTCAAATTTTATTGAAACATTCAAATCACCAGATTGACTTATAAAAATATTAAGACCAATGATATTATATTCAGAGATTTTAGAACCAAACTTTTCTGAACAAAAAGAAGCTGCTAGTTTAGCTTCACTTACGGATGTGAATTTAAAATTTAAAATTTTTCCAAACATCTTTAACCTTCTATCTTACTAAGCATGTCCATTAATTCATCTTCATCCTCAGATAGATTTTTAATTCTTTTCAAAGTTCCAATATTCATATTTAACTGTTCTTGTAGTTTTATCCCATATTTAGAAATATAAATATCACCCTCGTTACTTTCTCCAATACCAAGCTTAATGATTAATTTTTTTTCTTCACTT
>ERZ802822.1470-NODE-1470-length-14371-cov-15.422415_pt1 | contig 14371 bp, 17 predicted proteins | sample MGYA00345649_ERZ802822 | MGnify/ENA primary metagenome ERZ802822 (study PRJEB30503, sample SAMEA104212359) | marine metagenome | biome: Westerlies Biome; feature: [SRF] surface water layer (ENVO:00010504) within the epipelagic zone...; material: water...
TTGAAATGACGTGGTCGGAACGCTGGATGACAGCCCTGTTTGAATCCGTTACGGCCCGCACGGCTGGCTTCACCACCGTTCCGCTGTCTTTGGAGAACATCACCGAATCCGGTTTGTTGCTGCTGATGACCTTGATGTTCATTGGCGCCAGTCCTGGCGGAACAGGCGGTGGCATCAAAACAACAACGGTGGCAGCACTGATGGCAGCCACCCGCTCCACCCTGCGGGGACGGGACGCCGTGGTGATTCGCAACCGTGAGATTGCAGACAAAGTGGTGCTTCGAGCGGTTGGGATCACCGTTGCGTCGCTTCTGTTTGTGCTGACGATGGCCCTGTTGATCAGTGTTAGCAGCAACCTCAATGGCGAAGACTCATTCACATTTTTGGAGATGTTGTTCACGTGCATATCGGCTTTCGCAACAGTGGGACTCGATCTAGGGGTCACGGCAGAACTCAGTCGATTCGGACAAGCCGTGCTCCTGCTGGGCATGTTTGTGGGTCGTCTCGGCATCCTTTTGCTGCTTAGCGCAATCTGGGAAGCCGCAACTCGAGAGCAAATCCACATCCAACGCCAGAATCGGGTTGGTTACCCCCGCGAAGACCTATATGTCTGAGTGCAACTCAAGCGCCTCTAAGCCATGAAGGAGTGGTGGCATTGGAGCCCGTTACAAGGCAGCGAACGACTCGGCTTCGCCATTATTGGAGTGGGACGTTTTGGCATCGCGGTTTGCCGAGAATTGCTCCAAAGCGGTGCGGATGTTCTGGCCGTGGATCGGTCTGCACGGGCCATTGAAGAACTGCGACAGGTGGAGCCCAGTGTCGAAGCCCGAGTGGTCGATTGCACCGACGAAGAATCCCTTCGAGAGGCTGGGGTGCTTGAGATGGGAACCGTTGTCGTGGCCATTAGCGAACCCATTGAAGCCAGCATCACCGCAACGTTGATCGCCAAGGACAGCGAAGGGAGTCGGGTCAAGCAGGTGATCGCACGGGCCACAAGTGACCTGCACGAAAAAATGCTGAAACGGGTCGGTGCCGATCGGGTGATCTTTCCCTCAAGGATGCAAGGAGAGCGACTGGGACTGGAACTCGTGCGCCCCAACCTGATGGAGCGACTCGCGCTAGACGAGCAGCACTGCATCGAAGAAATCAAAGTTCCGGACGTGTTCGTTGGGCGATCCCTGCGGGACCTCAACCTGCGTAAGAACTTCCGCGTCAACGTTCTCGCCGCTGGTGACCCGAGCAGCCTGACCGTGAATCCGCCGGCATCCCATGTGCTCGAACTCGGGCATTTGCTCGTGGTGATGGGCCTGATCGATGACCTTCAGCGCCTTCCAAAGATGTAAGCCATGCGCTGTCTCGGCCTAATGAGCGGCACCAGTGCCGATGGGGTAGATGCCGTTCTGGCCGACTTTCGAGGGTCGCCAACCCACCCGCAATGGGAGCTGATTCGGCATGTGCACAGTCCCTACCCCGAGGGCCTACGGCACAGGGTGGTCAGCGCTGGACAAGGGGAAACAGGCTGTGCGGAGCAGTGGCTTGATTTAGCCGAAGCGATTACAGAAGCCCAAGCCAAGGCCGCACGATCCTGTGATCCCAGTGGAGAGGCCGTCCTAATTGGATGCCATGGCCAAACCGTTTGGCACCGCCCCCCAACGTCCCGTCAGCGGGGTGCCAGCTGGCAGCTTCTGCAAGCTCCACTCCTCGCTCAACTGCTGGAGCGTCCTGTGGTGCACGACTTTCGTGCGGCAGATCTTGCCCTCGGCGGTCAAGGCGCACCTCTAGTACCAAGAGCCGATGCAGCACTTTTGGGCGGCACAACGGGCTGGCGCGCCCTACTCAATCTGGGCGGTATTGCCAATCTCACGTTGATCCCTCCCTGCTGTGGCCCCGAACGCGATGCGCCCGTACAGGGCTGGGATTGCGGTCCCGCCAACAGCCTGATCGATCTCGCCGTTCAACAATTCAGCAACGGAACACTGCACTTTGACCGTGGCGGAACCATGGCAAAAGCCGGCCAAAGTGATGAAACAAGCATTCGTCGTTGGCTGCAGGAGCCGTACTTCCAATCCCCCCCACCCAAATCAACAGGTCGTGAGTTGTTTGGACGCGCCAACTTGCAGCAGCGCCTCAACAACTTGGGCCAGGGTTGTTCCAACCATGATGCTGTCGCCACATTGACCAGCTTCAGTGCCGCAGTAGTGGCCCAAGATCTAGACCAGCTGATGCAACGCGATCAGATTCGTCCTCTGGAGTTAATCGTGGCTGGAGGGGGGCGCCACAACCCAGTGCTAATGGATCAACTGCAACGGCGCTGCCGTGGCCTGCAATTGAGCAGCAGCCAAGAGATTGGTCTTCCAGTGGAAGCACGGGAAGCTTTGGTGTTTGCGCTGCTGGCCTGGTGGCATCAACGCAACCATCCCGCCAACGCACCATCGATCACCGGAGCAAGGCGAGAAGCGGTTCTCGGCGTTGTCGTGAACCCTGGCTAGCCAGGCCGATACAACCGCAATCGCCGAGGAGCTCCCCGCAGTCGACGAGGTTGCTGGGATTCCAGAGCGGAACGGAAGCGTTCCTCCCGGCTGAGGGGCTTTTCGACAGGGGGCTCACCCTGCTCGTGGCGCTGAACCCCCTGTTGGATCAGCACACGCGCCATGTTGCTGACTGTCCGCGACTCCGACTCAGCAAGGGCGGTCAAACGGGCACACAAATCCTCCGGAAGGACCACCTGGATCCGAGGGGATTTGGGCTTCCCGCTGGCTGACGTCTGTCGAGTGGGCACAACCGGATCGTCAGAACGACTTTCAGTTACCCGCAAGTGTACAGAGGTGGTCAAGGGTAGTATCCATGATTATGTTGAGGGCACTGGTCCTCCTCGGAGTGCTCCGCGCATGACCCAGACCACATCTCAGCCCAGATCCCAGGCCACAGGCCAGTCCACGCCAAAATCAAAGCCCACACAGCAATCCCAACGAAGCACCGCACCTCGGCGCAGTCGGACACGCAGTCCACGACGCAGTCCTGAAAACAGCGATGTGCTCGTATCGGCCGTGGTGAGCACGTATCTGCTCACGCACCTTCACCACGTCTTGCAGCGAGCGGAGTACACCGCCGTTCAGGAAGGCCGTGGCTCTCAAGCCGCCAACTACGCCCAGCTAAGGAAGGTGCTGTGCATGGATGCACGCAGCATGGAAGATGCCTCGGCCCTCGGGCAACGCGATGAAGGCTTCGAACAAGCTGCCTGACGAATCAAGCAGATCTGAATAGCGTTCCAGCAGTGGTCAGCTCCGCGATGAGTTCAAACGCCGCAGCCCTTTACTCCCAAATCAGCAGCAACCCAGAACAAACACAAGCCCTGTTCCGCCAGGCCTTACAAGATCCGAGTGGCGCGATGGAGTCGATTTGTGGCCTTGGGGAGCAACTCGGGCTACCCGTAACCCCAGAGGATGTTCGACAACATTTGGCCAGCCTTGACGACGACGACAGCAATCGATGGTTGGTGAAAGCCCGAGGCGGTCTTTAAAAGTGACGTTGATCCCTTAAGGGTGAAGAGGCTGTCTGTGACGGGGCTGTCTGTAAAGGGGCTGACCAGCCCAACCGTGACACCTCATCACGTCGGGGTTGGCGCGGCTGGTAGCCACCGCCACCAGCCCAACTGAAGAACAGCAAGTAACTGACGATGGCAAGACCCGCTGCCACGACCAGAGCCACGAACTGCTCGAGTTTCAGCACGTTGTCGAAGCCATGGAAACGTTCCCAGTTTGCCGACAGGGATGATGGATGCATCACGCTCCGGACCGTTGCTGAGACTCGAGCAAGTCAGCAAGATTTATCCCACCGGCGAAGTGCTGCGCAATGTGACCTGGGAGGTCAAGCCTGGCGATCGCATTGGCCTCGTTGGTGTGAATGGAGCCGGCAAATCCACGCAAATGCGTCTCATCGCTGGCTTTGAAGAACCCAGCAGCGGACAAGTGGTTCGCCAAGGCTCTCCCCGCATCGCCTATCTCCAACAGGAATTCGATGTCGACCTCGAGAGGAGCGTCCGCGAAGAGCTCTTTCAGGCCTTTGGTGAGGCGGCGACGGTTCTCAATCGCCAGCGGGAAGTGGAAGAGGAGATGGGGTCTGAGAAAGCGGCCGAGGATCCGGATCATCTCGATGAACTCATTCATGAGCTCGGCCGGCTCCAAAGCCGTTTTGAGGGTCTACACGGCTACGAACTCGATGCCCGCATCGACAAATTGCTTCCGACCATTGGCTTCAGTGCCGCTGGTGCCGAACGGCCGGTGAAGGACTATTCGGGCGGTTGGCAGATGCGGATTGCCCTGGGAAAAATTCTTTTGCAAGACCCTGACTTGCTGCTCCTGGATGAACCCACCAACCATCTCGATGTGGAGACCATCCAATGGCTCGAGGGATACCTACTGGAACAAAACGCTGCCCTGGTGGTGATCAGCCATGACAGGACTTTTTTAGACCGGGTCTGCAACCAAATCGTGTCAACGGAGCGCGGCATCTCCCGCTCTTATCTCGGCAACTACACCGCTCACCTCGAGCTCAAACAACTGGAGCAGCAGTCGACTCAAGCGGCCTTTGAACGCCAGCAGAAAGAAATCGCCAGCCAACAGGCTTACATCGATCGCTTCCGTGCCAGCGCCACCCGAAGCACTCAGGCCAAAAGCCGTGAAAAACAACTCGACAAAGTTGAGCTGGTTGAGGCCCCTGTGGAAAGCGTTTCCGGGCCAAGCTTTCGCTTCCCAGCAGCCCCACGATCTGGGGCGCAAGTTGCCGTTTTCGAGAATCTCACCCACAGCTATGGCGACAAAATTCTGTTCTTGGAAGCGGAACTAGAAGTCGAACGTGGCGACCGCGTTGCATTCGTTGGTCCAAATGGCGCGGGCAAGTCGACACTGCTGCGCCTTGTGATGGGAGCAGAAAGCCCCGATGAAGGGAGCGCCAAGCTCGGCGAACACAACGTCATAGCGGGCTATTTCGAGCAAAACCAAGCGGAAGCGCTCGACCTCAACAAAACCGTGATCGACACGATGTATGAGGCCGTTCCCGACTGGACGCAAACCCAGGTGCGCTCCTTGCTCGGTAGCTTCTGCTTAAGCAACGACAGCGTTTTCAAGGATGTTGGCAAACTCAGCGGTGGAGAGAAAGCACGTTTGGCCTTGGCGTTAATGCTGCTAAGCCCCTGCAATCTGCTGGTGCTGGATGAACCAACCAATCACCTCGACATCCCCGCTAAACAGATGCTGGAAGAGGCATTAATGGCCTACGAAGGTGCTGCACTTCTGGTCTCCCACGACCGCTATTTCATCTCCCGAGTCGCCAACAAAATCGTTGAACTGCGTGATGGAGAGCTCGTTCTTTATCGGGGTGATTACAACTACTACCTCGAGAAAAAACAAGAGGAAAGAGCTAACGCCCTGGAAAAAGAATTGGTTGCTCAACGAGAAGCCAAGAAAAAAGCCAATCAAGACAAACAAAAGGCCCGTACCGCTCGAAAGAAAAAGTCGGCCTGAACCTCGGTCTCACCCCCACTTGGTGAAAAGTTCACAGACTCTTAGGCAGGAAGACTTATTTCTGTTTACCGAATCAAATGATGTGCATAAGCTGACAAAACTCAACCGTAGACGCGATGGCAATGGCTCTAGGTCCTTTCTCCTCCACCCCCGGCATTGCCTCATCCATGACGGCGTCGCAACCCCACGAGCAAACCTGGGACGCTGTCGAAACCTATTTCGAGTGCATCACAACATGCTCTTTGGATGACGGCGAATGCATCACGCGCTGTGTTGAGCAGTTACGCGATTCCGACGAGGACTGATCTCGATCGCGTCAGCTAGCCACTTCCAGGTCTTCTGCCCCATCAGCTCCGATCAAAAGACGACAAATCGACGGGCTTGACTCGAACATCCATTTGATCGTTGGCTCGGCGGATTTGAAGGATCAAGGTTTCTCCCACACCACGCCGCTCAATCGCACTCACGACGGCGGCTGGTCCTTCAACGGCTTGTCCATCAACTGCAGTGATGACATCGTCCACTTGCAGCCCAGCCTGGTCAGCTGGACCCATCTTTTGAATCGACCGAATCACGGCACCACTCGGCGCAGGTCCGCCCGGACGGTCTGCTGGGACCCGCGACAATCCAATCCCAATCACAGGGTGTCGTGCTTTACCCGTGGCCACCAATTGGGAGGCGATGGCTTTCGCACGATTGATCGGGATCGCAAAACCCAAGCCTGCGCCAGGCCCGGAACGCACCAGGGTGTTGATGCCGATCACCTCGCCCTCGGCATTCAGCAGCGGGCCTCCAGAATTTCCAGGGTTAATCGCCGCATCCGTTTGGATGAGATCGAGACGCTTGCCTGAGATCCCAAGCTGTGACACGTTTCGATTCAAATTGCTGATGATGCCGAGTGTCACCGTGTTTTCCAATCCATAGGGATTGCCAACAGCAATCGCCCAATCCCCAACATTGAGACGATCGGAGTTTCCGAGAACGGCGACTGGCCACAAACCTTCGCCCTCCAAGCGAACAACTGCCAAGTCAGTAAGGCGGTCTGTACCAATGACCCGTCCCCTCACACGACGTCCATCCGACAAACCAACCGTGAGCTCTTCTGCCCCCTCAACGACGTGGGCATTCGTCAGGAGCAGTCCCTGGGAATCAAACAACACTCCACTGCCTTGACCTCGCTGCACCCGTGGACGCGATGGAGCCCCCCCAGGCACTCCAAAGAAGTTCCGAAACAACGGATTGAGCCGGATGCCCTCCGGCAACCCCGACAGGTTGGGGCTTTGCATCGTCCGGGACGTTTCCAGGGTGACAACCGCAGGTCCACTGCGTTTCACCGCTGATGCCACGAAGGATGTACGGGGAAAAACCTCACGGGCACTGACAGGAGGGTGTGGGACGAGCAGTGGGAGCACCGACATCCCGCTCGCCAATGCACCTCCAACCAACGCAGACGTAACAAAAGAGCGCGTGCGATCTGACACCGCGACCATCCCTGACTGACATTGCGCTGACGCTACGCATTTCAGCGAAAGGAAGCCAGGGAAGATGAAATTTGACCTGTGACTGAGTGCAACCCGTGCCCAATTCAGGCCAGGATGAGGGTGTCGGAACGATCTGGCTCAACGATGCTCAGCGCTCTGTTTCCCCTCTTCTACGGGACAATTTTGGTAGCCCTGCTTTGGCAAGCCTTCCGCGTGATGGGCAAGGGATTCCGTGCAGCGAGCGGCCCTATCAGCGAACCGAATGACCGCACTGGACGCCTCACCGTGCATCCCGAACTGCTGGACAGCGATGGGCGCATTACCAACGAAGACCTACTGACCGTTCGCTTTAGCGGCAACGATGACGGGGAAACCGAGACCCAAGGGCACGGCACTGAATAAGTTGGTAAACAGGAGTCGATCAGGGGTCGTCCGAGTGGATCAAAGAACACGCATCGTCGCCGCGGTGATGAAGGGCATGAAATTGCCTCCCAGGTTCCGATTGCGACTGGTCAAAGAGGATCCGGTTCGCTTGGAATTGAGTGTCACGCCGGCTTATGGCAAAGACCCAATCATCGTGGGGATTGTTGAATCGCTCGACCTGGTGGCACGACGTGACCGGGAAGGTCGAATTCCACGGGATCTACAGGGCACTTGGGACTGGACCGTGCGCCATGGCCAAGTCAGCACTGGTGGCTGGAACCCATATCTCAAAGAAGCCCTGCAAACCATGTTTGAAACGGGCCTTCCGGCGATTGTGTTCGAAGAACTCACCGGTGAGGAGTACCACCCAGTCGATGGCACCCGCCATGTGCGTTAACGGTCCCAGCGCATCAAACCGTTGATTAGATGAGTGGGTTAGGTGAGTGGATTAGATGAACGGATTCGCACGTGTAAAGGCGCGCGAATGACAACAGACAACTGACCAAGCCGAGGTCTAAAACAATTCAATCCCTCTCTCAAAATTCGATCATGGGCAACCTCTCCGTGTCGATGGGTCCCCAGACGGCTTGACGGATTTTCCAATTGATCCGCTGCTTCCAACGATCTGCCAGCAGATCAAACCCGGAAGCACCTTGCTCCTTCAGGCACCTCCAGGAGCAGGGAAAACCACGCGCGTTCCTTTGGCCTTAATTGGTGCCCTGACACCCATGGGTGCCGAAATCACGCGATCAGGACGCGTGTTGATGGTTGAACCACGTCGGTTAGCCACGCGAGCAGCGGCCACGCGACTGGCTGAATCACTGGCTGAGCCGCTAGGCCAACGCATTGGCTACGCCATGCGCGGGGAGCAGAAACGTTCTGCCAAGACCCAGGTCGAAGTGGTCACTGATGGGCTTTTTCTTCGACGTCTTCAAGCGGATCCTTCGCTTGAGGGGGTGTCGTGCGTTCTCTTCGATGAATTCCATGAGCGCCGCAAAGATGCAGATCTCGCCCTTGCACTCCTAAGGGAAGCCATACCAGTGCTGCGCCCCGACTTGGCCTTGGTGCTGATGTCGGCAACCCTGGATCTTTCGGATTTGCGCGACCGGCTTCCCCAAGCCGTCGTTTTAGAGAGTGCGGGGCGTTGTTATCCCGTCGAAACCCATCACCAAAGAGCGCGGGAGAACGAATCCCTCCCCCGTCAGGTGCTGCGTGCCCTTGAAAACCATGCCCTGACGTTGCCGCAGGGCAGCGGGGCGTTGGTTTTCCTCCCAGGCCTGCGTGAGATCGAACGCTGCCGCGCCCTGCTCAGCGAGGCCAATGCGCTGCAACGTTGGCGCATTGCCATCCTTCACGGGCAACTTCCCCTCGAAAGCCAAAGCGCTGCCTTGCGGCGTTGCGGTCCGGAGCATGACGGCACCGTGATCTTGGCCAGTGGAATTGCCGAAAGCTCAATCACGATCGACGGCGTTCGGGTTGTGATCGATAGCGGACTCAGTCGACAGCTCCGCTACGACCCAAACACCGGCATGGAGGGCTTAGAAACTGTTCCCAGCAGCCTGGCAAGCGCCGAACAGCGTCGAGGCAGAGCTGGCCGTCAAAGCCCCGGGCAATGCGTCCGTCTGTGGTCGCTCGCCGAGCAACAACGCCGGCCTAATTTCAGCCCACCTGAGCTCCTTCTGGCAGATCCCCAACCCATTTTGATGGAGCTCGCCCAGTGGGGAGCGGGTCTGGGCAAGGACCTGCCCTGGCTCGATGCTCCTCCGCAAGCAGCGATGCAGGAAGGGCTTTCAGACCTCCAAGCCTTGGGTCTGCTGCAGCCCAATGGGCAGCTCAGCTCTCGCGGGCGACAACTTTCCACATTGGGGGTTCACCCACGCCTTGGGCTGTTGATGCTGGAGGCCCGAGGCCGCGGCTGTTCCCAACTCGGTTGCGACTTAGCGGCGCTGCTGAGCGAGCGTGATCCCCTCGCCGGTCGCGACGCAGGCTGCGATCTCGAAGCACGACTCAGCGTTATTGGCCAACACCGATCCCTTCGTGAACGCAGTCGGCAACTCCACCAGCAACTCGATCGCCTCGGTCCAGCGACACCGGAACACAACCGTCGCCCGAATGCGGCTGAACTGGTGTTACGTGCTTTTCCACAATGGTTAGCCCAAGAACGGCCTGGCCAAGCGGGGCGCTACCTCTTACGCCAGGGACGCGGGGCCGTCCTTTCGCCCCAAGACCCACTGCGGGGAAGTGCTGCCCTCGCTGTGGCGCGAGTGGATACAGGAGGGCGCGACACCTTGATTCAGCTCGCGATTCCCCTCGATCCCTCCCTGCTTGAAGACATCGGGGAGCGTGAGGGCACCTGGATCGACAGTGTGAGCTGGGATACGTCTCGACAACAAGTCAAAGCAGAACGATTGCTCAAACTTGGAGACCTTGTCTTGCGCCGGACACCCCAGAGCGCACCAAGCCCTGAACAATGCCAAGCCTTGCTGTTGAAGGCTTTACAAGAAGCAGGCAGTCTCGAAGCGCTGCCATGGACTGCGTTCAATCAACAGCTGAGACAACGGCTCAGCTGGATGCACCGCCATTACGGCCAGCCCTGGCCAGCACGAGACACGGACACCCTGCTCCATGACACCGCTTGGCTCGCAGCGTCCCTGCTGGGCTGCCAAAGCTGGCGCGATGTTTCTTCAGCGATGTTGGACGAGGCCTTGTGGGGAGACCTGAGCTGGCCTGAGCGACAACGTCTCGATCAGCTTCTACCGCAACGCATTGCGATTCCCTCCGGACGGCAAGCCATGTTGCGTTACGACGATGAGGAGGTTGTTCTCCCCGTGAAATTGCAAGAGATGTTTGGCGGAAAGCAAGGCCCTCACGTGCTGGAAGGGGAGGTGCCCGTCACCCTCGAATTGCTCTCCCCTGCAGGGCGACCACTGCAACGAACGCGGGATCTAGAAGGGTTTTGGAAGGGCAGCTATGCCGATGTACGCCGAGAGATGCGTGGCCGCTACCCGAAACATCCATGGCCCGACGATCCAATCCAGGCAGCTCCGACGGCATTCACGAAACGAAAACAACAGCAGCAACAGGGCTAAGGAAACAGATCCCGTTTTTGTAGCCTTCACGACTGGCAACAAAACTCCATGGTTTGTTACATTGTGCTCATCCAACCGGTTTAACCCCATGTCCGACAACGCACGCTTTGGTTTCGTCAACTTCGCTGAGACCTGGAATGGCCGTCTCGCCATGCTCGGATTCGTCATCGGCCTCGGTACCGAGCTGCTGACCGGCCAAGGCATCTTGACCCAAATCGGCCTCAGCTGATCGACCTGACCGACCTCGGTCGTCAAAAGCCCTCCAGCCTGCTGGAGGGCTTTTTTGATGGACATACACCGATCACTCTGATGGTTCACATCTAATGGTTCAAAGTGGTCGCAATGACAGCTGCTGTTTTGGCTTCCTTTTACGTCAAAAACCGACGCGATGGCTCCCGGTTGCTCAGCAGCGCCTTAGTGATTTTCACCATTGCCATCACACAGCACCAAACAACCTGGGGGGTTGTGGTGGCATCAATCAGCGGTTTGGTTTGCCTGTATTGGGGTCTCGCGTACAGCAAACTTGACCTTGAGCGCTGATCGGATCCCGACCTATTCGGTCGGAGAGCTCAATACCGCGATCGGCAGCTTGCTGGAACGAGGCTTCGCACCACGTTTTCTGCTGGAGGCCACCGTGTCTCGTCCGCAAGTCAAGAAGGGGCATCTCTGGCTCACCCTCACCGATGGAACGGCAAGTGTTTCAGGGGTGGTTTGGGCATCAAGACTGTCGCAATTGAGCTATCGCCCCAGCGACGGGGATGGCGTCACTGTTGTGGGCAAGCTGAATTTCTGGGCAGCGCGGGCCAGCATCACCGTCCAGGCCCTCGATATCCGTCCCAGCCTGAGCACCGTTCTTCGACAATTTGAACAGGTGCGTCAGCGCCTGGAAGAGCAAGGAGTGATCAACCCCGGGCGGCAACGTTCCCTCCCAACACAACCCACAACACTTGCCCTGCTAACGAGTGTTCCGAGCTCCGCGCTCGCCGACATGCTGCGAACCGGTCGCGAACGGTGGCCGATGACCCGCTTATTGGTGATTCCAATTCCAGTCCAGGGCCCTGTCGCCGATCAAATCATCAACGTGTTGAACCGTCTAGCCGAACGATGTGATGCCCTGGCGGTGGACGGCCTGGTACTGGCGCGTGGTGGTGGCAGCCGCGAGGACCTCGCTGTGTTTGATGACGAAGCTCTATGCCGTTGCTTAGCCCAGTTTCCGCGTCCAGTTGTGACCGGCATCGGCCACGAGGATGACCTCACCATCGCTGATTTAGTCGCTGACCATCGCGCCGCAACTCCTACAGCTGCGATGGTGGCCTGTCTGCCGGATCGTGATAGCGCCGAACGCAGCCTCCAAAACCGTCGTCAACGCATGAAAGACCTCGTCGGCTGGCGCATCACACGAGATCGTCAACGCTTAAACGATCGACGGAGTCTTCTCGCCCAGCAATCGCCATTGAAGCGATTGCGGCAATTACAGGACGACTTGCATCAAAAACGCGACTTGCTGCGTGCACTCTCACCCAGTCGCTGGCTTCAACGGGGGCTGGCTTTGCTAACCAACGATGCGGGAGAAGCGCTGAGTGCCGTGACGTCGATCAAAGTAGGAGATCGCATCATGGTTCAGATGAACGATGGAGAGCTCGAGACTGATGTCCAAGTTATCCGGCCGGCTTCAGACCAATCCAAATCATGACAAGGGCTAAAACCAAAGCGTCCCAGATCAAAGCCTGGAAAAAAGACATCGCTGGCCTTACCTATGAGGAAGCAACGCAAGCCTTAGATCTCATATTGGCGGAACTTCAAAGCGACTCCGTACCCATCGCAGACTTACAAGATCGGGTCTTGCATGGCGAAGTGGTGTTGGATCACTGCGAGGCCCTACTTCGATCCGTTGAGCAATCCGTGCTGCAACTGGACCCCGACAGCCTGATCGAAACAAGCAGCTTGACTGACCCCAACAACCCAACCGAGTTGAACAATGCGTAAAACCCTTCCCTGGATTTATTTGATTCTCGCGATCCTTGGAGCCGTTCTGCCTTGGCGCGCAAATTTGGAATTCATGGCGGAGAGCAGTGGCAGCTTCGACTTTCAGCGTTTTGTAGCCGACGCATCAGCCACAGCTGCCGCACGATCGCTAGGGGCTGATTTGTTGATCGGTGCCACAGCAGTCAGCCTGTGGATCAGCATCGAGGGACCAAAGCAAAAAATTAAAGGCTGGTGGATCGCCATCGTGTTGAGTTTTGGAGTGGCCTTCGCTTGTGGCGCCCCCTTTTTCTTATTTCTGCGTGAAAGGCATCTTCAAGCTCAAGAATCAGAGTCGACGTCTTGAGCGGTGATATCGATCGTTAGGTCACTCGCCGGAATGGAAACACCAGTGGGCATTTCAGCTCCAGGCTGCGAGCTGTAGGGAGCTCCACAAACACTGCACTGAAGATTGGAGCCAAGACCAACGGCACCGCAGGCGGAGCAGCTTTGCATCCGTGACTGCAATACCTTCCAGCCAACCCATCCAAGACCACCCAAGAGAACAGGAAGAACAAGCAAGACAACCAACAAGCCACCAGCGAGATCGAGCAACACACGACCAGCACCCGCGGGCAGAAGCAAAAGCAGCCCTATGGCGATCAAAACGAAAAGAGGAGGTCTATTCAACTTGAGATCATCCCCTACCAGCGACGATCAGCTTCGCAGAACAATTATGGAAAGTTCAAGCCATTGAACTGTTCGGATCTCCCGGAGAGACCTGTTTCATTCGTGAGGCAGCTAATTCAACGCTCCAACATTGACCAAAATAAACAATGACACCGACCAACCACACCCACAATGTTAAGACCAGGACACCGCCAATAACACCATAAGCCTGAAAACGATTACCTAAAGAGACAAGACTCAGGCTCAGAGAAACATTCAATAAAGAGAGCCCCAATCCAATTAGAATTGAACCAGGGATAAGGGGCATGATTGGCACTCGACGACTCGGGAGCACTCGCTGCAAGAGCAATGCCATTAAGGAAAGCGCTGAAGCGGGAAGAAGAATCTGACTAATAGAAACAATCGGGCTATCACGCACAAGCAACATTAAAGAGGGAATATAATTATCTAAATTACCAATGAGGGCTTCTGGCAACCACCTAAATCCAGCGGCAATTTGATCAGTAAGAATCAAAACCGCAATGGCTAGAATAATGAAAAAAGCCTCCAGTCTAGTACGCACGAATTGATACACCTGCGTCGAAATAGGGATATCGATTGAAGGAGGCGGGAGAATCTCACTCCACAACCGATCAGCGCCACGCTGAAGTGTTAGGTATGCATTACTTGCCGTAAATATAAGCACGACTACACCAAACAAACCAGCGCCAAATCCTTGCGCCACCAAACCACGCAATGTGGAATCAACCAAATCAACTGCAGACGGAGGCAAAATCTGAGAAAGAAATGTAATCAATTTATCGAGACTATCCTTACGCCCAAAAACTCGAGCTGCTACAGAAAGCGCAATTAATAACAGCGGAAAAAATGACTGCAGTGTGAAGTACGCAAACGCAGCACTGAGATCCACACAAGCCGCATCGTTCCAACGTTGGGATGCGCGCCATAGGCTTAGGACAAACCGGCGGAATGCCTGTTGTTTCCGCAACTCACCCATTCCAATACATCTTAACGCTACTGCAATGAGGGCTCAACCCCAAGAGATAGGGCACAAAAAAACCACCTCCGTAGAGGTGGTTTCTTCGTGAAAATGATCAGACCGTTATGGTCTTCAGATCATTTTTTTAGAGAATGTTTTACCTGGCATTGAGCTATTTTCTCAGGGGGCTACCCCCCAAATATCGTCGCCGCTGATGCGTTTCAC
>ERZ802822.1471-NODE-1471-length-14368-cov-17.065986_pt1 | contig 14368 bp, 17 predicted proteins | sample MGYA00345649_ERZ802822 | MGnify/ENA primary metagenome ERZ802822 (study PRJEB30503, sample SAMEA104212359) | marine metagenome | biome: Westerlies Biome; feature: [SRF] surface water layer (ENVO:00010504) within the epipelagic zone...; material: water...
ATATGAAAATGAACAGGCTGTAGAATGGATGGCAACAGCAGATCTGGAACAAATTACTGCAGTCATGAGGTCAGGTTTAGTTGTTCTTGCTTTGCCTATTTTATTGACCGTAGCCTTTGCAATTCTAGCCTTTAACCTAAGTACCTTTGCGGATGAGAGGAAGGATAGAACATTAATATTTTGGAGATCATTGCCTGTTTCAGATCTAACTACTGTCATGTCTAAAATACTTTTAGTGACTTTATAAGGTGCGCAAAATTTCTTATTGAAAAAAAATATACAAGTAAAAAAAAAATAATCGCGTTCGGCGGAAGTGCAGGTGGTTTACTTTTAGGCTCAACAATAAATCAGATCCCTGATTTATTATTAGGGGCTATTATGGCTGTGCCGTTTGTAGACAATTTAACTACAAATATGGACCACTCTCTACCACTTACTAAGGGAGAACTTTTAGAATTCGGTGATGCAAAAAACAACAAAGAACACTTTAAATATATTCGTTCTTATGCGCCTTATGATAATCTTGAAAAAAAAGATTATCCACATATTTTAATAACAACTTCGCTTTCTGACTCGAGAGTTTTATTCGATGAGCCAACTAAATACTGCGCGAAACTTAGAGAACTAAAAACAGATAATAATTTACTTCTTTTAAAATGTGAAATGGATGCAGGCCATGGAGGTAAAAGCGGCAGAACTGCAGCTATAGAAGAAATAGCTTTTGATTATGCTTTTGCTTTAAAAATTGCTGAAAAAATTTAAGTATTTCAATCTTGAAATATAAAAATTAATTCTTAAATAAAAAATGTAAGTCGCCTAATGGGGCTTACATAAAATAAACTTGCTTAACAAAGGAGAATATTATGACAAGTAAGGATCTATCTATCTTTAACTCACTAAGACCTTTTTCAATTGGTTTTGACGATATGTTTGACCAATTTGAAAATATGTTAGGAAATGGGAATTTGACAATGCAGTCAAATTATCCTCCTTATAACATCAGAAAAACTGGTAAAGATAATTATGCTATTGAAGTGGCTTTAGCTGGCTTTAACAAAAATGATGTTGAGGTAGAGTTTGAAGATAATTTATTAACTGTAAGAACTAAACAAGTTAATAAATCAGAAGAAAGTAATGTTGATGGAGAAATTATACATAAAGGTATCTCTCAAAGACAATTTGCAAGATCATTTACAATCGCTGATGATGTAAAAGTAAATGGTGCTGCATTAAAAGATGGTCTTTTAACAATATCTTGTGAAAGAATAATTCCAGAACATAAAAAGAAAAAACTTATTGAAATTAAATAAGTTAAACCTTGCTTGCGGGGATTTTTCCTCGCAAGTAATATTTTTAAAAACAACCGTTAGATACAAACCCTATAACAATATTATCTGAATTTATTTCAAATCTTCTCTCGCAAGGAATTCCATATTTTTTAGTATTATAAATTAATTCAAAATTACCTTTTGCATTTTTAAAATCCTCATCAGGTTTTCCTAAATCCATTTGTAAAACGCTTGCAGGCTTACTAATATATTTGCTAAGTTTTTCATTTTCTTTTTCAACAATTGCATCAGTTTTATCTTTGATTGTTTGACAACCAGTAATCATCAATAGCATCAGAAATGAAAATAAAATAAATTTTAAGTTTTGCATAAATGGATAATAACAACTCAATTATGGCATAATTATAAACTTCTCAGTTGTAATTTGTGAATAAACAATAGTTTTAAAGGGTATTTATTAACAGAATCGCATAATTAACTCATATTAGGAGGAAAAATGCTTGATAATTATTTCAATTATAAAAAACACAAAACAGATTTCAAAACAGAAGTAATAGCTGGAACAACTACGTTCTTAACTATGGCTTATATAATGTTTTTAAATCCATTTATCTTATCGGGAGAATTTGCCGGACCCGAAAAAGGTTTCTTTGATTTCGGCGCAGTGTATACCGCAACAATATTAGCGACAGCGTTAGCATGTTTTATAATGGCTTTTTATGGAAAAACTTGGCCTATTGGACTTGCACCAGGTATGGGAATTAACGCCTTTGTTGCTTTTGGAGTTTGTGCAGGAATGGGCTACACTCCCCAGGAAGCTTTGGGTGCAGTATTAGTTGCTGGTGTATTATTTTTAATTATATCTCTTACACCTATTAGAGCTTGGCTAATTAACTCTATTCCTAAAAGTCTTAAATTAGGTATTGGAGCTGGAATAGGATTGTTCTTAGCAATAATTGGTCTTCAAATAATGGAAGTTGTTGTAGATAATCCAGTAACATTAGTTCAACTAGGAGACTTAAGTAACCCTTTAGTATTATTAGGTTGTGCAACTTTCATTGCAATTATCGTATTAGAAAAAATGAATGTAAAGGGAAATATTATTATAGGAATTTTAGTATTTAGTATCATTGCGTGGGCAACAGGTCTTGCTAAATTTAATGGTATAGCAAGTTCGCCACCACCAATGACATATTTATTTGAGTTTGACTTATCAGCAGCAATGACTGCTGGAATGTCTACTGTAATATTTACTTTATTGTTCATTGACTTTTTTGATACAGCTGGAACGTTAACTTCAGTTGCAAACGTTGCAGGTAAAGTTGACAAACAGGGAAAAGTTCAAGACATCAATAAAGCAATGTTATCTGATAGTGTTGGTACAGTTGCGGGTGCAATGATGGGAACTACAACTGTTACAAGTTATGTTGAGTCTGGAGCTGGTGTTAAAGCTGGTGGAAAAACTGGGATGACATCTCTTGTAATTGGTTTGCTATTTTTAGCGTGTATATTTTTTGCGCCTTTAGCAACAAGTTTACCAAAACAAATTGATGGTGCTGCCTTACTTTTTGTTTCAGTTCTATTTATAAGAAATATTACTGACATTGAGTGGAATGACATATCTGAATCTGCTCCTGCTATACTTGCAATGATTGCAATGCCTTTAACTTACAGTATTAGTAATGGTATTGCTTTAGCTTTTGTATCTTATGCTTTAATCAAGTTATTTACTGGAAAGTTTTCAAGCACTTCACCAGCAATTTGGGTTATTGCGATACTTAGTGTTGTAAGTTTTGCGGTTGCTTAAAAATAATTTAATAGGGCTAGTTCCTTCTAGCCCTATTAGTTAATTCTTTTTAATAATTTCTTCAATAGATAATTCTTCATAGTGTTCAGTTGGTTGAACAATCCATGGGTCTCCATCTAATTTTACAGGACAAAAATCTGGTTCAAATGTAGATGATTTTTTTTTCCATAAACAAGCTGTTTTAACTTCTTTGATATAATCTTTTGTTGGGGCATAATTTTTTAACCACTCTATACTTTTGTTTAACGTTAAACCTGTATCTGAAAGATCATCAATCAAAAGAACTTTATTGTAATCTTTATTCTCAGCTAAAGAGCTAATTTCCCTAGCAAACATTAATTGACCTTGTTTGTCCTCCATCCCTTCTCCTGAGTAACTTTGAATAACAATATACGCGATGGGTAATTTTAATATTCTTGATAAGATATCGAGTATTGGTGCTGCACCTCTCATGATACCAACAAGAACTGTTGGCTTATATTCATTGTGTATTTGTATTGCTAATTTCTCAACAATTTTAGTATATTCTTCAAAGCTAATAATTAATTTATCTGCCATGAAATTTATTAACATAATTAAAATATTTTAAAAAGGAGATATCATGAAAGGATATTGGGTATGTATATATGAAAAAATTCATAATGAAGAAAAGCTGAAGGAGTATGCTGTTAAAGCTAAGCCAGCAGTAGAAAAGTTTTCTGGAAAATTCCTAATTAGAGGTGGAAAAAATAGAACTAACGATGGAATTGACTCGCCAAGAACCGTTGTTGTTGAATTTCCTGATTATAACACTGCTATAGAATGTTATGACTCTAAAGATTATCAGGAAGCACATAATGTTCTTACAGGGCACGCTGAGAGACACCATCAGATAGTAGAAGGTGGTTAATATTAATACTATTAAAAGGAGATATTATGAAAGCCTATTGGATCAGTTTATATACAAAAGTTGAAAATCAGGAAAATTTAAAAAAATACTCAGAAGTTGCAATACCAATTATTAAAAGCTTTGGTGGAGTTCCTATTATTAGAGGTGGAAAACACGATACATTTGAAGGAGATGATTTTTCAAGAACAGTTGTGTGGGAATTTCCAAGTTATGAAAAAGCTATCGAATGCCATAATTCTAAAGAATATTTGGCTGGATGGGATCTAGCAAAAAATACGACTGATAGACATATGCAAGTAGTTGAGGGATTTAGTACTGAATAGGTTCAGGATCTATACTTCTCCACAAATACCAAGTTGCAACTGAACAATATGGTGAAAATCTTTTGTTTAATAAGTTTACATATTTTTCAGGTGGTAAATATTTTTTATTATAATTTTTTGAAATAGCTCTTAATAAACCAATATCTTGTACGGGCCAAATATTTGATCGATTATATGTAAATAATAATATCATTTCAGCTGACCACCTACCTATTTGTCTTAATTTTGATAAATATATAATTGCCTCCTCATCCGACATATTTGGAATAAGTTTTGGATTAAATGTTTTATCTAGCATTTGTTTAGCTAAACTCTTTATCCCTTTAACTTTTTGTCTACTTAGTCCACAGCTTTTTAGCTGAATTGTTGTTAACTTATAAATTGTTTTAGCATTAATCTTATTTTTACATTTTTTTTTAAATTTTAAAAATACAGAATTCGCTGCCGCAACGCTAATTTGTTGTCCAATAATACTTTTACATAATGAATAAAAAACATCTTTTCTTGTAGTTAAAGTAATTTCAGATGGTTGCGAATATTTTTTAATTAAAAGGCACATTATTTTATCTTTTTTAGATAAATATTTTTTTGCTGAATTCCAATATTTTGGTATTTTACTCATGTCTAATTGTAGATGGGATTTTCTCTTTATGATAAATTTCTCTTCTTAAAATAATTAATGATGAAAAAACTACAAGCATTGCACCTAATAAAGTTTTAATCGTCGGTATCTCGTCCCAAATTAAATACCCAAAGATTATTCCAAAAACTAAGGCCAAATACTTTAGAGGAGATACAAGTGAAACTTCAGATAATTTAAATGATTGACTAAGCCATAAATTTGCAAAACCTCCTAAAAATCCAATCATACATAATAATAATATATCTTTAATATTAGGCATTACCCATCCAAATGGTATGGTAAACAAACTAACTAATGTAATAGCAGCAGAAAAATTTAAAGATATTAGCCACACTGGCTCTGTTGTTGATAATTGTCTGATTGCGATAGAGACATAAGATAGGCCTAAGCAAAAAATAATTGGATATATATAATATATATTTAATGAACCGAAACCTGGTTCAGTGATTACTATTATTCCAATAAAACCAATTAGCACTGCTAACCACCTGTAAATTCCAACTTTTTCACTCAAAAAAAAAATTGAAAAAATTGTTGTAAAAATTGGTGCTGCAAAAGAGATACTAACAACAGTAGCTAATGGTAGATTTCTTAATGCAATAAATATTGCAATCAAGGCTATCAATCCAAAGAAACATCTTAAAAAATGCAAACCAGCTCTTTTTGTTTGATAAAAATTTTTTATTCTTTCTCTTGGCATTATAAAAAAATATAAAATTACTCCAAAAAAACCTCTAAAAAATAGTACTTGTCCTAATGGATAATGTTCTGACCACTTAACAATTAAATCCATGATAGAAAATGCACATACCGACATAAACATGTACAAAAAGCCTAATTGATTTTTAGAAAGCATAGAATAACTTATAAATCAATTTATAGTAAAATATATGGAAATAGCAATTTTAGGATTAGGATGTTTTTGGGGACCAGAAATTAAGTTTAGCAAACTTGATGGGGTAATTAAAACTGAAGTAGGATATTGTGGGGGCAACAGTAGTCAAACTAATTACAACGAAGTGTGTACAGGTGAAACTAATCATGCTGAGGTAGTAAAATTAGAATTTGATCCTACAATTATATCGTACGAAAAAATTCTTGAAATTTTTTTTAAAATTCATGACCCAACAACTTTAAACTCTCAAGGACCAGATTTTGGAACTCAATATAGAAGTGAAATATTCTACTTAAATGACCAACAAAAAATAATTGCAAAAAAAATGATAGAAGAAGAAAATAAAAGACTATCTGAAAAAGTTGTAACTAAAATCTCATTAGTAAAAAACTATTGTGCAGCTGAAGAATATCATCAAAAGTATTTAGAAAAGAGATAAATTGTCTTTAGTAGATTCAAATTGGTTAGAAAAAAACCTGAATAAAATAAAAATAATAGATTGTTCCTGGCATATGCCACAAACAGAAAGAAGTGGTTTTGAAGAATATAATAAAGAACATATACCCAATGCAATTTTTTTTGATTTAGATGCAAATTCAAAAAAAAGCACAGATTTACCGCATATGTTAACTGATATTAATTCATGGGAATTACTCATTAGTAGTATGGGAATTAAAAATAAAGATGAAATAGTGATTTATGATAATTCAGACGTAATAAGCTCATGTCGCTGTTGGTATAATCTAATTTACTTTGGTCACAATCCAAAACTTGTTCATGTACTAGATGGAGGCTTAAAGAAATGGAAAAAAGAAAATAAAATTACAAATAATGAAACTGTATCTAGCACACCTTCAAACTACAAAGCTAATGAAAATAAAAAACTTGTAAAAGATAAACAGGAAATAGATAAAAATGTTTTTGAAAAGGAGTTTAATGTTATTGACGCAAGAAGTAGAGAAAGATTTGAAGGAAAAGTTGCTGAGCCCAGAAAAGGTTTAAGAAGTGGATCGATTAAAAATTCATTTTGTTTACCTTTTTCAGAATTGATAAATACCGATGATCGTACGTTTATTGCTAAAGATAAGATTGTAGAAAAATTTAAGCCATTTAATTTAGACCATAATAAAAATATAGTATTTTCATGCGGCTCAGGTGTTACTGCAAGTGTATTGGCACTAGCATATTCCTTAATAAATGCTAAATATATGCCGACAATATACGATGGCTCTTGGTCTGAGTATGGAAAAAGTTAAATTATGAAAAGATCAACAAAAATTATATCTATAATATTAATCTTCTTCTTCATCATTGCAGCAGTAATCATTGCAAGAACAATGATAGGAAATCATTTTAAAAAAAAATTTAGTAAAAGACCTCCTCCAGGCATTATTGTGAAAATAGTAGAGCAAAAATTATTCCAAAATACTATTGAAACATTTGGCACTGCGGTTCCTTCACAAATCAAATCATATAATATTGAAAAATATGAAATTTTAGAACCAATTAAATTTAATACTAAAGTTAAAACAGGTGATGTAATAGCTAAATTAAAAAATAGAAATATAGTCACTCCTTTTGATGGAATTATTGGAAAAAGAGATTTTTCAAATGATATAGATGTATCAAAAAGCTCAATTATATTAAACTTAGAGGATACATCGATACTATTTATTGATGTTGATATACCTGAAACATTTGCGCCATATGTAAAAAAGAACCAAAATGTTGATATAAAGTTTTCTGGAAACAATATTAAAAAATATCCTGGAATTGTTGAGTCTACAGCAAGCAGAATAGATACTAATAAAAGATCTCTACCTGTAAGAATTAAGCTTGATAACCCTAATAATGAACTTTTATCTGGCTCATTGCTAGAAGCATCTATTAACTATAATGAGAGGAATTCATTAAGCATTCCTGATACTAGCTTGCTAATGGAGGGAAATAAAGTTTTTGTATACAAAGTAGATAACGAAAATACTGTAAAAAAAATAGAAATTGAAATTGGATTAAGAAATCAAGGAAATGTAGAAGTTAAAACTGGTCTTCAAAGTGGTGATACTATTGTTGCTGAAGGTTTAAGAAAAACAAGACCCAATGGAAAAATTAAACCTATTAAATTTGGATCAAAAGAAGTTACATCAAACTGGAAAAAAAAAGCACAACCCAACAAAACAGAAACTAAAAAAGGTAAATTCGATTGGATTAAAAAATTAAATATATTTAAAAAATCTGAGTCGAAAAAAGAAGATAATAAGAGCAAATAATTAAATGTATATAACTGAACTTAGTATTAGAAGACCAGTTGTAGCTTGGGTACTCTCTCTTATTCTCATTGTATTTGGTTTATTTGTTTATTCTGAACTACCAACAAGAGAGCTGCCTGATGGTTTGCAGCCACCAGTAGTACAAGTAAAAGTAAATTATAAATCTGCATCAGCTCCTATTATTGATCAAGAGATTACCCAGGTAATCGAGGATGTTATTGGCGGAGCAGAAGGTATTAAAAATATAGATTCTAAATCTGAAAATGGAAGAAGCAGTATTAATATAGAGTTTGATACTGATATTGAGCTAGATGATGCTGCAAATGATATTAGAGAGAGAGTAGCTAGAGTAGTTGATAATCTACCATCAGAAGCAGATGCACCACAAATATTAAAACAAGCAGCTGGTTTTACAACAACAATGTGGCTTTCAGTTTCTTCATCAACTTGGTCAGATCTTGAACTTGGTGATTATGCTGATCGATATTTAGTAGATGCTTTTTCTAGTGTAAAAAATGTGGGAAGAATTCGATTGGGTGGACTAAGAGAGCTTAGCGTTAGAGTTTGGATTGATCCTATTAAATTAGCGGCAAATAAATTAACTATTCAAGAAGTAGAAAATGCACTTAGAAATGAAAATATAAGCCTACCAGCAGGAACTTTAGAAGCAGACAATGTAGATTTAACTATTAATTTAGATAAATCCTATAATAACATTGATGAATTAAAATTTTTACCTATTAAAAAAACAATAGACAAGATTGTAAGATTATCAGATGTTGCAGATGTAGAATTGGGCCCAGTTTCAGAAAAAACTCTATTTAAAGCTCAAAGCAAAAAAAATTTAGATCAAAAAACGGTAGGTATTGGAATTTATGCAAAAAGTGGTGCATCAACTGTTGAGCTATCAAAAGAGATTAATAAAAAGATTATTGAAGTAAGAAAAACTTTACCTGAAGGTCTTAAAATAGAAGTTTCATTTAACAGAGCAACATATGTTAAAGCTGCAATTGATGAAGTTTATAAAACCTTAGCGATTGCATTTATTTTAGTGGTAATAATTATTTACTTATTTTTAGGTAATATAAAAGCAGTTATAGTTCCTGCGGTTGCTCTTCCGGTAAGTTTGATTGCATCTTTTTTAGGTATTTATTTATTTGATTTATCTATCAATATTTTTGTTCTTTTAAGTTTTATACTGGCGATCGGAATTATAACTGATGATTCGGTTATCATGACTGATGCAATTTATAGAAGAATAGAAAATGGAGAAACTCCATTGGTGGCTGCCTACAAAGGTTCTAAACAAATTACCTTTGCAATTATAGCAACCACCTTAATACTTGTTGCTGTTTTCATTCCTTTAATTTTTATTAAAGGAATATCCGGAACTTTATTTAGAGAAACTGCTTTAGCACTATCTTTTTCTATAGTTGTTTCATCATTTGTCGCTTTAACATTGTCACCAATGTTAGGAAGTAAATTTTTAAATAAAGAAAGAAGTACTGGATTTTTTGTAAGAAAATTTAATATTTTTTTTCTAGGTTTTTCAAATTTTTATAAGGAAACATTGGAGTATTGGATAAATAAAAAGAAAACCATAATAACTTTTATTTTTTTAATTATAGCTGGATCTGTTGCTCTATTTATGTTCTCAACCAAAGAGCTACTTCCAAAAGAAGATAGGGGCGTTTATTTGGTTCTTGGTTTTACAGACGAAGGAAGTTCGTTTGACTACACACAAAAAAGAGCTCAGGAAATTGAAAAAAGACTGCTTCCACTTTTACAAGCTGAAAATAGTCCATATGATAAATTTATTATGAGAGTTCCAGGTTTTGGTAGTTCCGCTAATTCTTTCAACAGCTTTATTATAATAGCCTTACTTGAAGATTGGAAAGATCGAGATCAAGATGCCATGACAATTATGAGACAGGCCATAGGCAAAATAGTAACTGTTCCTCAAACTTTAGCTTTTCCAATATCACCTCAATCCATAAGAGTTTCAAATTATAATAAACCAATTCAAATGGTTATTTTGGGAAGTACTTATGAAGAGCTGGAAAGTATTCAAAAAGAAGTGATAAGTAAATTACGTAGTAATCGAGGTTTATCAAGAATTGAGTCAGACTTTAATAGAAATAAACCAGAAGTTAAGTTGGTTATAAATAAAAATAAAGCTAAGGATTTAGGAGTATCTACTCAATCAATTGGTCAAACATTGGAAACATTATATGGTGGCAAAAGAGTCACCACATTTAATAAATTGGGTAAAGAATATCCAATAATTCTTCAACAATACCTTGTTGATAGGCAAGATAAAGATAGTTTGAGTAAACTTTTTGTAAGATCTGGTACAACTGGAGAATTAATCTCATTATCAAACTTAGTTGACCTAAGAGAAGAAGGTTCAGCAAAAGTATTAGCAAGATACAATAGACAAAGAGCAGTAACAATATCAGCAAATGTAAATCCAAATTACTCATTATTTGAGGCAATTGAATATTTGGAAAATATAATTGCAGAAGTAGCACCCACTAATCAAATTACTTGGAAAGGTGAATCTGAAGAGGTTAAGGAGACAACAAATGAACTTTATATAATTTTTGCTCTTGGTTTACTAACTGCTTATTTAGTAATGGCTGCTACATTTAACTCGTTTATTCACCCATTCATAATAATGCTTACTGTACCATTGGCTGTTTTTGGAGGACTGGTATTTATTTTATTCTTAAATAGCTCAATAAATATTTTTTCTCAAATTGCTCTTGTAATTTTAATTGGTATATCAACAAAAAACAGTATTCTGATCGTTGATTATGCAAATCAAATTAGAACAACTGGAAAAGCAATTGAAGCTTCAATTAAAGAAGCGTGTGATTTAAGATTTAGACCAATCATGATGACATCAATAAGTACTATGATAGCGATGTTGCCATTGGTTATTGGAAATATTGGTCCTGGTGCCGGTGAGGCATCAAGGTTAGCGGTAGGCGCAACTATTCTTGGAGGAATGATTATTTCAACTTTCTTTACTCTATATGTAACACCAACAATGTATCTAGCACTTGCCAAAAATACCAAGAGAATAGACTCCGTTGATTTAGAGTTAGAAAAAGAACTATCTAAAAAATAATATATTTGCTAGTGGTCAGTGAACTGCTACATTTTGAAAGCTGTTTTTTATAAACATTTGATTGTTTCTCAACTTTTTTTGCTAAATTAATTATTTTTTTATTATCTTTATAATTTTTAAACCCTCCCCACCCTTCATGGTAAGCAACATATTGCTTGAAAGCATCTTTTTTAGATATCTTCAAAATATTTTCTGACTTATTCGTGTACCAACCAATAAAATCAACACTATCTTTAAATCGAGTTCTAACCGCAAGCTTGTTTCCTGTTTCTTTTTTATATTGTTCCCATGTCCCATTAACAGCTTGTGAATAACCAAAAGAACTAGATGGTCTTTTATATGGAATAACTTTAAAAAGTTTTTGTCTAGGAGGCTTTGCTAGCCAGTCAAAATCAGACTCCATTTTAATTATAGCAAGCTGCAAATAAACAGGTGTGCCCCATTTTTTTTCAGATTTTTTTGCATGTTTATACCACAAATATCTTTCCCCAAATATTGAACAACTATTTGAGGTATTTGAAGGTATTGATGAACAAGCAGAAATAAAAAATAATACTATAAATAATGAATTAATTTTTAAAATTTTCATATAATTTAATTAGTAGTCTTATTTTATAAATTAAATTAAAAGATTAACAAATGAGTTATTTAATTTTAGTAAGACATGGTCAAAGTAGTTGGAATCTTGAGAAAAAATTTACAGGATGGGTTGATGTTGATTTAACTGAAAATGGAAAATTAGAAGCTAAAAAAGCGGGTGAATTAATTAAAGCTAATAATATCCATATTGATATTTATTATTCATCTTTTCAATTAAGGGCAAAAAATACACTAAAATTAATACAAGAAGTATTGCAAGATGCAAAAATTCCAGAAAAGGCGTGGCAACTTAATGAGAGACACTATGGTATTCTAACTGGTTTAAACAAAGAGGAGATGAAAATTAAATTGGGAGAAAGTAAAGTACATCAATTTAGACGATCATGGGACTTGAGGCCTGACCCATTGGATAAAAAGAGCCCATATCACCCAATCAATATTGAAACTTATAAAAAAATACCAATTAATAAAATTCCAGATACAGAGTCATTAAAGGATACTTACGAAAGAGTAATTAATTTTTACAAACAAGAAATTGAAAAAAAAACTACAAATAATAATATTTTAATTTCAGCTCATGGAAACTCCATAAGAGCACTTTGTAAATACTTATTTAAATTAGATGATAAACAAATTTCCAAACTAGAAATACCAACTGGTAACCCACTAGTAATACATTTGGACATGAAAAATAAAATTAATAGCTGTAAATATTTAGATTATGCAAGAGCTAGAGATCTTGTAGTTTTTTAAAAGTTTTCAAATCTGTTAAATGATAAAAATCACTATTACTTTCAAATCCAAATAATTCTTTTTTTTCAATTAGACTATTCCATACTTTTGATATTGAGAAATTTCCAGCTTTATAGTCGGAAAGAAGTTTTTTATTTAATATCTGGCACCCAGTATAGATAAATTTTCTATCTTTATTTTTTAAAATTAGATTATCTTTAAGATCAAAATCACCAATTAAATTCTTATCAAAGCTTAAATTTTTTTTAACTAATAAAAGTATATTTTTTAATTGTTTAGAAAAATAAATCTTTTCCATTTCAATGATTTCATTAGAATAATTTTGTCTCCAAATTGTATCTGGATTAAATATTAAAACATCATCTTCGATACTATGATGCAACATATTTTTTACTCCTCCACCTGTATCAAGAATATTCTTACCATCTTCAATTATTATAATTTTAGATTTAAAATTTTTATTATTTATAAAATGATGAATTTGATCTTTTAAATAAAAAGTGTTTAGAAAAATCTTGTTTATTCCTATACTTTCGATTAAATTTATACAGGTTTCAAGTACTGCAATATTATTCAACTTAATTAATGGTTTTGGAGTATCAAATGTTAATGGATTTAATCTTTTTCCAAATCCTGCACATAAAATTAAGGCTGTATTTATTCTCATATTACTTAATTATAAATTTAGAAAAATTAGATATTAATAATAACTTCAAATTATCAAAAACTTTATTTTTACTCATCCTATTATCAATAATATTCCATGCATATGGAATAAGCTTTAAATATTTTTTTTTCTTATCTCTTTCCGCCAGCCTCATAAATATCCCAATAATCTTTAAATTTCGAAGAACTGACAAAATATCAAAATCATTTTTAAATTTATTTACTTCAATTTTTTTATTAGTAGTTAAGTAATACTTATAAATCTTGTCTTTTAGAGTATTGGATGTTTTGTATCTGACATCATCTATTAAAGACGCCAAATCGTAGGCCTTGTTACCTATTAAAGCATCTTGATTATCTATTAATCCAATTTGATTTTCTGAATTGATAATTAAGTTTGAAACATGAAAATCTCTATGAACAAAAGTATCATTTTTTAATTTTAATTTTGATAACAATAATTTAACTTCTTTAATAAATTTATAATTAAATACATTAATTTTATTTTTAGTTAATTTTTTTGGTACGTACCAATTGCTAAATAATCTTACTTCATCTAATAAGATTTTATTTTCATATTCTTTAATTTTATAATAGTTCTTTCTAAAATTTTTAACTTTTTTATCTTTTATTAACTGCATTTTATTGAGGACTTTTATTACTTTTTTAAATACAAAATAATTTTCTAAATTGTTCTTGACCTAAATAAATGTAATCGGTATTAATAATATGTCCATGGTCAATAGCAACAGGAGTTTTTGCCTTGCCATTGGTGCCAACTCCAATGGTGTAAATTTTTATTTTTTCATGTTTGTTGCATGTTGTTTGGATAGAGTAGAAATAGTTTTAAAAGTAGTAAGTTTTAGTAGCATTTTTTAGATGTAACTGGGGAGTAGTTAATAGGCTTCCCGAAGAAGTAAAGTAGTTGTAGTGTGAAGTAGTTGTGAAAAGGGGTTCGGTATACGTAGCCGGACTCAAAATTTCCAAGTTTCACAAGGAGGTTTGTATATGAGGCTAAACAGACGTAAGTTCTTGCAGGTGAGTGCTGGTGTAGCGACAGCTATGGCATTGACGAGCAAGAGGGTTGGAGCACAGCTGAA
>ERZ802822.1473-NODE-1473-length-14345-cov-8.032240_pt1 | contig 14345 bp, 20 predicted proteins | sample MGYA00345649_ERZ802822 | MGnify/ENA primary metagenome ERZ802822 (study PRJEB30503, sample SAMEA104212359) | marine metagenome | biome: Westerlies Biome; feature: [SRF] surface water layer (ENVO:00010504) within the epipelagic zone...; material: water...
CAGACAAAAATCTGAAGATACCAGAGTTTCTTGTCACTCTTTTGTCACTCTTGGGTCACTTTTAGAGTGACAAAGGGCCGTTTCAAGCCATAGAATCAAATCTAACAACAACAACCGACAGAAGCTGTGATTAGGGGAAAAACTGAGGTTTTCAAGAGAAAGAAATGGTAGCGGAGGAGGGACTTGAACCCCCGACACGCGGATTATGATTCCGCTGCTCTAACCAACTGAGCTACTCCGCCATTTATCGGCTGCGGTGGGACGCTGTCGCCAACTGTACGCCCACCGGACGCCTATTGCCGTCACCCACCGCATCGGATGCGCCGTTTTACTGGCTTTTGCCAATGCGGGTCAAGCAGTTAAGTCACAAAATCACAAAAAAACATCTATACCAAAAACCGGTTTTTCCGGTCGCCGATTTGCAATTTTAGGCAAGCCCCCATAGACTGCAGATCGGAAATAAAGAGGTAACTGATCATGCCAAAGCGCAGTATATTTTATGATGATAAGGAAGACACCACACTCGGTGGGCGGGTTTTTCAGGCGCGTGAGGCGGCTGGCTTAACGGTTTCACAGGTCATCAATCGACTGGGCGTCCGCAAAGCCACCTATCTGGCGTGGGAGGCCGACCGCTCTGAACCGCGAGCTAATAAACTTGTGGCTTTGGCTGGCATCTTGAATGTATCGCCGACCTATTTGCTCAGCGGGCTTGGCCGGGCGGCGGCGCAACCGTTAAAACACCAGCAAATTATCGACGAGCTGCGCATCGAAATAGAACAGTTAGAACTAACGCTAAAAGCAGCGAACAAGATGCTAAGCCGCATCAAATCGCAAGCAAAACGAGTCAAATAACGCATAGCCGCCGCATCATCAGCCGCGGCGGTTTGCGCATCATAACAAAACACCGGCATCTTAATGTGGCGACCGCCAGCACAGGCACGTTCCGCCGCAAGCCCTAATCAAGAGATAACAAGGAGAGTGGTTGTGGATATTTCAGGAAAAAAAGCAGTTGTTTTCGGCGGCACATCGGGAATTGGTCTCGCCACATGTCACCAATTGATTGCCGCCGGCGCCGAAGTTGTCGCGGTAAGCCGTGATCCGAACAAAGCCGTTGCCGGTCTTGATGGCGTTAAGCGGGCCGCTGTTGATGCCAGAGACAGCGACGCTGTCAGCGCATTTTTTGAAGCCGAAGGCCCGATTGATATTTTGATCAGTTCGGCGACCGGCGGATCACGCGCATTCGGCCCGTTTCTGCAGATGGATATTGATGGCTTTAAAAGCTCTTTTGACAAATTATGGGGCTATAGCAATGTCGTGCGCTATGGCACAGCGCAGCTGCGCGACAATGGCTGTATCGTGCTTGTCAGCGGCACCCCGGCGCGCAAAATGAAACCCGGACAAGTCGCGCTGTCGGCTGTTGGTGGCGCGGTCGAGGCACTGGCCCGCGCTGTTGCTGCAGAAATTGCGCCAAAACGGATCAATGTTGTTGCGCCCGGGATTGTTGACACCCCGATGGTCGCCCTCACCGGTGATGACCGAACGGCGCATTACCAGAATGTAACCAAATCGCATCTGATCAAACGGGCCGGCCAACCGGATGAAATTGCCAAGGCCATTATATTTGCTGTTGAAAATGAATTTATCACCGGCACAACGATTGATGTTGATGGGGGGTGGCTGCTGTCGTAAGGCATAAGGCATCACACGCAGCCAACGACACGTGGAGATAAAATGAGTCGCCAAAAACTATTGGGCCAAAAATTTCTGGAATGGGCTGGTGTTGCAACCGCTATCCTCTATTCAATGCTGATCGCATTGAATATTGGGGCAGAATTTATTGGCTTCAGCCTGCTGCTCATTTCCGCATTTCTGATTGGGTTATGGGCCTATTTTGGCCGGCATCGCGGGATTTTGTTTTTGCAGCTATTTTACGCCACTGCAGGTTTGATCGGCATGTTGCGCTGGTTTTAAATTTTTGCGGCTGTCGATTACCCCGCAGCCGATCAGCCGCCAGAACCGAACTGATAGGCAAGCAGCAACAGACCCGCAAGACATACTATAAACAATCCAAAGATCAGATGCGATGCGGCGACAGGCGCCGCCAATAGCTGGGTGATACGCTGTGAAATAGCCAGCGGCGCCAGATCCAGACTGGCCTCAATAAAAGCCTGTACTTCGCTGGCAGATAGCTGTGTTTTTGACGACAGCCCGGTTGTCTGCTCGATTGGTTTTGTCGGCATCGCCATATCCCTGCACCACAGATCCACCGACACCGTACCGCAGATTAACCATTATCAGCGGTAATTACTTTGCTTTGGGGCCGAAATCATTATTGCATTCGCCCCGGTATCTGCCCTAATCTGTGAAGGTGCATATCAGACGCACGTAATCACAATCATCCAGATTAACAAACGCACCCGCCTGTCCGTGCGGCGCAAGCAAGAGATTTATTTGATGTCGATAAACCAGAAAATCGTTGCTGATTTGATCAATAACAAGATTGAATTTGTTACCACAGTTCCCTGCAAACAGCTTGCCGGTGTCATTGATGAAATTGACGCCGCCAAAGAAATTTATCATATCCCCTCAAACAAAGAGGATGAAGGTATGGGGCTGTGTGCCGGTGCCTATATGGGTGGCAAGCGCAGCGCTATTATCATGCAGAACACCGCCATTGGTGTGACCATTAATACGCTGGTGACACTGATCCAATATTATAATATCCCGCTGCCAATGCTGATCAGCTATCGTGGCGAGCTGGGTGAACCGGTTGCCTGTCAGGTCGAAATGGCTGTCCATACCAAGGCGCTGCTGGCACAGCTGAATATCCCGACCTATCATTTTCATCACCCGGATGATGTGGGTGAACTGGACAGCATTTTAAAATACAGCTTTATGGGCAAAAAGCCTGTGGCTGTCCTTACCGATGCCAGCTTTTGGCAGGGAGCATAAGCGATGATCCGTAGCGAAGTACTGAAAAATCTGATCCCGATCATCTCTGATCAATTGGTTGTGTCAAATATCGGCCTGCCCTCGCAAGAGCTGCATATGCTGGATGACCAGCCGAGCAATTTTTACATGCTGGGAACCATGGGGCTGGCCTCATCCATCGGGCTTGGTCTGGCACTGGCACAATCGGCCAAGGTCATTGCCATTGATGGCGACGGATCGGTGCTGACCAATTTTGGCACGCTGCCAACCATCGCCAACAATATCGCGGATAATTTCATTTTGCTGATCATTGACAATGGCAGCTACGGGTCAACCGGTGACCAGCCGACCTATGCCGGCCGCAAAACCTCGCTGGCAAAAGTGGCCGAAGCCTGTGGCTGCGAGAATGTTATTGAATGTTCCGCCGAAGCCACACCAGCCACGGTAAAAGCCGCAATTGAGGGCAATCAAATGACCATCATCGTCAGCAAATGCGAGTCGGGCAATATCAAAGTGCCGGTGATCGATATGGACGCCCCGGTGATCCGTGACCGCTTTATGCGCGAAGTTGCGCGGCGTAACGCCTAAACTGCCATGCGACAGTCAAACCGCCATTATCTTTACGTCTGGTTGCTTGCCCTTGGGATGCTCTGGACAATGCTGGCAAGCCTGCCAGCGACAGCCGATAATAGCGACAGATTTACCGGCACCGTTCTATTTATGCGGCATGCGCTGGCACCCGGCACTGGCGATCCAAGTGGTTTTTTAGTTGATGATTGTCGCACACAGCGCAATCTCGATGAAACCGGCCGCCGCCAGGCCCGCGCCATTGGCGCCAAGCTGGCCGCAGCAAACCTCACTTTTTCCGGCATCTATTCCAGCTATTGGTGCCGCTGTCTGGAAACCGCACAGATTTTGGGTTTGGGAGCGGTCACCCCGTTTGACGGGTTAAACTCGTTTTTTCAGGGATATGCACCGCGCGGTGCCACATTAAGCCGGTTACGCGCGAAGCTGGACAGCCTGCCACAGACCGCACCAGCCGTGCTGATGGTCACGCATTATGTGACGATTGAGGCGATTACCGGGCTATCTGTCAGATCCGGTGAGATCGTGGTTTATGATCTGAAAACCGGCACGGCGCGTAAACTGGCGCTGGCGTCACTGTGATATCATTGCAAATCGCGGCAGGCCGGCTGGCGGCTATGTGTCGTTATGCGCGGCTTTTGCGACAGCATCCTTGACCCGCCGAATAGCGGCCCAGACGGCAAGTGCGATCACCGGCACCGCCAGCGCCTTAATATCGACCAAAGACAAGCCCCATTTGTCGATCGGCAGGCTGACGGCGATATAGCCGACCAAACCAACACCATAATAGGTCACAGCAGCAATCGATAGCCGTTCAACCGTTTGTTGCAGTCGCAGCTGATGTTTGGCGCGCTCGTCCATGGATTGCAACAGGTCACGATTTTGCCGCTGGATTACCAATTCTGTCTGTGTCCGTAACAGGGCACCCGCCCGGTTGATCCGCTGTGACAGGCTGGCCAGCCGTTCGGAAAACGCATTACAGCTATCCATGGCCGGTGTCATGCGTCGATCAAGAAACCCACGCACCCCCTGAAAACCAGATAGCCGGGTCAACTGCATTTGTTCCAGCCGGCCGGTCAGCACCCCCAGATAGGCCTTTGTTGCCGACAGCCGGTAAGAGGTGCGCGAATAGATATCTTCAACATCAGCCGCCTGCGATGACAACAACGACAAAAGGCCTTGCACCTGCCCATCAGGCTTTTTAATTTCTTTCGCCAGATCATTTGTCAAACCGCTCAGCACCTCTTCAATACTGGCAAGTCGGGCAGAATATTCCTTTACCGCAGACAAACCAAGAAGCGCCAACAGCCGGTAAGTTTCGAGCTCGACAATACGCTGCACCACACGGCCCATGCGGACCGCCTCGATTGACTTGTTGAACAATATGACGCGCGAATATCCGTCATCGTCAATATCAAAGGCAAAATGCACCTGTGCTGCCGAATCACTTAAATTATTCGATGCGACCGCACGGCTCTGCAGCATTTTCAGCATGGCAGCCGGCTTTAACGCGGCAGGCGGTTTTCCGCCGACCTCTACCCAAACCGCATGAAACAGCGGTGCCGGCGCATTACGCGCCCAGTCGAACGGCATATGCGGCAGCGTTGACTGATCGAACGCATCCGGGGAAATGCCAGTGGCCACCTGCAGATCTTTTTCCACAAAGCTGATGGTCAAAAATTCGGTATGGCGCTCAACACGCATGGCAAATCCAGCGGTTTCAATGCGGTGAAATTTTGCCTCTTCCGGCATTGGCGGCAAAGATTCGGACAGAAAATAGTCATTCACATAGCTCAGAACAGCACTGTCATCATTGCCAACAAGATAGACAAACCGGATAAAACGGCCAGCCCCGTTAAAATCATAAAAAGCCCGCGCATGCAGCTCATCAGACAGGCTTTGACGGAGATGTGATGCGTCTGTTGTCATAAAATAACCGCCCCTACTCTACAGATATTGGCACGCGCACCAACCGGGTTGCGTTACATTAGCATACTTCTATTGAAGAAACCGATTATTTGTTATGTGGCCGCTAAATGGCTTAACCAAGCCGCAGAAAAATGATCCCGGCTAAAATCACCAGCGTCAGGCAGATTTTGAAAATGGTCAGACGTTCACCCAGCAAGATTGTGCCAAGCCCGACGGCAAACAGAACCGAGGTTTCACGCAAGGATGACACCAACGCGATTGGCGCTGACAAACAAGCCCACAACACAATGCCATAGGCGATAAAAGATGCTGACCCGCCGACAAGACAAACCCGCCAGCTCTCGGTAAATACCCGTTTGATAACGCCATTGTGAAAACGCTGAAAATAGATCACCAGAACAACCGCGCTGCAAATCGACGTCATACCAAAATAGATCATCGCATTTTGCGCAACCCGTGTTCCGGTGCCATCGACAATTGTATAAGCAGCGATAAAGCAGCTGGTTATCAGAGCCAGAACAATGCCTGTGCTGTTGATCGTAGTTTTACGAAATTGGGCAAATCCATAGGCCAGAATGGCGGTTGAAATCATCAACACCCCCAGCATCTGATAAAGGCTCAGACTGTCTGGCAAAAATGTCACCGTGCCAAGGGTGATCAGAATAGGCGATGCCCCCCGGGCAATCGGATAAATTTCGGATAATTCGCCAAATCGATAGGCATGCAGCAAAAACACGCTATAGCCAACATGCAGCACCGCACTCATCAATACATAAGGGGCACTGGCCAGCGGCGGCAACCCCATCCACAGCAAAGCCAGAACAGCCAGCGGCACATGCCCGATCATCACCGACGCCATCCCCAGCGCCTTGTCATCAGCCCGGCGGACCATAAAATTCCAAAAAGCGTGAAGAAAAGCCGCGCCCAGAACGGCAGCAACAACGCCCAGTTCCATTGATGCGGTCTCCGTGACATGAAAAGCAGTGCAGCAGCAATGCCGGCCGACCGGTCAAAGGCTAGCATAATGCACAGAAATTGCCTTAAAAAATTTTAGCGCGGCATCGGCCGGTCAGGGCAAAATCTTTTCAATAGCCCGCTGCAGCTTTGATGATGACGGGCTGGTGGTTGACACAAACCAATCGACAAGATTGCCATCAGCATCAACAAGATGTTTGTGGAAATTCCAACGCGGCACCGCCAGCCCACCATGCGCCTCGGCAACCCATTTATAATAGGGATGCGCGGATGCGCCTTTGACTGACACAATATCCGTCATCGGAAAATCAATGTCATAATTGATCGTGCAAAATGATTTAACCTCGGCAGCGCTATCAAGCTCCTGCCCACCAAAATCATCGCTTGGCACACCAAGCACCACAAGGCCCCGCGCACGATAGCTGTCCCATAATGCCTGTAGACCGCGATATTGCGAGGTAAAGCCGCACATCGACGCGGTATTCACGATCAGCACGGCCTTGCCTTTAAAATCTGCCAGCGGCAAATCTGCACCATCAATGGAGGTAAAATTAAAATCATGCGCAGACTGTGTTGTTGGCGAACCGGCAAAAATCATTGATGTGCCTCCACACAGGCTTATCAGCAAAATCGTAACAGCGAGAAAATAACCAGATCGTTTGTTCATAGCCAGCTATGTGGGTATCGGTAATGCCGGCAACAAGAGAGCCGCAGAGTTTTTTGCCCGGCCAGTCAATCGCCAGCAACAAAACGGCAACCGGCTACGTCCCAAACAATACCCGAAAAAAACACCTGAAATAAAAACATGTGAAAAAAAACATGACAGGCGAAAAATAATCACCTAGGGTTTTTGCAGTCGTTAACAATGAAAAGGAGGTGATCTTATGTCTAGTGATAAACGGTTTGTGTCGAGAGGCCTTGTTCCTGTTTGGCGGACTAAGAAGCAGCCTTCTGGTTGCGCGTAAAACGGAACCATCGCGGTCAAAGCCCACGATAAAAGGTTTTTTTGACACCCGATCACGAAAGAGAGGCATGATTGCCTCTCTTTTTTTTACCATATCAGCCTGTCGATGCCAGCGTGAAGCGCTGTTTCAGACATTCAATATGAACCGGTGAAATCCCGCAACATCCACCGATAATTCCGGCACCCGCGGCGGCCCAGCTTTCGGCGTAGTCGGCATAGGCCTCGGCTGTTATGTCGGTGCGCAATTCATGCAGTGCCGCATTGGCACCTTCATATTTATCATCAGCCAGCGGAAATGCATTCGCATAGACCCCGATCAGCACCGGGTTAGCCGCGGAAAAATGCGCATGCGCCAACCGGATGGCATCCTCCATCACTTCTGGCTGGCTGCAATTGAACAGCAAAGCCGCCGGTCGCATCGTGTCACAAACCGCCAGAATATCTGTCAGCGGTTCGCCGGATCGTAATCTGGGCTGGCCCGCAACGACCCCGACATCCTCTAATGTGACAGACAGCCATAGCGGCAGTTTGGTCTGGCCAAATACGGTGAGAAATAACTCGGCTTCAACCACCGAACCCAGTGTTTCAGCCAAAAACAAATCGGCATAGTCAATCAACTGGTCACGGAACAGCTGCATCATGCCGACAGCCATGTCCGGGTCAAATTTATCCGGCTGATAGGAACCGAACATTGGCGGCACACTGGCCGCGACCTGTACATCTCGCGCCGCCGCATCGGCGGCTGCCCGCGCCAATTCGCCGGACAAGCGCAATAATTCGGGTGCTCGCGCGGCAAACACATCTTCGCCAATATGGAATGGCACAACAGCATAGCTGTTGGTGGTGACAATATCCGCCCCGGCCTGCAAAAACGCATCATGCGCCGCCCGCACAAATTCAGGCCCCTCCATCAGCGCCAATGCCGACCATTCAGGCTGCCGAAACGGTGCCCCCATGGCCTGTAATTCACGGCCTAGCCCACCATCAAGAATAATCATATTCGCCTCCTGCCAACCGGATGAAGGCGTCAACCTATCGACAGGCCGCCGCTCTGGCAATACAGCTTTATGTCTCTATCGTAGAAAAATACGTTGCCAGATACCGTATGCCAGAGTCTTTGGCCTGACCGGCAAAGCGCAGAAAAAACCGATCAGTTGAGGGTAAAGCCGCACATGGCGGCAAGCTGCCTGACGATCTCGCTATTGCGCACCGCAAATGGCAGGATGGCGACAGCGATCACCACTAAAACCGCCCAAATGACCCAGGCTGATTGATCAGCATGACGCCCGGTGTCAGATTTCTGTTCATTCATCGGCATGATATCTCATCTTGTGCGGGTGGCAGCGCCATGATCATGTGCGCATGGTAAATTCAAGACCCGACCGGCTGCCAACATACAGCCCCGGCTTTTGCATCACCATGCTGATGATAATATCGCCACCGCCCTGATCAAGCACCACATCGACACGGTTGCCTTGAATCCGCACAATCGTTGCCGGTGCCACCTGATCGGTTTCGGTGCAGGTCAGTTGCACCCGTGCATCAAGCGTCAGCATCACATCGCCCCCCTATTGTCGGCTGTTATTATGCCTGTCTGATCAATTCAGATCGATCGCATGCATCTTTAAATCATCCAAACGACACACCGCCAAACTGGCCTGATTGGTCGCTGCGAGCCGAATTTTTGGTGCTTTGCCGGCCTGTCGTGCCTGTTCCCACCGGGCCGCACATAGGCACCATTGATCGCCATCATTTAATCCGACAAAGCCAAATTCCGGGCGCGGTGTCGACAGATCATTACCCGCCGCCTTGCTAAATTCGAGAAATTCATCGGTTACAATCGCACAGACCGTATGCATGCCCTGATCAAGTGGCCCGGTATTACAACAACCATCACGGAAAAAACCGGTCAGCGGATCATGCGAGCAGCTGGTGAGCGGCTCACCCAAAACATTCAGCTGTGCGTCCGGGCGGCGCTGGCTACCTTCCATGATGTGGCTCCTCTGTCAGGGCGCGGTCGCGGTGTTGTTGCGGCGCTTCGAGCGCGGCCATTTGACTTTCAATCCGCTGTTCTAAGGTGGCCATGAATTGCTTTCGCGTCAAGCCCGGCGCGATCGGCTCAAGAAAACAGACATCGACAATGCCGGGATATTTTAACCAGCTATTGCGCGGCCACACATGCCCCGAATTCAGCGCCACCGGCACCACCGGCAGACCGGTTGCATCATACAGCGCAAACACGCCAATCTCGTAGGGTTTGCTGGCACCGGGCGCAATCCGCGTGCCTTGCGGAAAAATCAGCATCGAGCGCCCCTGTGCTGCCAGTTCAAGCGCCGCCTCGCGCATTTTCCGTAACGCCCGCATCCCATCCGAACGGTCAACCGGGATACAGCCGGTTTTGGTGAAAAACAGCCCGATAATCGGCAGCCGCAGCAATTCAACTTTCAGCACAAAAGCCGGGGCATGCAGCAGCCAGCTCAAAATGATGGTTTCCCATGCTGATTGATGTTTCACCGCGTAAATGACCTGTTGGTCAAGCTGTCTGTCGCCATGCAGACGCTGGCGAATACCGACGCTGTAGAGCTGTTTATGCGCCAGCCATCCCCAAAATCTGGCAATCTGGCGCGCCAGCACCGGCGGCAACAGCAATAACGGCCACATCAGCACAACCAAAATTGCCGTGCCAACATAAAACAAGCTGTTAAAGATAAATGACCTGATATACACCATGACGCCAAGCTAGGCAGAAATGCGGCGCGCTTCAATAGGCGATTTACCTAAGCCGCACCCGTATGCCAGCTTGCCCGGGTAATGACATGAGCAAACAAGCAACAGGCAGATGACGTCAGAGCAACAAAAATGGCAATTGCGCGCCAGCATCGCGCTAGACGCGGCCATCGCCGGCGGGCATCTGATCACCTATGCCGAACTTGCCGATGCCGCCCGCATTCCGGCACCGCATCGCATCCACAAGCTGACCGGGTGGCTGGAAACACTGCTTGAGGACGATCATCACGCGGCCAGACCGCTGCGTGCCGCATGGGTGGTGTCACGGCACCGCGAACAGGTGCCAGCCCCCGGCTTTTTTATGAAATGTCAGGATCTTGGCCTTTATGATGGCGCCCCGAAAGGGCAACAGGCAGCGGATTTCCATCGGCGCTTATTGGCGCAACGCCCAGCCTAGCCGGCCGATTTGGCGATAACAAATGTGAAAATGCCTGCCTGTTCGGTGCTGGAAAGCAATTGATGCCCACCGGTATCGCAAAAATGTTCAAAATCAAGTGGCGCCGCCGGATCGTCAGCGGTGATTTTTAACACGGCTGAAGGTGCCATCTGGTTGATTTGCCGACGCGCCTTTAACACCGGTAACGGGCATTTCATGCCGGTCAGATTCATCTCTATATCAGCCGCGTTACCAGCCGCATTATCAGCCGCGTTATCAGCGTCATTATTGTTAAATTCAGGCAGCTTTTGGGTCATGCCCGACACCATAAAACCGCCGGACAACAAATGCCAGTCCAATTTTAGCGCATTCTCATTTATCCGGCGTCAAAGGCTTGCCTTTACCTGCAAACCCCAGCTAGAAAAGCGCATGAGTATTTGGGGCATCATCATCGGCGGCACAGCCGGATTTGCACTTGGTGGGCCGATCGGGGGTCTGCTTGGTGCGGTGGCCGGTCATGCCGTGGAAAAACGCATAATCCCAGCCAGCAGTGGTAAAGACAGCGGCGGTTCACACAGCGGCGACTCTCAGGCCACCAAACGCGTTGCCTTTACCGTCGCGGTAATCGCGCTATCAGCAAAAATGGCCAAGGCCGATGGCATTGTCAGCCGTGACGAGATTGCCGCTTTTCGTGAACGTGTTCACATTCCGGCAAGCGAAGTCAAACAGGTTGGCAGATTTTGGGATCTGGCGCGGCAAACCCCGGCCGGATTCGAAGAATACGCCAATCAGGTCGCACATCTGTTTGTCGCAAAGGCACCCATTCTGGAACAATTGCTCGATTTACTGTTTCACATCGCCAAATCGGACGGCGATATCACCCCACCCGAGCAGAACTACCTGCACACTGTTGCCCGCATTTTTGGATTTGACGATGCTGAATTTGACCGTTTGCTGGCCATTCATCGCAGCAGCGGCCCCTCGGCCTATGAAATTTTGGGCGTTTCCGCCGATATTGACAATGCGGCGCTGACCCGGCGCTGGAAAGAGCTGGCGCGCACGCATCACCCGGACCGGCTGATTGCCGATGGCATGCCCGAAGAATTTGTCGCCGCGGCGAATGACCGGCTGGCGCAAATTAATGCGGCTTATGATGCGCTGGCCCGGCAAAGAGGCCTTTAGGGAGCGCTGTCGGTTTATGGCACCACCACTTTTGACAATTGCCGACGCCGGCATCAATCTTGGCGATCGCTGGCTTTTGCGGGGCGCTGATCTGGCGCTGCATGCCGGCGACCGGCTGGCGCTTGTCGGGCGCAATGGCGCCGGCAAATCAAGCCTGATGAAACTGCTTGCCGGTCAGGGCGAGATGGATGAAGGCAGTTTATGGGTGGCACCCGGTGCCAACATCGCATATCTGCCGCAAGCCCCGCATATCCCCGAATCAATGAGTTTGCGCGCCATTGTCACCGCCGGGGTTGATGATGCGCATCTCGATAAAATTGCGCATAAGGCCGATGCCATTCTAATGCGCATGGGGCTTGATCCACAGCGCATGAGTGACGGACTGTCTGGTGGCGAGGCGCGCCGCGTCTCTCTTGCCAGAGCGCTGTATGTCCAGCCCGATATTCTGCTGCTTGACGAACCCACCAACCATATGGATCTACCCACCATTGAATGGATGGAAGATATGTTGCGCCAACATAAAGGCGCGTTGTTGGTGGTCAGCCATGACCGGGCGTTCCTGCGCAATCTGGGCACCGGCATTATCTGGCTGCATGGCGGCAAGCTGCGCCGCCGTGATGGGCATTTTGACGAATTTGAAAGCTGGTCTGACGGCATTCTCGCCGATGAAGCGGTGAGCCTGCACAAGCTGGATCGACAGATCGCCGCCGAAACCAAATGGTCACGTGAAGGTATTTCGGCGCGGCGCAAGCGCAATCAGGGACGGCTGCGCGATCTCGATAGGCTGCGCGGCGAGCGTGCCAAAGCGGGTGGCATCACCCAGCGCAGCATGCGCATGGAAACCGGGCCGGCCGATGGCGGCGGACAGCTTGTTCTGGAAGCCATTGACCTCAGCACAGCGGTGCCGGATGGCGCAACCACGCGTAATTTGCTGCTGCATTTCAATCTGTTGATCCGGCGCGGTGACCGTATCGGCATTGTCGGCCCGAATGGCATTGGCAAATCGACATTGGTGCGGCTGTTGTTGGGGGTAAACACACCTGATTCCGGACGTATCAGACAGGGGTTTGGGCTGAATCCGGCGTATTTTGACCAGCGCCGCGAAGCCCTCGATCGCGATGCATCACCCTGGAGCATTTTAAGCTCGGGCGGCAGCGATATGATCGAAGTGGCCGGACAAACCAGACATGTCACCAGCTATCTGCGCGATTTTATGTTTGATGATGCAAAAATGACACAGCGTGTCTCGACCCTGTCTGGCGGTGAACAGAACCGGCTGTTACTGGCCAAACTTTTCGCGCAAAGCCATAATTTTCTGGTTCTTGACGAGCCAACAAATGACCTTGATCTGGAAACGCTGGAACTTTTACAGGAAGTCATCGCCGACTATGATGGCACGGTTTTGATTGTCAGCCATGACCGCGATTTCCTCGACCGGACGGTGACCGCGGTGCTGGCATTTGAGGGCGATGCAAAAATTGTTGCGCATGCTGGCGGCTATTCCGACTATCTGGCACGCCGACAGGCCATCGCCGCACGGCAGGCTGATACATCACGGCCGGGCAAACCTGCAAAAAAACCATCTGCCGGCGACAAACCAAAGACAAACCGGCAACCACGGCTCAGCTTTAAAGACCAGCATATCCTCGATACTGTTCCCGGATTGCTTGCCGATCTGGATACAGAAATCGCCACTATCGAAACAGCGCTGGCAGCCCCCGATTTATTCGCCCTTGACCCAGACCGGTTCAACAAACTGGCCGATGCGCTGACAGCATTACAGGCAGAAAAAGCCGAGAAAGAAGAATCCTGGCTTGTCGCCGCGGAAAAAGCTGAGGCTGTGTCGCGCGCGGAAAAAACCTAGCCAGCATCCTGTGATGCCCCGCATCCAGACATATCTCATATCGCCTTTGCTTGACCGCAACCGACCGGCGGGCGTATAACCGCCGATGTCAGATGACCGGATGGCTGCTGCTTGTGCTTTTTGCACAAGGAGAGGAAAGTCCGGGCTCCACAGGGTCAGGGTGCCGGATAACGTCCGGCGGGGGCAACTCTAGGGAAAGTGCCACAGAAAACAAACCGCCCGCTATGCAGGGCAAGGGTGAAAAGGTGCGGTAAGAGCGCACCGCCGAACTGGCAACAGAACGGGCATGGTAAACCCCACCCGGAGCAAGACCAGATAGGAACATAAGGCACGGCATTGCCGTTCCAGATGCGACCCTGCATCATGTTCGGGTAGGTTGCTTGAGATGGCTGGTAACAGCCATCCTAGATGAATAGCCTTCATCAGCTGCGATCGCAGCTGTTACAGAACCCGGCTTACAGGTCATCTGACATTTTTTCGCTAGTTTTTGCCCGTTATTCGCGAGCTGCGCGATGACGTCGCCCAGGGAAAAAGGCGCAAAATTTAGGCGCCAGCTGCGGAGCCATGGTCAGACACGCGGCAAGACCTGCTAAGCGGCAGGCACATGTCGATCATCCTCGATAGCCTGCCACGCTGTTGGGGCGACCAATCCAGTCCGCAATAGCGTGACCATGACAAAGACAATCACCATAATAATTGCAACCAGATAAGCCGCATGTGACAGATTGGTGTCATGGCGACGCCAGGTGATT
>ERZ802822.1474-NODE-1474-length-14343-cov-8.152110_pt1 | contig 14343 bp, 7 predicted proteins | sample MGYA00345649_ERZ802822 | MGnify/ENA primary metagenome ERZ802822 (study PRJEB30503, sample SAMEA104212359) | marine metagenome | biome: Westerlies Biome; feature: [SRF] surface water layer (ENVO:00010504) within the epipelagic zone...; material: water...
GAACGTTTCGTTGTTGCCCAGGAAAAATTCAATGATGATTTGCCGATGTGGATTGAAGAAGGTGGAGCCGAATATTTTGGTTATTATATTATTGGAAAAAATAATTTAGCTGATTATAAAAAAATTATGAAACAAACACTGAAGTCCTTTCGCAAATGTGCAAAAAAAGGAATAAAACTAAAAGATGTGGAAAAAGAAGAAGATGCCATCAAACTGCGCAGTAAATGTGATCAAGGCTTTGAATATGACGGTGGTATGTGGGCAACAGCGTATCTTGCCTCTTTAAGTGGATCTAACCAAAAAGTCTTCTATGATTTTTATGAGGATATCGCTGAACTTGAATTTGAAAAAAGAGAAGAGGGAGAAATCCATCAAGGATGGAGAGAATCTTTTAGAAAAAACTTTAAAATGAGTTATGATGATTTTCTCATAGAGTTTGAAACATTCATTGATTTAAAATCTAAGGAACAATTAAAAATTCTAGATCAAATAAATTAATACTAAAAGGAGACTACATGAAAGGTTATAGATTTATTACAGATGATGATACGTCAGAGTTTTGTCACCGCGTAACAGAAGCACTATCGAGTGGTTGGAAGTTACACGGCGAACCACAAATGACATTTGATAAAAAAAGAGGAGTAATGCGATGTGGCCAAGCAGTGATAAAAAATGCTCCTAAAAAAAAATATTCCAAAAAAATGTCATTAAGCTCTATTTAAGTTTTTATTTCGAAACATACAAATTACATAAATTATAAAAATGTCTGATAGAGCGTCCATTGGCAATATTGTCAAATTATCGATACCAATTTTTTTTGCTAATCTTGTCATTCCCTTAGTTGCCATTGTTGATACAGGCTTAATGGGGAACCTAGATAATGCTAGTTATCTAACAGCCACAAGTATTGCCACCAGTGTATTTTCCCTTATTTTCTGGAGTTTTGGCTTTCTTCGAATGGGCACCGTTGGTTTAGTGGCCCAAGCTCATGGCTCCAATCAATATGAGGAGATTGTTAATTTAGTTTTTCAAAATATTGTTTTTGTCATTATTATTTCCCTACTTTTGGTTATCTTCCAGAAATATATCTTTTCGATTGCCTTAAGTATTTTTGATTTATCAAATCAAACTTCTATACATTTTAAAGAGTATTTTGAGATACGCATTTACTCTTCTTTTGGTGAACTCATCATCTTTATAATTACTGGATTGTTTATTGGTTTACAAAGAACAACAATATCAAGTGTGGTAGTTGGGTTTTTTTCAATCACTAATATTGTATTAAGTTTACTATTTGTAATCTACTTTGATTTAGATGTTCGGGGAGTGGCTCTTGGCACAGTCATATCCTCATCACTGACTGCTATAATTTTTTTAAGTTACACATTTTTTGAATTACAAAAATTTACTTCGATAAAAATCAATGTAGCAAAAATATTTAATCTAAAAAAAATAAAAAAATTATTTAGCATCAATTTAGATATATTTATCAGATCAGCCCTCCTTACATTTTCATTCATTTTTTTTACCTACTTAGGGAATACCATTAGTGAAGATATTGTCGCTGCAAATACTATTTTATTAAACCTCATCATGTTATCAGCATTTATTTTAGATGCGTATGCTTTTTCAACAGAAGGAATTGTTGGATATTCAATTGGCTCCAAAAATAAAAAAATACTTATGAATGTTATTAAAAATTCATTTATTTTAAGTGCAACAACAGGATTATTAATCTCTATTATTTATCTTTTAGGCAAAAACCACTTCATTTCAATCATGACAGATCTGCCTGAAATTAAAAATTTAAGCATGTCCCATTCTTATTGGATTGTTATCATTCCTTTTATTTCTTCTTTTTGTTTTCAATTTGATGGTATTTTTATAGGGGCATCACAAACAAAAGAATTGCGGAATGCTATGATTATATCTGTAGGTATTTATATAGTGTGCGCTCTATTTCTTGCAGAAACACTGGGTAATTCAGGCTTATGGATATCACTTTCAATCTTTTTTGGATTAAGAGCATTAACATTATTTTTTTATCTGAATAAAATTTATAAAAAGATAGAATAAAATAAACATTTTGTTAAAAATCAAAAAAGTTAATTATCCCTTTAAATATCATAAAAAAATGCTGTTTAACTCAATAAATTTATTTTAGTAGTTAACAGATAAATTCATTAGGTCGCCACAAACCCTAGTAAAAAAAATGGCTGTAATAAAGTTATTGTTTAACTGGGAGGGTTAATAAATGAACTTAAATTTTTTTTTGTCAAAAAAAATGTTTATTTCATTTTTTATTTTATTTTCTCTAACTAGTTTTGAATTATTAGCTGCTAATAGGTACTGGGTAGCTGCAGATGATGGTACTACAAAATATTTTCACAATACGGCGAATTGGTCAGCTTCAAAAAATGGTACCACTGGAGGAGCATCTATACCAGGAAAAAATGATGTCGCTATTTTTGGTGAGAAAGCCGATAGTAGCGATGTTAATTGTGTAATTAAAAGAAGAGCCGTTCTTAAACAACTAAAAATCAAAAACAATTACAATGGTACTGTTTCTATTAACGATAACAAAACCGTTAGAATAAATGAACATTTAGCCATTTATGAAGGTACATTATTGCTTGGTACTGATTCGCAATTGTTTACAAATAAAGCTACCTCTTATATTTATAATGGAGGAACTCTTTCAGCAGCAAATGCAAAAAAAGTACAATTTTTCGCAGTGCTAGATATTCAATCTGGTGGAACTTTTATAGCACCTGCAAAGGACACAATTTTCAGAGGTGGTTTTAGAAATTATGGAACTTTCACTCACAGTAGTGGGACGGTAACATTTGCTCCTTATGATAGTAGTTATCAGTTTATTACAAGTGGTACAGGTGCTGGTAAGGATTTTTATAATGTAAAAAAAACAGGAAAAAATAAGACAATAAAGATGAACGGGGACATGCAAGTTAATGATATTACCTTAGCAGGAGGTATATTGAATGTGAATGGAAATGATTTGTATGTTAAAGGAAATTATATTGCCCATGGAAGTAATCGACGGGAGGTAACTAGAACAGGCCAATCAACATCAGTAATATTTAATGGAAGTGGTGATCAAACTATAATAGCTCACCATAGCAATACTTGGCCTAGTTTCGAAAATTTAACTATAACCAATACTTCTGGTGTTGTTTCATTTTCTACAAGAGCTATAGACATAGACAAAACTCTTACTATTAACTCAAGTGCAACTCTTGATATCAATGGAATTGACACGGAGGCTGTTACCTTAGTTAATAATGGTACGCTTCAATTAGAAGGAGATGAAACAGTAACTATTACTAACAAAGATACGGATTCTGGAACAATCACTTATGATGGGTCAGGTACCTACAATGACCTAGAATATGGTGATAATTATTATAATCTAACTTTTAATGGTACTGGTACTTATACTCTTGATGCTAATTTAAATGTTGATGGAGCACTAACAATTACCGATGGAACACTTGATGTTTCCTCAGATAATAGAAGTATTAATGTTGCTGGTAATTGGACAAATAATGATATTTTCAACTCTAGATCGGGTACAGTCACTTTTGATGGAACGTCAACCATTACCTCAGGTGGTATTACCAATAATACACAAGATTTTTACAATGTTATTTTAAGTGGTAGCGCAGGAACACAATCTACAAATCACGTTGATGTAGATAATGATTTCACCATTAGTTCTTCGGGTACATGGAATACTGGTGGGCTTTGTCTTTTTGTGGCAGGCACTACAACCACAGGCAGTGGTACATTAACGAATACGACTCTTCCAACCGTTACTTTTGATCCTGCCAACTCTGATGATGATGTTCAGCCTTCAGAAAACATTACATTAACTTTTAATCATGCCATGCGTAACACAGATGATAGCGCTTTAACAAATACTAACGTTGATAGTCTTATCACTTTAAAAGTGAATAATTCAAGCGGTGCAGATATTGCTTTTGATGCTACGATTGATTCTGATAAAAAAGTTATTACTATTAATCCTGACAGTAATCTTACAGGCCAACAGGATGTGTATGTAGCAATAGGCGCCACAGTTGAGGATCAAACTTGTGGACAAGCAATTACTGCAGCCAATGCAACTTTTACTGTTGTTGATACTGATGTTCCAACACTATCATCATCTACTCCTAGTGATGGTGCGACAGAAGTAAGTGTTAGCGATAATATTGTGCTTAATTTCAGTAAAGCTGTGGATGCGGAGAGTGGGAATATTATTATTTATAAATCATCGGACAATTCACAAGTTGAGTCAATACCTGTTGGTAATGCTAAGGTATCGGGATCAGGTTCAACACAGATTACTATTAATCCTGCTACTACACTTTCAAGTTCAACATCATATTATGTTCAAATTGCTGCAACAGCTTTTGATGATAGTTCGAGTAATTCGTATGCGGGTATTTCTGATACCACAACCCTTAATTTTACAACAGCTGACGTTAATGCCCCAACCCTATCGTCATCAACGCCAGCTGATGGCGCTACAGGTATTGCAGTTGATGCTAATATTGTTCTTAATTTCAATGAAGCTGTTGATGCGGAGAGTGGTAATATTATTATTTATAAATCATCAGATAACTCTGAAGTGGAGTCTATACCTGTTGGTAATGCTAAAGTCTCTGGATCAGGATCAACTCAAATTACTATCAATCCTTCGACAACATTAGATGGATCAACTACTTATTATGTACAGGTAGCTGCAACAGCTTTTGATGATAGTTCGAGTAATTCGTATGCAGGTATTAGTGATGCTACAACATTGAATTTTACAACAGCAGATATAGGTGCGCCTACATTATCATCATCATCACCAACTGATGGTGCAACTGGTATTGCTGTAGATGCAAATATTGTTTTAACATTCAATGAAGCTGTTGATGCGGAAAGTGGTAATATTGTTATTTATAAATCTTCTGATGATTCTGAAGTTGAGTCAATTCCTGTAGGTAATGCTAAAGTCTCTGGATCAGGATCAACAGAAATTACTATCAATCCTGCCACAACTTTAGGTAGTTTAACAGGTTACTATGTACAAATAGCTGCCACGGCATTTGATGACAGTTCGAGTAATTCTTACGCAGGAATAACAGATACAACGACTCTTAATTTTACTACGGCAGACGTTGAAGCACCCACTCTTACTTTTAGTCCTTTAGATGGGGCAACTGGTATTGCAGATAACACCAATATTACAATTACCTTTGATGAAGCAATAAGAAATACAGATAACTCAGAACTAACAGATACTAATATTGACTCCCTTATTACGTTAAAAGAAACTAATTCGAGTGGATCTAATATTGACTTTGATGCAACAATTGACTCAGATAAAAAGATTATAACAATCAATCCTGATAGTGACTTTTCCAGTCAGCAAGTTGTGTATGTGGCAATTGGTGCAACTGTAGAAGACTCTTCCGATAATGCAATAAGCGCATCAAACATAAGTTTTACTATTGCTGCTCCTACCTCTCCTCCATCTTTGACATTTAGTCCTGCAAACAATAGCACAGGAGTGGCTGTTGATTCGAATATTACTATCACTTTTGATAAAGCCATTCGAAACATTGATAATACAGATATTACCGATACAAATGTTGATAGTTTAATTACATTAAAAAAAACTAATTCTTCAGGAGTTAGAATACCTTTCAATGCAACTATAGATAGTACAAATAAAATTATAACAATTAATCCAACGAGTGATTTCTCTAGTAGTCAAGTCGTGTATGTGGCAATTGGTGCTACTGTAGAAGATTATTATAATAATGCAATTTCAAGCTCTTCAATAACATTTACTGTTCTTGATACGACAGCACCTACAATTACTTTTAATCCAACAAATGGTGGCACAGATGTAACCGTTAGTTCAAATATTACGCTAACTTTTAATGAAGCATTAAGAAATACTAATGATTCAGCATTAACAGACTCAAATGTCGATAGTTTAATAACACTAAAAGATACAGATGAGGATGGAGATGACATTAATTTTGATGCTACTATCGACTCTGATAAAAAAATTATTACGATAAATCCAGATAGTAACTTTTCTAGTGAGCAAGTTATCTATGTAGCAATTGGGGCTACTGTAGAAGACTCTTCTGATAATGCGATAACAGCCAGTGATATTATCTTTACAGCCGCTGACTCAACACCACCCACAGTAACTTTTAGTCCAGCTGACGCGGAGACTGGTATTGCTGTTAATTCTGATATAACAATTGCTTTTGATGAATTGGTTCGAAATATTGATGATACATCTGTAACAGATGCTAATGTTGATAGTCTAATTACTCTAAAAGAAACTAATGCGAATGGATCAAATATTAGTTTTGAAGCAGTAATAGATTCAGCAAAACAATTAATTACCATATCCCCAGATAATAGTTTTTCGAGTGAACAAGTTGTCTATGTGGCAATTGGAGCAACAGTAGAAGACGAATCAGACAATGCTATTAGTGCGAGTTCCATAACTTTTACAGCTGCAGATTCTACAGCACCTTTAGTAACTTTTGATCCTGCTGATACTGCCACAGGAATACCTATTACTGCAAATGTTACCCTAACATTTAATGAAGCTGTAAGAAATCCAGATGACTCTGAAATAACAAATTCAAATGTTGGGAATTTAATTACACTTGAGTATGTATCAGATAATACACCTATTGCTTTTACGGCAACTATTGATTCAGACAAGAAAGTTATAACCATTAACCCTGATGCAAATTTTACAAGCGGTAGGTTTGTGCGTGTAGAAATACAAGCCCTTGAAGATGCATCAAATAACTCAATGTCAGCGACATCAGGAACCTTTAGTGTCACTGATTCAACAGCTCCAGTTGTTCAATTTGATCCTGCAGATGGATCAACATTAGTTCCTCTCGATACTGATATAATTATCAGTTTTGATGAGGAGGTAAGATTACTTGATAATTCTAGTATTAATAATACAAATGTTGATAGCTTAATAACTCTAAAGGACAGCAATTCAAGTGGGGCTGAAATTGCTTTTGATGCTACTATTAATTCTGATAAAACAGAAATTACCATTGATTTAGTAAATGATATTTCAAGTGAACAAACAGTTTATGTGGCAATAGGAGCAACAGTTGAAGATTCGTATGGTAATGCCATTAGTGCAACATCAGCTACTTTTACAGCTGCAGACAAACTACCACCTACTGTAGAAATTGAAGCTGTTATTACCGCATCTATTGCTGTTAATTCCGATATTACTTTTACTTTTAGTGAAGCAGTTCGAAATTTAGATGACTCAGCTCTAACTGATTCTAATGTTGGAAGTTTGATGACATTAAAAGACACAGATGAAAATGGTGTGGACATTCCTTTTGTTGCAACAATTAACTCAGCCAAAACAATTATTACCATTGATCCTGTTAGTAATTTTACTAGTGCTCAAAAAATATATGCTTCAATAGGTGCGACGGTAGAAGACTCTGCGAATAATGTTATTCCCGCATCAAGTAAAACATTCACTGCAGAATTTCTAAAACAAGATTTAGAAAATCCATTTAATGAAAAAGATGTTATTGCTTTAATAGATGCTCAAAGAGAAATTTCTAGACGTTTTATAGAACAATCATCTTTTGCAGTATTAAATAGAATGGAGTGGTTGAGGAGAAACAGAGATGTTAATAATTTATCTGAACAAGGAATAAAATTTATCTTTGGTGACGAGACGTTTACTGACATTGCTACCGCATTTACTTTTGATAAATATATAAATAGAACAAAAGATTTATTCCATAATAATTGGGCTTTCTGGAGTGAGGGTACCGTTACTTTAGGTGAAAAAGATAATACTTCACTTGCTTCGCTACAGGAAATTCAAACAACGGGTATTACAGTTGGTATTGATAAAAAAGTAAGTGATAAAAAAATGTATGGTTTTGCTTTTAGAGTAGGTCATGATAATGTTGATATTGGAACAGCAGATACTAACCTAAAAACAGACATGTTTAGCTTATCCTCTTATGCAACCCTTCCATTTAATAACAATACTTTTATTGATACCCATATAGGAATAGGAGGTTTAAAAATTGATTCAAGACGTAATCACGCTGCAGGTAATCTCAATGGTAACAGAAATGGTAAACAAATTTTTGGATCCTTTGTTTATGGGGGTGAATTTGTTAAAAAAGACTTGAATATATCTCCGTATGGAAGAGTGGATTTAGGTTACACAATTTTAGATGAATACTTAGATAGTGGAAAAGTGTCAGCCTTAAAATATAATGAAATGAAAGTTGAAACTGCTAAATCTTCATTTGGTTTTCTTATAAATAATTCATTAGAAATGGATAATTATAAACTTAAACCTTTTGGTCGACTAGAATATGGAAAAGGAAGTGTTGCTTCTAATGATACAATAGTTTCTTATTATACAGCATACCCAGATACAAATTACACTTACAAAGGAGTTAACGAATATTCAGATAATTACAGAATCGGTGTTGGGGCAGATTTAGATATAGGAAAAAACTGGTTCTATTCTGGGAGCTTTGAAAGAAATGAGCAAATTGATGGCGGCAACATTAACACAATAAATTTTGCTGGATCTTACTTAATGAAAAAAAATGCAGAACTGAGTTTTAATTCCAATTCATCAAGTAACAACATTGTGCATTTTTCAATACAATATGATAAACAATTTAATTCAGGTTGGGCTTTGAATTATAATATTGAATTGCAAAATAGTTTAAATGTTAGTTTAGAAAGCGCTATTGGAATTGGTATTACTAAAAGTTTTTAAAAATCGTTATTTAGAAAAAAATTTGATTCTTAGGAAATTTTTTTGGACATTAAATATATTAAACAAATACCATTAAACCCCCAGATAACACAAAGAGCATACATATTAAATGTTAGTCCAAGATATTTTGCTGTATACCCAACAATGGCTGGTCCAAAAATAAAACCTGAAAAACCTAATGTTGTTAAATTAGAGACAGTCAAGGAAATAGGATCAGTGGTCACCTTAATTGCTTGACGTATGACAATGGCAATAAAATTAGCTGTAAATAGTCCAAATAAAACAAGTGCTGGAATAATAAGATATAAATTTGCAGTTAATATGCTTGCAAATAAGATAACTGCACCGGTTATTGATAAATATCCACCAACAACCTTTTCTCCTAGTATTTTTATAAAACTGCTAGCTAATAATCGTGCTACTATTTCACCAGCGTTAAAAAATACAATTACAAGTCCACCTAAAAACAGAGGGGCGAGTAAATCTCTAGTCAGCCACAAAGAAGACCAGTCAATAATGATGCCAATCGTTGCAAAATTAAACATCAACAAAATACCAAAGATAAATATATTTTTCTTTGGTAGTTGAAATTTACTTATAGGATCTGCATTGTCTTCACTTCGCGGCAATCCAAGAAAATAAATTATTAACACAGATAATAAAATTATAAATCCCATCACACTAAATGTAATTTCAGGATCAATACCTTGACGAATAACATAGGCCGCCATTAAAGCTCCACTCAAAGAGCCTGCACTAAAAGCAGCTTGGTAAATAGGAGTGTAAATTTTATTAGTTTTATTTTCTATATTGGACACTTGCGTTTGATTACTTGGAATGACAAAACCAATTGCAGCCCCGAAAGGAAAAGCAACGAGCATAAAACTAAAATAAGTATCTACAACTACTAATAAATATGGGCAAAAAGCCAAAATAGCAGTTCCTATCATGATAATATTTTTCGTTCCAATTTTTGGAACAATTATTCTCCCAGTAATTTGATTGCTAATTAAATTAACCACTCCGAAGATAAAAAGCCATAAACCTAAATCTGTTTCTGCTAATTGTAGTCGCTCTAAATTCCAGGGGATATAAACAAAGTATATGCCCAGGGTAAAAAAAAATATGTACGCATTTTGCATACAAGATACAAGTGCCCTGAAATATATTGTTGAATTACTCATTTCTTAGTATGGTCCTATATATTTTTTAAGTTTAATCTCTGTTAAAATCTAATAGCTTTTTAAGTTATTTTTCTTGTAGTCCATAGAAGTGCTACACTGTTAAAAAGCCAGATGACGCATAAGATTTGAACATTAAAGGTAAGTCCTAAAGTGGAAGCGGAGTATCCAACAATGGCAGGACCAATTAAAAAACCAGCCATACACATTGTCACTAAATTAGATGCCGTTGTGTTTATGCTTTCTGATGTTTGACTTAAAGCGTAGCGAATAACAATAGGATAAAAATTGGCAGAACAGAAAGCAAAAAACAAAATACCGAATAAAATTACATAAGGATTATAAATTAAAATACATATAAAAAATACTACACACCCTGTGATACCTAAATACGCACCAGCAAACCGTTGGCTTGTAAGCGTAATCAATTTTCCCCCCATTAATCTTCCTATCGACTCACCAGTTCCCCAAGCAGTCACAGCCAGACTTGCTACAAGAGCACTCGTTTGAAGATCTCTTGAAAACCACAAAGCTGACCAATCACCAATAATGCCAACAGTGGCCATAAAAATAAATCCATATAAACCAAACAGCATTATTTTTTTTTCTGGAAATCTAAACTTCTCAGCTTTTTCAAAATTTTCATAATTTGTTGGCAATCCGTAAATAAAAATTAACACAATACCAATTAACGCTAAGATAAATAATGAACAAATAACAAGTCGAGGGTTAAATTCAAAATATTGAAAAACGCCAGAAGTTAAAGCGCCAAATAAAAAACCGATACTAATAAAAGCGGTGAATAAGGGTTGGAGTATTTTTTTTGTTTTCTCCTCAGCAAGTCCAGTAATAGCCGTACATGTTGGGAACATTAATCCTAAAGCAATACCTGTTGGTAATGCTGCTAAAATAAATGTGAAATTGTTATAAGCTAACCCAAATGCAAATGGAGTTAGAGCAAAAACTAACATCCCTAGTGCTTGCGTTTTTTTTGATCCTAGCTTTGGTATTATTACTCTTCCAGAGATTTGACTGACAATTATTTGCATTAAAGCAAACGTCATAAATAAAAAACCAAGTGAGCTATCTAGTAAATTTAATTCATTTGCTAACCAAGGTAAAAAAGCAATAATATTACCCCACACAAATAAGGGAATAAAAATTGAAATACATGCTGATATAAACGCATTGATATAAATTTTTTGATCTGCCATAAAATATGATTAATAAGAAGTAGACTGTATAAAGATAAAAAAACTATTAAAAATAAATAATATTAAATATGGATTGCTCTTCCATCAATATTCATTGCAGCTTCTTTAACAGCTTCACTAGTTGTTGGATGCGCATGACATATACGTGCAATATCTTCAGAGCTTCCGCCAAATTCCATGGTGGTTACTATCTCTGCAATAAGTTGTCCAGCATCATGACCAATAATATGCGCCCCTAATATTTCATCCGATTTACTATCAGCTAAAATTTTAACAAAACCTTCTGGTGAAGATGTCGTTAGTGCTCTTCCATTTGCCATAAAAGGAAATTTACCTACTTTATAATCTACCTTTGCATCCTTAAGCTGACTCTCTGTTTTTCCTACAGAGGCCACTTCTGGATTAGTGTAAACGATAGCTGGAATAATATCATAATTTATATGAGGCTTTTGACCATTAATAAATTCCACACAAGCCACACCTTCTTCTTCGGCCTTGTGCGCTAACATAGGTCCAGGCACCACATCGCCAATAGCATAAATGCTTTCAATGTTTGTTTTGAATTGACTATTAATTTCTATAGCTTTTTTTTCATTAAGCTTAAGGCCAATACCTTCTAAATTTAAACCTTCTGTATTAGGTTTACGTCCAACAGACATGAGAACTACATCATACTTTTCAGTAATCTGTTTTTTATCTGTTGATTCCATTGACACATCAACACCAGATTTACTAACTTTAGTTGATGTTACTTTATGAGATAATTTAAATTCTAAACCTTGTTTTTTTAGAGACTTCATAAATTCTTTTGCAATCTCTTCATCCATTGTTGGCACAATTCTATCTAACGCTTCTACAACCGTAACTTTAGATCCAAGTCTACTCCACACTGATCCCATTTCCAAACCAATATAACCACCACCTATAACCAGAAGAGATTTAGGAACCTCCTCTAATGCTAATGCTCCCGTTGACGTTACAATTTTTTTTTCATCAACAGGTATAGCATCAATCGCAATAGAACTAGATCCTGTAGCAATAATAAAGTTTGTTGCTGAATAGTTTTTTTCTCCTTCACTTGAAGATACGTTGATTGTTTTTTTATCAACAAACGAAGCAGATCCTTGCAGATGAGTAATTTTATTTTTTTTAAATAGAAAACCAATGCCCGATGTCAGTTGTTTGACAATTTTATTTTTTCGCAACATGAGTTTTGATAAATCAAGATCAACCTTGCCAGTTGAAATGCCGTGTTCTTCCGCGTGCTTTGAGATTTCTGTAAATTTTTCAGATGAATTTAATAAGGCTTTTGATGGAATACAGCCAATATTAAGGCAAGTACCACCGAGAGTTTTTTCTTTTTCAACACATGCTACTTTCATTCCAAGCTGAGCAGCTCTAATGGCTGCCACATATCCTCCTGGACCTGAACCAATTACAATCAAATCAAAATCTGCCATCTATACTCCTAAAATTAACTTCGATGGATTTTCCAATAAATTTTTTATACTTACTAAAAACCCAACACTTTCTTTTCCATCAATAATGCGGTGATCATAACTAAACGCCAGATACATCATCGGTCGAATGACTATCTCATCATCAACTACCACGGCTCTTTTTTGAATATTATGCATTCCCAAAATACCTGATTGTGGTCTATTAATAATTGGGGTGCTTAACATAGAGCCATACACTCCTCCGTTTGAAATGGTAAAGGTGCCGCCAGTTAAATCATCCATAGTTAAGCTTCCCTCTTTTGCTTTTGTGCTAAGCTCAACTATATTTTTTTCAATATCACCAAAAGTCATTGTGTCAGCATCTTTAAGAACTGGAACGACTAAACCTTTTTCAGTTCCAACAGCAATACCAATATCAAAATGATTTTTATAAATAATATTTTCTTCACGTATCTCTGCATTGACGGCAGGAAACTCTTCTAAACTTGATACCACTGCTTTCACAAAAAAGGACATAAAACCTAATTTTACTCCGTACCGTTCTACAAAATCTTCTTTTTTTGACTCACGAACCTTCATAATTTCTGACATATCTACTTCATTAAACGTCGTTAAAATCGCAGCAGTATTTTGAGACTCTTTAAGTCTAGTTGCAATAGTCTTTCTAATCTTTGACATCCTAACAACTTCTTCTCTTTCTTTTGAAGATGAAGTTTTTTTAGAAGGATTACTCATAAAATTAAATACATCACCTTTCGTTAGGCGACCATCTGTTCTAGATGATGGTATTTTATCTGCACTCAAGTCATTTTCAGCAATCATTTTTTGAACAGAAGGTGAAAGTTTTTTATTATTGCCTTCTGGAGAAGTTTCGACTTCTTTACTTGGCTTCTCTTCTTTCTTTTCTTCTATGACCGCTTCTTTTTTTGGTACATCTTTAGCGGTAGAAGATGTGTTTGAAGTTTTTTGATCTCCAAGAAGAGCTAGGACACCGCCAATATTTACATCTACTCCTTCCTCTACTTTAATTTCAGTTATGGAACCAGCACTTGGAGCAGGCACCTCAACAGTAATTTTATCTGTTTCTATTTCAACTAGAGGTTCGTCTGCATCAAATGAGTCACCAACTTTTTTTAGCCATTTGGATACAGTTGCTTCAGTAATAGATTCGCCAAGCGTAGGTACAATTAATTCCATAGTAATTATAATGTATTTAACATGTTAAATGTTTTATTCAATTGGCAGTTTATATTTTCTAAGTGAAACACCAGATTCTTCTGATTTAATTTCCTCTAGTTTTGCTTCAGTTGCCAATCGAATAATGTTTTTTTGATTTTGTAAATGTCTATCAAACGCACCTGTTGCAGGTGACGCTGCAGCTCTTCTTCCAATAAAGTATAATTTTTTTTCTATACCAATTTTTATTAATGCTCTTTGTATTCTTTGCTCAACAAATTGCCATGCTCCCATATTTTTTGGCTCTTCTTGACACCAAATAACTTCACAATTTTTAAATTCTTGAAGTTCCTCTTCTAAAGTTTCATAAGGGAAAGGATAAAGTTGTTCAATTCGAACTATATGAATATTTTTTATATCTAGCTCATTTATTCTATCTTGTAACTCAAAATAAATTTTACCAGAGCATAATA
>ERZ802822.1475-NODE-1475-length-14332-cov-8.262434_pt1 | contig 14332 bp, 9 predicted proteins | sample MGYA00345649_ERZ802822 | MGnify/ENA primary metagenome ERZ802822 (study PRJEB30503, sample SAMEA104212359) | marine metagenome | biome: Westerlies Biome; feature: [SRF] surface water layer (ENVO:00010504) within the epipelagic zone...; material: water...
GACCTCTAATACGCGCTGCCGCGCGAAGCGTTGTTGGAACACGGTCATAGAGCTGGCGTGCAGGTTCGCTCAGCTGGGTGAGAATTAAATAAAAAGAACGGAGAGACCACGGTGAGAAAGTTCTTACTAGTAGTACTGCTATTTGGCGCCCCGCACGGGCTGGCGGAGAAAGCGCTAGTCGTGGGCAGTTTTGCCGACCCCGCTAATGCCGCCGCCGAGGCCTTCCGCTTACGCCAAGGGTCTGCCATGAGCTTTCAGGTGCTGCCCGGGGAAAGCGCAGGCCGCACCCTGTATCGCGTCATTGCGCCGTTGGCTGGCCAATCCGCCGAGGATGCTAAGCAACGCCTTCAGCCATTGGGTGTGCAGGGTAGTTGGAGCATCGACGTACCCGTGGCCAAGGCAGTGCCTAGGCAGATGGATCAGCCCTCGACGATGACAAGGCAACCCGCGGCGACTGGCAGTCCAGTGCCGGGCCAGCAGTCCAGCGCAGGTTCGACGCCACAGACATCCGTTCGGGCATATGCTGAATCCACGCAGCCCGAGGACTTCGGCGACGTCAAAACCGTGCGTCTCGATTCGTTCTCCAAAGACGTCAGCATTTTGGTGCCTCAACGCGCCGAGAGCGATGTGTCCATCAATATCGATGGGCGCATCGACGAGCGCATATGGGCCCAGATCCCCGGCTACGACAACATGCTGGTGATGAACCCCGACACGCTGGTTCAGCCACGTTACGAGACTGATGTGCGTTTGTTCTACACCGACAAGGGGCTGTATATCGCTGCGGTGATGCAGCAGCCCAAGGAAACGCTGGTGTCTCGTCTTTCCAGTCGCGATCAATTCCTCAACCGCGACGAATTTGGCGTGACCCTAGATACCTCGGGTCAGGGCCTCTACGGCTATTGGTTTGCGAGCAGCCTAGGCGGCTCGATGATGGACGGTAAGGTTGCGCCGGAGCGTCAATTCTCCCGCGAGTGGGACGGTCCATGGGCGTCGGCCACTGCGGAGCTAGAAAACGGCTGGAGCACTGAGATGTTTTTGCCCTGGTCGATGATGACCATGGGGCCGGTTGACGGTGACGGTGAGCGTCGATTTGGCTTCTTCTTTATGCGCAATATCGCCTACCTAGATGAACGCTGGAGCTGGCCAGCCCTGCCGTTTACCTCAAAACGCTTCATGTCGGCGCTGCCGAGCATGCGTTTGCCCCAAGTGGAGTCGAAGCAGCAGATCGCCTTCTTCCCCTATGTGTCGGCTGCGCAGGATGAGATTTACGGCGAGGACGAATATCGGGTAGGCGCTGATTTTTCTTGGCGGCCGTCATCAGATTTGCAGGTGACAGCTTCCATTAATCCGGACTTTGGCGCGGTGGAGTCCGACGACGTGGTGGTCAACCTTACCGCCTTCGAAACGTTCTTTCCGGAGAAGCGGTTGTTCTTCTTAGAGGGGCGAGAAGTTTTTAGCACGACGCCGCGCAGTCAGCCCGCAGGTGCAAGTCCCGCCGGAATCGGTTCACGGCAAACCTCGACAACCTTCACCGGCGAACCGACCACATTGCTCAACACGCGTCGTATCGGCGGTGCCGCGCGAGTCGACGTGCCCGATGGTCTTAGCGTACCGGGCGCGGAACTTGGGCGACCGACGGACTTGCTTGGGGCGGCCAAGGTGACAGGCCAGAAGGGTGCTTTTCGCTACGGCTTACTCGGCGCCATGGAAGATGACGCGGTGCTGCGTGGCACCGTGTCCCAGGGTGAAAACGCTGGCGAGCGAGCCTTCGTGACAGCGCAGGGTCGTGACTTCGGTGTGGCACGACTGCTTTACGAGCAAACCGGTGATGGACGGCGCTCTATCGGCTACCTGGGCACCATGACGCGGTACGCAGACGGCGACGCTGTGGTGCACGGTATCGATGGTCATTGGCTGAGCAAGAGTGGCGCTTGGCGCGTCGACTCCCAACTGGTGGGCAGCGATGTTGACGATGTCGTTGGCTACGGCGGCTTCAGCGACGTGACCTATGTGCCCCGGCAAGGCGTATCACATGCACTGCAGCTGGAGTATTTGGACAAGAAACTCGATATCAGCGATTTAGGGTACATCCGCCGCAACAATGTCATGGGTACCAAGTACATCTATAGCTGGTCGACGGGCCGGGGTCTTGAGCGCCTGCGCGCGAAAAGGCGTTCGGTGATGCTAGTGCACTCGTTTAACTTAGATGGTCAGCTCGAGCGTGCGGGCTATTTCTTTCGCAATAGCTGGACGTTCAAGAATCTCAGCGAAATTCGTACCGAATTCGATTACTTCCCCGAGCGTTGGGACGACCGCAACAGCTTCGGTAACGGCGCCTTTAAGACCCATGACCGTATCGTCGCCGAGGTAGGGTTCGGTACCAATACGTCTAAGCCCTTGTCGTTTAGCGCGCTTATCGGCGTGCGGCAGGAAGAGCTTAGCGACTGGACCACGCGGACTTCCCTTGGCTTGACCTACCGGCCATCGGACCGTTTTTCTGTAGACGTTGATCTGAACTACTTTGATCGCAAAGGCTGGTTGCTCCATGACCAAGGCGCACTGATGGCGACTTATGACGCGTCGGACTTTCAGCCGCGCATCGGTATGGATATTTTCCTCACAGCAAAGCAGCAGATTCGCTTTTCGCTGCAATGGGCTGGCATTCGCGCTACTGAGACTGGCTTCTACCAAATCCCCGGACACGAGGGTGATTTGATCAGCATCACTGATCCCATTGACGCAGGCCTTGTCACCTCCACCAAGGGCGATTTTGCGCTCTCGCGCCTGACCTCACAGTTACGCTATCGCTGGGAAATTGGCCCCCTATCTGACCTGTTTGTCGTCTATACCCGAGGTAGTAACCTGCCGGGTCGAGTCGACGACAGTTTTGATGACTTATTCGATGATGCGTTGCGCGAGCCGGTGATCGATGTCTTTGTCGTGAAGCTGCGCTATCGCTTTGGTAACTGATCGCTCGGCACGCGCTGCGCGCCATTTGCCTGCCTTCCTAAACGTGATCGCGATCTAGGTCTAAGCGTTTCCTAGTAAGTCTTAGGCGCAGATGCTTGAGTCGCCTCGGCGTTAACGCTATACCAGTGTCAGATTTCTGATCGATCTTCGGCATAGGGTTCTCGTTATGACCTACTTCAGACAACGTTTGTTTTTCCTGCCCACTTGGGCGGTGTTTTTCGTCCTGCTGCTGGGGGCGGCAAACAGTTTCGCCAATGATTCGGCGCCCATCGTGCAGCCGGGGCCTCCGGGTGAGGATGGCCAGCTGCTCACCGCAGCCCAGGCGGTGGAGATTACCGATACCAGTTATTCGCCGGATGATGTGGTGTTCATGCAGGACATGATCGTGCATCACCAACAGGCCCTAGACATGGCGCTGCTGGTCGAGGCGCGCACCAATCGCACTGAGCTGGGCGATATTGCCGGCAGAATCAAAGCATCCCAGAGCGATGAGATAGCGTTTATGCAGGGCTGGCTACGCGATCGTGACGAATTGCCAATGTCGATAGGGACAGACGCTCACGGGCAGGATCATGGCGCCGTTCACGAGAATATGCATGCGCAGCAACACGGCACCATGGCTAATATGGCCGGTATGGCGACCGCTGAGGAAATGGCTGAGTTGGCGGGGTCTGACGCGACGGGCTTTGATCGGCGCTTTCTGCAGTTGATGATCGCCCACCACGAGGGGGCCGTAGAAATGGTCGAGCACCTGCTCGATCAACCCGGCTCTGCCTACGACCCAGTGCTCTATGAGTTTGTCGGCGATGTCAAAAACGACCAGTTGGTAGAGATTGAGCGCATGCACGCGCTACTGGTCACGCTTTCCGAAGATCCGCGAGCGAATCTAACGGCGGGTCTGTATGACGCTGGCACCGCGATTAAGAACCTTCGTCTGGTCAGCACGCAAACCAAGCCCCCGGGTTTTGTCGACCCGAATAACCCCGGCGAAAAGTCCATGGCCGCAATGCCTGACGACAAGCAAGACGATGGATCAATGGCGGCGCGAAGCAACGGTCAGGGAGAGACTAGGGAAGAAAACAGGGACGAGGATAAGGAAGAGGGCAGTAAAAACGGTGTCGAAGCCGCTGAGGGTAGCCCCCCGGTAGAGGCTCAGCCGAAGCCGGTAGAGGCAGATTCCGATAAGCGCTACCCCATGCTCAGTTTTTCCAATACCGACATGGCATTCTCCGGCGATACGCTCATTGCCGGTAACTATCACGGTTTCAATATCTACGATATCGCGGATCAGGCGGCGCCGGAGCTCATCAGCTCCGTAGTCTGCCCGGGCGGGCAGGGTGACGTGTCTGTGGTGGGTGACTTGTTGATTATGTCGGTACAGGAAACGCGTAGTCGACTGGACTGCGGGCTGCAGGGCATATCCGACGATGTGAGCGATGAACGCTTTCGCGGCATACGCATTTTTGATATCAGCGATCTAGAGAACCCAAGACAAGTCGGCGCCGTGCAAACCTGCCGTGGTTCGCATACGCACTCGGTGGTTGCTGGTCCCGGCGCTGACGGCAAGATCATCGTCTATAACTCTGGCACGTCGAGTATTCGCGAACGTGAAGAGATGGCCTCATGCTTCGATGAGTCGCCGGGTGATCCACGCACTGCACTCTTTCGCATTGATGTGATCGAAATACCTGTCGATGACCCCGCAGCGGCTAAGATCGTCGCCAGTCCAGCCGTTTTCGCCGACGCACAAACCGGCGCTTTGGCGGGTTTATGGCGGGGCGGTGATCATGGCGAAGAGACCCAAGAGACGCGAGCCACAGACCAGTGCCACGACATCACTGTTTTCCCGGCTGCAAACATTGCTGCCGGGGCCTGCTCTGGTAACGGCATCTTGTTCGACATCTCAGACCCATTAAATCCCACGCGAATTGATGTGGTTTCGGATGCAGGCTTCGCCTACTGGCACTCGGCCACCTTTAACAATGATGGCACCAAGGTGCTGTTCACCGACGAATGGGGCGGTGGTGGCCGTCCGCGCTGCCGTGCCTATGACCCGCTGGATTGGGGCGCTGATGCCATATACGACATCGTCGACGGCAAGCTTGAATTTCGCAGCTATTTCAAAATTCCTGCGCCTCAGCTAGAGCAGGAAAACTGTGTTGCCCACAACGGCTCCATCGTACCGGTGCCCGGGCGCGATCTCTTCGTGCAGGCGTGGTACCAGGGCGGATTGTCCGTCATCGACTTCACGGATTCGGCGAACCCGATTGAAATCGCCTACTTTGACCGTGGTCCCATCGATGCCGAGGAACTGGTTACCGGTGGGTTTTGGTCAACTTATTGGTACGACGGTCTGATTTACGGCACCGAGATCATCAGGGGCCTCGATGTCTTCGAGCTGACCGCCAGCGAGTTTCTGTCCGCCAACGAAATAGCCGCCAGCAACTTAACGCAGCAGGGCGGTGTGTTTAATCCGCAGCAGCAGCTTCCGGTGAGCTGGCCAGCACATCCGTCCATCGCGTTGGCCTATTTGGATCAGCTGCAACGCGCCGATGCGAATGGCGCCCAGTACGCTACGTTAAGAACTGCGCTAGCGCAGACACTCAGCCGTTACGGCACGGGTGATGGGGCGGCTGCAGACCCAGCATTGGCCCGGCAATTGGCGGATATGGCGGCACAACTCAGCGGCGATGCAAAAGTGAGCGCGCTGAAGCAGCAGCTAACGGCCATTGCTGCAGAGCTAAGGTAAAACCGTCCCGCGCAGACTGCAGTACCGGCCCAGGCCGAAATCAATATCCTGCGGCTTGGCCATCCTTACGCATTTCAGTGGCGCCAACATAGGTGCCGCTCGCAGGATCGCGATAGATGGCCTGATAACCGCCAAACATCACGCCGTCCTCTACGACTTCGACCTTGTGGCCCATTTCTTGGAGTCTCTGGACGGTCTCGGCGCTAAAGCCTGCCTCCACATGCAGCACCCCCAGCGGATTGCGTTCTGTATCGCTGGTGGGTTGGCTACCGCCGCTGTGATTAATACGTGCCGCGTCGCCGGCTTCCTGAACATTCATGCCGTAGTCGATCATGTTCACCAGAATTTGCATATGGCCCTGAGGCTGCATGGCACCGCCCATCAGGCCAAAGCTCATGAGTGGTGCACCGTTTTGCAGAACAAAGGCTGGAATGATGGTGTGGAAGGGGCGCTTGCCCGGCGCGTAAACATTGGCATGGCTGGGGTCTAACGAGAATAATTCGCCTCGATCCTGCAGCATAAAACCTAGGCCATCTGGCACTAGGCCAGAGCCCATGCCGCGATAGTTTGATTGAATGAGCGAGACCATCATGCCGTCGTTATCTGCCGCGGTGAGATAGGTGGTATCGCCTGCCTTGGCAAAGGCGTAGTCCCCGGGCAGTGGGTTGGCAATAGCGCGGTCTGGCTGAATCAAATCGAAACGCGCCTTACCGTAGGCGGGAGAGAGCAACCAATCCTCGGGAATGTCGGCGAAGTCGGGGTCGGCGTAATACTTGGCCACATCTTCGTAAGCTAGGCGCTTGGCCTCGGTCAGATAGTGCAGTACTCGTGCATCGCCTAGCGGCCATTGGTTAAGTTCTACGTTGTTCAAAATGTTGGCCATTTGCAGCGCCGCGTAGCCCTGGCTGTTGGGTGGCAGCTCGCACAGCTCAACACTGCGATAGGCTACACAGGCTGGGGTGACCCAGTCACTGCGGTGGGCCTGGAAATCCGCCAGCGTCAGATCGCCGCCGATCCGCTCCATATAGGTGTCCATCACCTTGGCGAGCTTGCCCTGATAGAACGCCTCGCGACCCCCTTCGGCGATGGCTTGGTAAGTGCTGGCAAGATCAGGGTTGCGAAAGATCTCGCCGGCTTTGGGGGCACGCGGCGAGAAGTAGGTGGCCTCGGCATTGGCAAATTCTTGAATCTGCGCTGCTCGCCTGCGGTAGGATTTCTCTGCTCGGGCAAAGTAATAGGCGATCACCGGCGACACCGGAAAGCCCTCTCGCGCATAGGTAATTGCGGGCGCCAGCACCTGCTGCATGGGCAGCCGACCAAAGCGCTCGTGCAGTTCAAACCAGCCGTCCACCGCACCGGGCACGGTCACCGGCAAGTGCCCCAGGGGCGGTATGCTGTCGCTGCCATCGAGCCTAGCCAGAAGCTGCGTTAGCGAGCGCCCTGCCGGACTTCGACCAGAGGCGTTGAGGCCATGCAGTCGCTGAGTTTTAGGGTCCCAAACGATGGCGAACAGATCACCGCCAATACCGTTGCCCGTGGGTTCCATCAAGCCCAAGGCTGCATTGGCAGCAATCGCTGCGTCCACAGCGCTGCCACCGGCTTTGAGAATATCCAGCGCGATTTGCGTCGCCAATGGTTGCGCTGTCGCTGCCATACCCTTGGCGGCATAGACCGGGCTGCGAGACCAGGGCGCGCCGACAGGTCGACCACCGGCACGAATCTCGGCGGTTGGCCTGCTAGGGCCTGCGGATTCCACCGCCTCGTCTGCCGCCAAGGTTGGATTTATGTTCAACACAGCGATGATCAAAGAGAGGGCTAAAAGTCGTAAAGTCATGGTGGCTAAATCGCTAATCGTAATAAGTTAGGCAAGCATAGTAGCGCGCCTAAAACCAAGGGTCTGTTAAGAACTGAAGGAGAGCCTGATGCTGCAACGCATTTCGAGGCAAGGCATGCCAAGTCGTCATCGCGTTTGCCTTCGTGCGTAGAGCGCCCAGTAGCTGCGAGTGTTGCCAGCGCAAAGTTGAGCTGACCTTTCACCATCTCATTCCGAAAAAAGCGCACCGGCGCAAGCGCTTCAAAAACAACTACAGCAAGAAGCAGCTGAACGCTGGCATCCATGTCTGTCGCCTGTGCCACCGCGGCATCCACCGTCTCTACGATGAACTGACGTTGGCACGAGACTTCAACACGCTAGAACAGCTCGTGGCGGATGAGGCCCTGGCCAAACACTTTGCTTGGGTGAGCAAACAAAAAGAGCAACAAGACAGCCCAAACTGGCTTTAGGCTTTGCGCGCCCCATCGAAGGTAGGCTTACGCTTCTCAAGAAAAGCCTTGGCGCCTTCGCGCATGTTTTTCGGGATCAACACCGCCTGGTGCTCCATTTCCAGATCCAGCTGTCGCTCGAAGGTATTGTCCACCGCCACATCTAGGGTCTCTCGTATGCGCACGCTGGCATCAGGCGAGGCGTTTTTCAGAATGTCGATGAGCTTTGCGGTGGCGGTATCCAGCGCATCATCGCTGACGGCCTGCCAGATCATCCCCCAGGTTTCGGCTTGGCTCGCCGAAATGCGCTCACCGGTGAGCGACATGCCTAGCGCTCGGGCGCGGCCAATACGTCTGGGCAAACTCCAAGTCGTGCCCATGTCCGGCACAATGCCCAAATTGGGTCCGAAGGTTGCGACGAAAAACGCAGACTCGGCAGCGATGGTGATATCACAGGCCAGCGCTAAACCAAGACCGCCGCCGGCAGCAGCACCGTTGACCTTGGCAATGGTGGGTACCGGACAGTTTTTCAGCGCTGCTAGGGCACTGTTGAATGGGTCATCTGTGGCGCCCGCCGTTTGACCGACATTGTCATCGCGACTGGGATCGGGATTGGCAACTTGCTGAAGGTCGGCGCCAGCGCAAAAGCCGCGTCCAGCGCCGGTTATGACGACGACGCGAACGGTCTGGTCTTCATCAACCTGCTTGAGGCCATCGCAAATGCCCTGCATCAGAGCGTTAGTCATGGCGTTTAAGCGATCTGGTCGATTTAGCGTCAGCCAGGCGACACCGTCTTCGACGCGGTACAACACGTGTTCGTTATCCATAAGCCTCTCCCCTGCTTTTTACATCGATCCGTAAGCGCCTCGAGGTCAGCGAGGCGCGTTACGGTTGATACATTGACGAACTGGCGCTACTGAGGCAACTGTCGGGCGAGGAAGGTTTGTACAATCTCGCCAGCCGGATTGCTTTGGAAGTCACCCATGAAGGCGGTCCATTTGGCGCTGGGCGCATCTTGCAACTTGCCCCAGTCCGCCCAGCTGTCAAACGACATGACGTAGTGCAAACGACCCAGCTGATCGACGCTCACAGCGATACTCACCCCATCAGCTTGGTGAATGGCGGCGGCTTCCATGGCCTTGTTCAGCATGTCGACGGAGCGCCCCTCAAAGGCTTCCCAGATAAACACGTTGTAAACATTGCCTGGAGCACTGGGCAGGGGTTGGTTCAGCATAAAGCTGTCCAATTGCACGGCGCTCGGGTTGGTTGAGTAACCTTGGACAAAGGCCTGCATGTCCGCATCCGCGGCAGCCTTCGCTTGGTATTCACCCCATTGCGCCCAATCGTCAAAGGCCATCGCAAAATGCAGGCGTCCGTGTGTGTCGATGGCGGTTACGGCCTGCATTCCCAGTTTTTTGTTGAGTTCAACAGCCTTGGCAGCGGTCGCCATCATTTGCGCAGACTTGCCCGGCAAAGGCTCCCATAAAGTGACGTGAGTAACGGTGGCCATGGCCATGCTGGGCAGCAGTAAAAGCAGACCAGCGAGGAGTTTTAGTTTCGACATGGTTATTCCTTTTGTTCGTTGTTGATTTTTGTCGTAACCGATCGACAAGCGACAGCCGTCGGTGGCTCCGGCGTAGACCGCCGTGAAACCGTCTTTACCTTAAGACATGGTGTGCATTTTTGCTGCACAAATTCAGATGGTTTACGCGACTTCGCGGTGGCCATGGAGGATGGGTGCCTTTGCTCTTTTGCGTCGGGGTAGTGTCAGAGAGGGAAGAACGAAACCACGCGCAACAGAAATGCGGATTACAAGAATCGAGGATAGATACAAAAACGTTATTTGTAGGTTTGCTTATGCCGATCGCCAGTACGACAGTACCGATGGGTCAGAGAATCAGGGCTGCCAAACATCGATGGCCCAAATAATGGCCAATATCGCGCTGAACGCGACACCCAACACGATGGGATAGACCGTGGGTGGATGCTGTTTGTCGGCTGCGGCAGCGGAGGTTGCACCCGCGGCAGCGCTGCTCGCAGGCAGTACCGCATGAGTTATGCCGATGACCGTCATCGCGACAACAAAGCCGATCACATTCCACCACAGCCAAGATACCTCAGGCAGTAGCAAGGCCACATAGCCATTGGCCATGAGGCCGCAAGCGAATCCGGCGAGGGCCGCCAGTTGCGACGTTTGGCGCCTCAGTATGGCGGCGCTCACCAGTGCCAGCAGCGGGCCGTTCACCATGGAACCTACCTTGTTCACCGCTTCCAGCACCGTTGGGGCGATCTGTTCCACCTGAAACGCAAATGCCACGGCGAATAACCCCCACAGCACTGTGCCCAGTCGGCCCAGTCGCAGCAGCGACCTTGGGCTGGGGTTTGTTAGGCGAGGGCGGATAAAGTCTTCAACGGTAACTGCGGACAAACTGTTGAGCGCCGAGTCGATAGAGGACATGGAGGCGGCGATTAAGCCCACCATGATCAGGCCAACAAATCCCGGCTGGAAGTAGGACAACACAAAGGTTGGAAAAACCAAGTTTAGGTTTTTGCTGCCTGCCTCAGTTTCCGGCAATCGATCAATGATCATGGGGTCGATGGCCGCCAGCGCCGCCAAACCCAAGCCCAAAAAGCAGTAGAGCAGGACAATGGGAAATCGGCACAGTCCGTTCAGTAGCAACACTTGGGCTGTTTCAGACTCACTGCGCGCAGCTAAAATGCGCTGGGCTTGGCTTTGATCGCAGCCATAGTAGGCGCCGTAGAGGAATACGCCCCCAATCAACATTGGCCAGAAGCCATAGTCCTCACCGCTGAGCCCCCAATCGTTGACCAATGTTTGGGTGCGCTGGGCGGCGCTGAAATCCCAGGCGATCAAATCACCAATAAAAAATAGCGCAAAGATGACGGCGCCGACCAATAGCGCTAGCTGCACAACGTCGCTGATGACCACCGCGGTAAGACCGCCGAAGTAGTCGTAGAGCAGCGTGGCGACCATCAACAGTGCCACGGCGCTGACAAACCCAATGTCCAAGATCAATGCGATGACAAGGGCGCTGCCATAGATGGTCACGGCGGTCGCGACGCCGCGGAAGAGCAAGAAACAGCCTGCGGCGGTTAGGCGTGTACCACGGCCAATTCGATGCTCCAGAATCTCGTAAATAGACGTTATGCCTAAACGACGCGCTGGCAGCATTAGCCACAGCAGCGCAAACATGGCCAGCGGTACCGCCAGCTCATACTGTAGCCAAATCATGCCGCCACCGGCCACAAAGCCGACAAATGCCGGTGCGCCAAGCAGGCTGTTGGTCGAGCATTGGGTGGCGATGGTCGAGGCCGCGAGTGTCTTGGCGGAAAGATTGTGGCTGCCGAGGAAATAGTCTTCGGACGATGTTTGCTTGCGGCTTAAGTACAGGGCTAGGCATAACATACCTGCTAGGTAGGCCCACACCACAATCCAATCTAGGCTCTGCATGCATTAGCTCCAAAAACGGGTGTATTTGCGGCGCGCAATGCAACAAAACTTGCCCAAGGGTAGGGGTTTGAGCGAGTATTCCTCGGCATTGATCGAAACACTGAGCGGGGAGAGACCGGGCAGTGTGACGGGCCAACCAGACCACTTTCATCGCGAACCTTCTGCAGCGATGCGCGCGCCCTCGACGACAATGCCTCGCATCGATTACCAAACAAGGATTGCCTTTGAACAGGCCTGCCAACCCAACCGCTATTGCGCCTGCCCATGTCGATATTGAGGCAATCGACTATGAGGTGATGTCGTACCTGATTCAGCTGTATGGCACGGCCCAGGGCCAGCGCATGCATCAGGACCTGCGGGAAATGGCGAGCCAAACTGCGGGCGCGTTGGCGAAACAGCACAAACCCAGACTGGCATCGGCCAGCGCCGAGGCGATTCTGATTTGCTACGGCGACGGTGTGCAAAGGTCGGACGCGATGCCGCTGCAGGCACTGGCGCAGTTCGCGGGTACCTATCTCGATGGGGTGGTAAGCGGCATTCATATTCTGCCGTTTTTCCCGTCTTCCTCGGACGATGGGTTTGCCGTGGTCGACTACGAAAGGGTGCGTACAGACTTGGGCGATTGGCCCGACATTCAACACTTGGCCAAAGATTTTGATCTGATGGTAGATCTGGTGATCAACCATTGCTCCCGCGAGCATGTCTGGTTTACTGACTACATCACCAATGCCGCACCGGGCAAAGACTACTTTCATGAGCAGGAGCCCAACCCAGAGCTTCATCAGGTGCTGCGTCCGCGCAACTCGCCACTGCTGACCGAGGTGCACACCCGAGAGGGCGTAAAGCGCGTTTGGACCACCTTCAGTGAAGACCAGGTGGATGTGAACTTTGCCAACCCCGATGTGCTCATGGAGTTCGCCAGAATACTGTTCTTTTATGCCAGAAACGGCGCCCGCTACATTCGGCTCGATGCCATCGCCTATTTGTGGAAGCGGCTTGGCACAACCTGCATGAGCCTGCCTGAAACGCATATGGTGGTGCGGATTTTGCGTGGTCTCATCGACGTTCAAGGCATACCGCTTACCCTGATTACCGAAACCAATGTGCCCCATGAAGAAAATGTCAGTTACTTTGGTGAGGGCAACGAAGCACATTGGGTCTATCAATTTTCGCTGGCGCCACTGCTGCTCTACAGCTACTTGCTTGGTGATGCACGGGCTTTGGTGTCCTGGACCCAGGGTTTGACTCCCGCACCGAATGGCTGCAGCTATTTCAATTTCATCGCCTCTCATGATGGCATTGGCCTGCGCCCGCTCGAAGGGCTGTTGGATGATGCTGACATTGAGCAGTTGATCGATGTCGTACACCAGCGGGGAGGCTTTGCCTCCATGCGCAGCACGCCAACTGGAGAAGAACGCGTATACGAACTGAACATCGCCCTCTTCTCAGCCTTTGGCGGTAGCGTCGATGACGTCGACGCCTATGTTGCCGCTCACCAATTGCTGATCGCTTATCAAGGTGTGCCCGGTTTGTACCTGAACGCCTTGCTTGGCAGTTTGAATGACGTCAAACAGATGGAAATCACCGGCCGCACCCGTTCGATCAATCGCGGCAGTTGGCGTGCTGACGAAGTGAGCGAGCGCTTGGCGGAGCCTGAGAGTCTCCATGCAGTGATCTTTAGTCGCTTGTCCCAGAGCCTCAAAAGCCGTGCCCAGCAGCGGGCGTTTGCACCGACGGCGCAGCAAAAGTTCGTGCAGGGTGGCAAGGATCATTTGATGTTCCTGCGCTTTGATGAAACGCAGCGGATTCTGATTGTGGCGTCTTTCTCTACGCAGCCGCAGCAAATCGATTGGCCTGCCGCGTCGATGGCGCTTCCGGGCACGGTAAACGATCTGCTCACCGGCGCCCATCACTCAACCGCGCAACCCATGGCGCTAGCGCCCCATCAAGTGCTTTGGCTCGACCTGGGCTAATGCCCGTTGTCGGTGTCTGATCAGACAGAGCGCACGGCGATCTTTTGCGGTTCAGGGCAACCAAAGTCGTCATAGTCCTTTGCGGCAATTTCGGCGAGGCGCGCCGGTACCGTGGGGCAAACACTCAGCACCCGATTCCACGTGGGCACATAGGGCAGTTCTTGGCCTGACTGCAAATAATCCTGGCCCGACGTCAGCACGTTGTTGGCAAAAGTCTCCACCGCTCGTTCTTCGGCGTCGCGATCAAAGCCCAAGCCATTGACCACCGCATCGTTGTAGTAGGACTCGATTAAGTCCAGCGCAATGCGCAAATAGGCTGCTTTTACGGTTCTTACCGTACCGGTCTCGAATACCGCACCGAAGGTTGCCAATATCCGATAGAGCGACGTGGCGATGTCTGAGCTCATGCGCGAGAGTCCCTTGGTTTTATCGTTCGAGGAAAGATCCTGATGTTTGTGGTCGTAGTTATCGGCCACCTCGATCTGGCAGACCTGCTTGGTGGAATAGTTACGGTACACCTCGGTCAAAATGCCGATCTCAAGTGCCCAGTCAGCGGGAATGCGTAGGGTTTTCAATAGATCCACACGCATGGCGAACTCGCCCGCCAGCGGGTAGCGGAAGCTGTCGAGATAGTCCAAAAAAGGTTGCTCTGGAAAAACGCGCTTCATCGCGCGAACTAAGGGGGAGACCAACAGACGACTGACCCGGCCGTTGAGCTTGCCCTCAGCGACCCGCGCATAAAAACCCTTACAAAAGGCGTAGTTAAACTGCGGATTGGCTACCGGGTAGAGTAGGCGTGCTAACAACGAGCGGTCATAGGTGGTGATGTCGCAGTCGTGCAGCGCGCCGACTTTTATGTCCGGTAGCGATTGCACATACCCAACGCCATACCAACCCGATCAG
>ERZ802822.1477-NODE-1477-length-14330-cov-17.121097_pt1 | contig 14330 bp, 13 predicted proteins | sample MGYA00345649_ERZ802822 | MGnify/ENA primary metagenome ERZ802822 (study PRJEB30503, sample SAMEA104212359) | marine metagenome | biome: Westerlies Biome; feature: [SRF] surface water layer (ENVO:00010504) within the epipelagic zone...; material: water...
AATTCAACCCTTTGAATTTCATTTAAATTGCTATTTAAATCTCTAGCAGAAATGGCTAAAAATTTTGCATTTAAGTTTGTAGGAATAGCTATCTCTATTTGTGCCGATGAAACTAATCCACCCATAACCTCTCGATCTTCATAACCAATGTGATGAGCATATGCATAAAATGGATTACCTATTCCAAGAATTAACAATTCGTTTTCATCTTCATCTAAAATTCTTATAGCATATTTGTCTCGCTTAGAAGGATGTCTTAGCTTTAAAAGGGTTTGGTTTGATGGATTACCAATAAAATCTTCAACAACCGCTATTGAATTTGGTGATAATTTTAATCCAAGAACATATGCTTCTTGCTCCATTGAATTAATGAAAGGCTTTTCAAATAATACCTTGGAGTTATTTTCTGGATGAGAAAAAAGGTGACTTACATAAAATAATAAAGATAAAGTTAAAGTAAAAGTTAGAGATATTTTCATTAGTATTTTGCCCAATTTATTGCCCATTTGCCGCCCAGAGGCCCAAACATATATCCGTAATTATAGAGAGACTGATCTTGAGGATTATATATCCATTCATTATTAGGAACATCTCGCCAAATGAAAGAGGAATTAAAAAGACCTTCATAAAAATCGTCATGATTATTTACATCATCTGGGGCAGTAACATATCCAGTTAAATCAACTGCTCTCCATGTGTATACTTCAACACTATTATCTGCAGGCCTAGCAAAAGTTACACTTTTTTGATCTGTTTTAGCTTCATCTTTAACACCATTTCTATACCATTCCAAAGTTATCTTGCTTTGGTCGTACTCAACGTTAAGACTAATTTGAAATCCGTCGTTAGATGAACTTCCTGTATTACTAACAAAGCCAACATCATCGTCTTCAAAACCTTGATTAATAATTGAGCCTATTGCAAAACCTTCTACATTTACCTTTCCGTAACCTCCGCTAGAACAACTATCCATAACCGAGCAAAAAGTAGGCCTATAATTATTATACTTTCCATAGTAATTGCCTTCGAATAATCCAACTTTTCCACATTCTGGATTCTTTCGTATAAAACTATATCTTCCGTTGCTATCTGGACTTGAGCTCCATTCGTTAGCAAAACATCCGCATTGATCAACTGTTATGCCCCTATCATCCCAATCACCTATTGTTCCATCTCCGTAGTTGTAACAAACTAGAGTATCTTTTCCTAAAACATTAGTTTGATCTTCAATATGATGATTCCATTTTAGTAAAGAAACATCATTTTGAGTTGTAGTATTTATGTTTCGGTCAGCGAAGCTACTAACATCCCTGTCATCATCCGAACGATATTCATCTCCCATTTCTCCATGTGCATGGCCAAGCTCATGCATTACGGTAACTGAGGTAGAAGATTTAATTTGTTGAATATTAGTTTTTCCAAGATTCACACCTCTTCCTGGCTGCATGCTTAGAACTGATATTAAATCATTATCGGCTAGTAAGTCTTGAAATATCGAAGTATTGATGTCAGATGACCCAATACAATATACGTCTTCATCCCAATCATAACAGCCAGTCTCAATCGAGGCAGCTGAAGTTCCATCTGGAGATACTGGTTCAGCGACGACTATATCAAAATAACCAGCAAAAAATGTAGTGGCGTCAGATTCATTAAGAAGATTGATAGACTCTAGCAAAGCAGTTCTAAATGCAGTTACATCAGAATCATCCGCCAGTGAATCTGCTACAAAAAGCCATTTAGTTCCAGCTGTTGAATTAGTATCACCAATAAGCTCATAAACATAATAATCTTTTTCTGTTTTTGAGCCCTCAATAAAACCATCATTTTTATCATCGTCTTGAGAAATAGTTACAGTATCTTTATTAGCTATAAACCAAGTATCAAAAGCTGTAAATGTTGAAGCAGTTCCGTCTGAAATCTTTAACTTAGCATTTAAAAATCCTGACTTAGTTATCGATGAAAGGTCTAACTCAATACTTCCATAGCCCTCAGATATAGATGTAAATACAGATGGTATATCTTGATCATCAACTGATGCGCTAAAAGTAAAATCAGCAGAATCATTATCAATATCACTATAGGTGACGTTATAACTTGGATTAGATTCAAATATAAGATTATCTTTATTTAAATTACTATATGTATCCATAGTAATAGTTGGAGCATCATTAACAGCGTTAATTGTGATATTTGCAGTTGCTGTTTGCGTAACATTTTTTTCTGAAGCATTCACAGAAAAGCTAAATTGGTCTGAGCCAAAAAAATTTGAATTTGGTGTATAAGTTATAGCTCCAGAGGAGGTTAAGTTAATTGTTCCATTTGATGTATCTGATGTCACTGCGTAGCTAAGTGTGACAACTTCATTAGCAGACGCTGAGAGTGATCCAGAATAAATTTCATCCTCATTTACAGAAAAAGAATTCGAAGCAATAGTTATTGCAAATGGTATTCCTCCACCTCCACCACCACCTCCTCCACAGGATGAAAGTACAAATAATATAAGTAAAAAACGATTATATTTCATGATTAGATTGTAACCGTAAATTAAAAAAAAGAGGGCTAATGCCCTCTTTTTTATTTAAGAAAAAATTTATTAAAATCTAACTCTAAAACCTGCTTTATATACAGGGCCATGGTTCTGAGCTAAAAATAACATATTGTCATATCTTGCATACAATCTAACTTCTTCATCAGTTATGTTTAAACCTTCAACAAATAAGGTTGTCTTATCGCTGACTGAGTAAGAGGCACTAAAATCTATTTGAGATCTAGCTTCTACCCAAAGAGGATTAAATTCATCGAATCCAACATATGTTTCAGCTCTATAGTTATTTGAAAGTCTTGCTGAGAAGTTATTATCTTCATAAAAAACTGATAAGTTACCAGAATCTCCAAAACCTGCTAGTTCAAAAGATTGATTTCTTTGCGCAGATGGGCTTGCTTCTGTATCACCACCGATTGAAGTGTAATTAACAATGACTCCAAAATTAGTGCCAACGAAGAAATGTTGAAGAGCAAATTCCATTCCATCAATAGTACCTTCATATATATTTTCAGGTCTTGTAACATCAAATTGCATTAATGGATTTAGATCAGCGCTGCTTTCTACACAAGTCGTACTATTATAATAAAAATAATCACTCCAAGTTCTTTGATCTAGGGTACATGATGTTCCAGGAACTGTTGCAACATAAATCTTCATGAGAGTCTGCCACCAATCCATTGAACCAAAAGCGTATTGATCAATAGTTGCCATGTTAGGCCAGTTTAAAACTTGAGTTGTTGTATCTGCTGGCCCTACTCCAGGAAGTCCATATCTTACGTCATGAAGACCATCAAAAGTAGTTCTTGTTGTTGAGGATCCTACAAAATCTTCAAGATCTTTTTTGAAAAAGTTCACTGCAACATAGCTGCCTTCAGCATAATAATATTCAAATGCTAAATCAAGATTTGTGCTTACAAGAGGATCTAAACCTGCATTACCAGATGTAGCAGAATGAACAGGATTTTGCATATTGAGGAATTGTGGAAACTGAATATTAGGAGAGAATTTCTCTAAAGTTTCTCTTGCTAAAGTTTTGCCAGCACTTAATCTAATAACCGTTTCATCAGTTGGTGCAATACTAAATGCAAAACTTGGTAATAACATGCTTGATTCTGAAGAGAAATTACCGGTTACACTTCTAGTTGGACCTGCTTGAAAATAAGGGCCGTCACCCCATCCATACGTACCTATAAAAGTACCGATAGGAACACCATAGTCTTGTGGAGTCTCTAAGCCAAGCTCTTCATATCTTAAAGAAGTTACAAGTTTCCATGGTTTGGTGTTGAACTCACCTGCAAATTCAGCTTGAATAAATAGAGATTCAGTTGTTTCGTCTACTCTTGCTCCATCTTGTGGATCGCCATAACAATTAGGGAAACCTTCATCACAATCCCATGTAGCACCATTAGTCCAATAACCAGCAGCATATCCTGCTACTGCGTCATCATAATTAATATGCATGTAATAAGGAACGCTCATACCATCTGATGAATCACCAAGAAAGCCTGTTAAGCTTGTTTTAGTAAAGTGACTATCTGTCCAAAAGTTAGGGCCCCAAATTAAAGAACCAGGCGAAGCTCCGTCTTGAATTGGCGCAAATAATGTATTTGAGCGAAGAACTCTTGTAAATGCTTGATCCATCATTGAATAACCAAAATCAATGGATACTAAAGACCCACTTCCACTTAGGTTTTCCCATTTACCAATGATTTGATATTGGTCTAATTGACTCATTTTACTATTATTTCGTAAATGAGCTGTAGTTGATGTCATATCAACTCCCTCTAAATCTCTAACGGTTCTGGCAAAGCCTTGAAAACCGACACTTGTTGTAGGGATATAGTCTGGAATACTATTGTTTGCCATAAAAGTTAAATTAGTTAACTCAGCCCACTGATTATATGGGTTACCGTTTTCGAATGACTGGCCATCGCCATAACCAGACCATGAGCCATTAGCAAATCCCATATCATTATTGCCACCTTTAAATCCGGCTGAAGAACTATGAATATCAAAAGTAAATGTTAATGAATCACTAGCATTCCATTTAATATTTAAACCTAATGACTTATTAGATGTCTTATCTTCATCAAAAGTTAATGCTTGCGTAATGTTTGTTCCTGAACCAACAATATCTAAATTAGTAACAACGCCATTTGAATCAATAGTTACATTATCCATACCTATACCAGCACCATAAGGTGTGGAGTATCCAATATCTAGAGGAGAACCAACCATATTACCATTTGAGGAGAAATCTACGCCTGAATATACGTAATCTATAGTAGCAACAACTTTCTCATTACCAATTTGAAAAGTAGTAGCTAAATTTTTTCTTGTTCTTTCGTTATCTTTATATCTTAGGAAAAACGATTGAGGTCTGTAATTAATGCCACCGCCGCTATTATCTGTAACGTTAGGTCCAAAAGTTGGTGTATTAAGATTACTATTAAGCCACTTCATTTCGTTAGTGCCTTCTTCTCTATTAGTTCTGTAATGATAAGAACCTGATACGGAAACACCCCAGTCAAGACCATTATAATTAGACTTATAGCTATTAATAAATTCAAACTCTGGAGTTGTTTCATCTCCGTTTACATTAGTTGTATCTTGCATCATTAATGCTGAAAACGAACCGCCATTATCAGTCTCTAATGGTTTGGCAGTAACCATATTTATGGTTGCGCCCAAACCACCTGATGGCAATGCAGGGTTTTGTGTTTTATAAACTTCTAATCTTGAAATACCATGAGAAGAAATAGCACCAAAATCATATGCTCTTCCACCATCGTAATTTCCAGGTGCTACAGGCATTTGCCTGCCGTTCAAAGTAACCATATTGTACTGAGCACCCATACCCCTTACTGTTACTTCTTTACCTTCAATATTACTTCTATCAATAGCTATACCTGATACACGAGCTAGAGCTTCAGCAATATTTCCATCAGGAAACTTACCAACATCTTCGGCAGTGATAATTTCAGTAACACCTATCTTATTTCTTTTAATTTCAAGTGCATCCATTAAGCTTGATTTGATACCAGTAGTGACAACCTCTTCCATCTCCTGATTTTCAGCTGTACTCATAGTTGTTGTCATAGTTGACATAGATGAATCTTGAGAATCTGAACTCTCTGTCATTATTTCTGTTGAAGATTCCTGCTCCTCAACAGCTACAGGTTTATCATCCTCTAACGGTTTATCAGCAAGTGCACTTATGCTGGTTAATGTAATTGCTGGCAACAGCAACATGAGTGATATTGAAAACTTATTCACGGATTTCCCCTAAAATTGATTAAAACTAGATGCATTAGACAAAATTGCCCCTAAGATGTCAAGAATATATACAAAGGATGTATATAAAAAAGACTACAAAATGATCAATAAAGCAACAATGTTAGTTATTACTTTATTGAATTTTTAAATTTAATAAGATTAAGTGATTACTTATCTTGTTTCGCGAGGTCTAGATTCGTTAACAACTAACTTTCTACCCTCTACTTCAGTATCATTTAAAGCTTCGATAGCTGCTTCAGCTCCGTCGCTCATTTCAACAAAACCAAAACCTCTAGAACGATTTGTCATTCTATCAGTAATAATTTTAGCTGAAGTTACAGTTCCATGCTCTGCAAAAAGATTTTCAAGATCTTGATCGCTCATGCCCCAAGAAAGATTTCCAACGTATATATTCATAATATCCAATTAATAAAAAAAGTTATCTTACATTAAAAAAAGAAGAAATTGTAAAAAACTTATTCCTGAATGAAGTCAAGAGTTCTTTCTCCATACTCTGTCCACCATTCCATACCCATTAAATGAATTTTTTGAAGATTTTCATCTGAATTATCATCAAGAATCTTATTCACTTTTCCTAACGGTGAATTAATTCTTAAGTAATTCTCACCTAAAATATCTTCTGAAATGTCATGATGAATTTCAGAATCTAGCATCATGCCCATTATGTCATTTCTTAACCAACCTACTCCACCCCATCTTGCAGAAATCTCACCACTAATTTTTTGCTTGTTGAGGCCTGTTCCAATGCTAAGAATTTTTATTTCATTTGTTTTAAAAAATTCCTTTGCTTGTGCAAAACCAATCAGACTTGGATTATTTGTAACGATACTGCCATCAATCATCCATGAATTGCTCTGCATTTTATAAGGAGGATAATACATTGGAGCAGCGCTTGATGCAGATATAGCATCAATAAAGCTAATTTGAGGAGTTGAGAAACTAGAATGTATAACGTGTTCTCTTTTTTCAATGTCATAGCAAAGAGTTACTAAAGGTTTTTGAGAGTCACCTAACATTTTATCCATAAAGATTTTATTAAGAACTTCTACTCTGCCATCATTTTCGTATCTTGGTCTTGCCTGAATCAGAGATGCTTTATCCCAAAAAAAAGAAGTTTGCATAATTTTTTCTAGATAATCCTTAGACCAAATTTTTTTTAATTTATCTGCTGACATTCCACTGTGTGCAAAACATGCAGCATTTAAGGAGCCTGCACTTGTACCGACGAACATATCAAAAATATCAAATACTTTTTTACCGCTTTCAGCCTCAAGTTTTTTTAAAAAGACTATACCAGCAAGAGCTCTAACGCCCCCACCATCGAATGAAATCAATTTTTTCTTGTTTGGCTTTTTAAAAAAATCTGAGAAAAGACTCATAATTAATTGTAACTATATTATAAAAATTAGATATAAAAAAAGGCTTACAAGAAGCCTTTTTTAAATATGGCTTATGTACTATGACTTTAAGCCTGATACAGCATTTGCATTAGAACTCTCTTTTGAGACATTTTTTAATATTGTGCAACTTCCTTTTGATGAATCAAGGGTAAAAGCTACGCATGATGTTTTTGAAGCGCATAAAGCTTGACAGCTTTCGACGTTTCTAAACTTTTTAGTGGTTTTTACAGTTGCAATCTTTCCAGATAAAGAAATATCTTTTTTTGCAGTAAAGTTCATGTCAGCTGTTAAAGCAGGCAATGCAAACAAAACAGTGAATAAACTAAATATTTTAGTAGTATTTTTCATAATGTACCTATAGGGGTTAGGGGGTTAATTTATAATGTTTACACTGTAAACATTAATCTTTGTACATAATACACACAGCATGATTCTATGTAAATAATAATTAGATGTAAGTTTTAATTATAAATAATATCTTTATTTAATAATTCTTTTGCTTTTGAAATACTTCCTGCATTAATTGCTTGAAAGTACCCAGCATCATTTAAAATTTTTGTAGCCTTTCCGGATCTATTACCGCTTCTGCAGTATAGGTATATTTTTTTATCTTTAGTTGCAATATCTGAAATTGTTAAGATATCTTGCCATTCGATATGAATTGCACTTTCTAAGTGACCAGTATTCCATTCTTGAACTGTTCTAACATCAACAATGATTTCATTTTCAGACAATAATGGAAATACTAGAAATAAAAAAAATATATATCTTAATTTAATTCTAGCACCAGTCATCTAAAATTAAATCAGCTGCTTTTTCGCCAATCATCATAGTGGGTGCGTTAGTGTTGCCTCCAACTAGAGTTGGCATTATAGATGCGTCTACTACTCTTAAAGATTTCATCTTATGAACTTTTAAAGATGAATCAACAACAGACATATCATTATTTCCCATCATACAAGTTCCAACAGGATGGTAAACAGTATCTGCTCCTTCTCTAATAGCTTGTTCTATATCTGCATCGTCACTGAGATCTACTGGTCTAATGACATGCTTGCTCGTATATTTAGAAAAGGGTTCGGTATTCATTATTTTCATCATTTTTTTATATCCATCTATCATTACCTTCATATCATCAGGATGAGATAAGAATTTCGGGTCTATTTTTGGATCATCCATTGGGTCAGCTGAATTTAAAGTAACTTCTCCTCTTGATTTCGGCCTCAAAAGACATGAATGACAACTAAGACCATGTCCCCATAGATTAGTTCTACCATGATCTACAAGCATTGCAGGAGCAAAGTGAAGCTGAATATCAGGAACTTCAACATCACCTCGTGATCTAATAAAACCTCCAGCTTCTGCAATAGTTGATGTGAATAGACCGGTTTTTGTGAAAATATATTTTAATATTTCAAAAGGATATTTAATGAAAATAGATCTCAATGAAAAGCCAATTAGACTAAGTGAATTGTATTTATGAACAGAAAGATAATCTATGTGATCTTGTAAATTTTTTCCCACACCAGGTAGATCAATTTTGTGCTCTATTCCATGTTTTGTAATTTCTGAGGCAGGACCCACTCCAGACCTTAATAATATTTGTGGTGATCCAAATGCGCCTGATGATAAAAGAACTTCCTTACTGGCATTTACTGTAAAAAATTCACCTTTTTCATTTATACATTCAACACCGGTTGCAGCATCACCCTCAATAACAATCTTATTCACATGAGTATCAGTTAGAACGGTTAAATTTTCTCTATCTAAAATTGGTACTAAGTATGCTTTAGCTGCACTACACCTTTTGCCATCTTTTTGTGTTGTTTGATAATACCCAATACCCTCTTGATTTTCACCATTAAAATCATCGTTATATCCAAATATCGTTGATCCTGTTTTAACAAAATCATCAGTCGGTTTATTGGTATGCCTAATCTTACAAACGTTTAGGGGGCCGTTTTGTCCATGATATTCATTATTATGAACTTCATTGTGTTCACATTTTTTAAAGTAAGGTAACACATCCTTATAAGACCAGCCCTTATTACCAAGATTATGCCAATGGTCATAGTCCCAGCTATGCCCTCTTACATAAAGCATTGCATTAATTGCACTAGAGCCACCAAGTGTTTTTCCTCTTGGTTGATAGCCTTTTCTATGATCTTCTACTTCATTCTGAACCTCATGAACTCCGCCTGCAGAGTCAACCATAGAAGTTGCAGGCTCCATGACAGTTACTTTCTCAAATTCTTTTTGTGGAACTGTATCAAAGCCCCAATTGTATTTTCGACTAGTAGTTCCAAAAAATGCAAAGCCAATAGGAACATGTAATCTTATATCTTTATCTTTGGGCCCAGCTTCAATTAAACATACATTAAAATCTGGGTTTGAACTTAGACGATTAGCAAGAACACAACCAGCTGAACCAGCTCCAAGAATTATGAAATCATATGTATTCATTTGTTGAATAATTTATACATTAAGTAAATTAGTTTAAGATTAAGTTTAATGACTGTAAACATAAAAAAAGATAAATAATGAGTTTTTTTTATTCCTTCTTAATATTTTGGGTGTTGGTTGCCGTTATCACCTTTATCTATTTATTTTTTGATAATGCTCCTTACGGGAGGCATATAAAATCAGGATGGGGAAAAAATATATCTGCAAGAGCTGGATGGGTTATCATGGAATCGCCCTGCGTAATACTTATGCTGATCTTTGCGATTATTGTTTATGATCAATTATTAATAGTTCATAAAGTATTTTTATGTATTTGGCTTTTTCATTATATCCATAGAAGCTTTATATATCCTTTTGTTATCGATATGACAAATCCAAAAATGCCAATAAGTATAGCGATATCTGCATTTTGCTTTAATTTAGTAAATGTAAGTATTCAAGCTTTTGGTATTTTTTACTTTACTTCTTATTCTGATGATTGGCTTTTAAACAGTACCTTTATATGTGGTCTCATTCTTTTTGTAGTTGGAATGTTTATAAATATTAGATCAGACTATTTAATAGTAGCTTTAAGAAGAGAAAATGGAGCAGGCTATCATCTTCCGAGTAAATTTATGCACAAATATATCTCTGCACCAAATTATTTTGGCGAAATACTTGAGTGGATAGGTTGGGCAATTCTTACTTGGAGCATTTCTGGAGTTGTATTTTTGATTTGGACTATTGCAAACTTATTTCCAAGAGCGCTTGCTCATCACAAATGGTATCAAGAGAAATTTTCTAATTATCCAAAAAATAGAAAGGCAATAATTCCCGGAATTATTTAATTAAGCCCATTTCTTTTATTTGATTTGCAACATCTAAAATAGATTCTTCTGCTGATCTGGGATTCCAACCAAGCACATCTTTAGCTTTAGAAGTTTTGCTTACACTTCGAACTCTGCCAAGAAATGGTGCAGCCACTTTTAGCTCTTTACTAAAATTAGCAAGAAATTTTGCCATCCACACAGACACACTAAAGGTTGGCGCTTTATCAAAACCATTATCTTTTAAAAGTTTTGCTATATCTTTGTACCATAAGTCTTTTTCAGCTAATGCAAATCTTTGGCCATTACTAGAATCTTTTTTCATTGCGAGAATATGAGCTGAAGCTACATCTCTTACATCGACAAATCCAAACTGAATTGGAATAGCTACTGGCATTTTTCCTGTAACAACCATAGCTATTGCTTTATTTGATTCACCTAAGTCACCTGTTAGTGTTGGACCAGTAACAAGCGCAGGATTAATAACTGCTAATTCAAATGGATTATCGTGTTCTTTAACAAAGTCCCATGCAGCTTTTTCAGCCAATGTTTTACTTTTTGAATAGTGACTAATGGTTGGATGCTCTGGATCAGACCAATCGTTTTCATCGTAATATTGTTTTTCTTCAATTGTGTCGAAAATTGCTGCAACTGATGAAGTCAATACTACTTTTTTAACGTAGTGTTTTTTTGCAAATTTAAGTGCTCTTTTTACACCAGCAACTGCTGGCTTTACAAAATAATTTTCGTCATGATTCTGAAGTGCAATAGGAGAGGCAACATGAAGAAGATAATCACATCCTTCCATACCCTCATCCCATCCATCATCTTCAGTTAAGTTAAAAGTGTATAAATTTAAGTTTTCTGTGGGAGTCTTAGTCTTTTTAAGAGCATCGAAGATCTCATCTTTCCTTTCTGGAGATCTTAAAGACCCGTTAACAGAATAGCCTTGATTTAGAAGTTGATGAATACAATGAAGTCCAATAAACCCAGTTGCTCCTGTTACTAATACTTTTTCCATATATATAAAAAATTATGAGATATCTATAATGATATCTCATAATCTAATTATTTAATAAGTTTTATTACTTAACTATGATGATGGAAATGTAGGCATAAAGTCTTTGTCTTCAGACCAATATAAAGTATATCCATTGTATAAATCAGGTACTTCACCACAAGTTGCAAATTCACTAAATATTGGGAACATTTTGTCTCTAACATTTGCCTCAAATGCTTCATTTGCTTTATCCATAGACTCTTTACTGTTTGTAAAATTTCCCCACAAGAAGCCATCTTCATTTCCTTGTTGGAAGTAATTACCATAGTGATAAGAAGTTTCTTCATAGCCGCCTTCGTTCACAGCATTATTGAAGCCCTCAAGAAAACCTAATGCATCATTTTTTGATGCACCATCATTATATTCACAAATATGAATTTCAGCGTAAAAATAACCAGTGTCAGGCAATTCACCAAAAGTATTAGCCGCCATAGGGTAGGCAGCATCATGTAATTGTCTATTTTCACCATCACACTCTAAGACAGAAGCATATTTTTCTTCCCATGCCATGGCATCCTCATTTTGGACCCATGCTCCCCATGCATTATTTGCATCCTCTTGAGATGTCCATTGCAATTCCCACCAAATAGTGTCACCTGTTGAGTTTGTCTCAACTGCTGGAGCATAACCCCATGACCCAACAAGACTGTCACCCTCTAGAAGTTGTTGCCACTCAGAAATCATATTAGTCATTCTTTCTGGACTTTGATCAGGTCCTGCCTTGCAAGCCATAAACTCTGTATAGTAAGTTTGTGTGATATCAGTATCAGTAGTTTCAACATTCTCAACCGAACAGTTTGTAATAAATCCAATTGTTAATGCACAAATAATAAGTTTTTTCATAATTCTCCCAATTTATTGTTTGAATTTAATTCTCTCATTTAATACATGCAAGTCAATTTAAAAAGATATATAAATTTATATATAAAATTGATTAAATTGTTAAAAACTTAACTAATTTTTACTTCTTTTAAATCCGTCTACAAGCACTCTGTGATCAGTTGTATAGTCTTTCATGGCATCTTTTAATTCATTGCTAGTATCGCCCATAACTTGAAAGTTTGTGACTATAAAAGTTTCTAAAAATTTATCCCTATGTGGCGCCTCAGCAAAAGCATTCATATGAAATAATGCAGCTTCATTGTTAGGATAGATTTCCATAAGAGAAACCTTTGAACTATCTTCGGTAACCCAATATTTATAGTACATAGTATCTGGTTCTGTTTTTTTTACTGTGGCTACTAAGTATTCAACAAAATCATTAACCATTTCTGATTTGCCTTCAGCCACATCCAAGTCAAGATAAAAAATTATAGGCTCTGATTTATGATGCATTCCCATTAAGAATGAAGGCGTTAGTAAAATTAATAATAATAAATTTTTCATTGTTAGTTCTCCTTATAATAATTTAATGAAATTAGTTCCAATAAAATGGTTTGGTGATTTATATAATACAGTTGTTAATAAATAAAAAAAGCCCGCTAAGGCAGGCTTTAATTCATAAGGTCTAATATTATTTTACTGAGTAGAATTTCATTTCAAGTGAATCATCAATCAAGTTTATAGCAGTAAGGCATAAGTACTGATTTCCATCACTTACGTCATCAAGAGATTTAAAGTGCATCATTCCTCCTTTTCTCTCCCAAACACCTTGTCTACTTGCACCATTTCTATTTCCTTCACCATCAATGGCTGTTGCTCTTCCTGTAAAAGAACCTTGATTTGGATTAGTTGGATTATCAATTTTTAAATTGTAGGTAAGCCATACTTTTCCATATTGGCCTGTTTCGCCCACAGCATTAATTACACCTCCATCATCAGCAAGCATTATTGAAGAAATATTTCCAGTAAACTCATAAGGCTCTCCATTAATATCTAATGCAAAACTGTTTAAAGAAAAAACACCTAGTGTTATTGCTAGTAGTTTATTTTTCATTTTTTGTCCTCGTTATATAAAATTTTAATTTACATTATTTATGAAAGATTTCAAAAGAAAAAAATAAATTTTTTAGATATAAAAAAGCTGGTACTCCCGCCCCGCCTTGTTAATTATGGGAAAGTTCAACTTTAAAAAAATTATTTCCAAGCCCCGTATTCACTTCTTCCTTTTTTTCTTAGTCCGTAAGGACCAGCAAAATAGATTGTAATTGGCTTAATGCCTGGTTCTAAGTCAACTCGGTGTAAATTGTCAGCACTTCTAAAACCTATATAAAATTTTCCACGCCATTTTTTTTCTTTTTTAATGTTTGTCTCCCAGTAGCCGCCACTTAAAATAATTGTAATATATGGAAAGGGATGATTATGCAATCCAATTCCATGGTCATTATCTTTAATATGATTAATGAATATATTGAAAGGAAACCATTTTGGTCTTTTTCTAAATAGTAAATAATACCTGTCAGTCCATGGTTTAGCTAAGTGGTATTCTGGGTGTGAAAGACCTCTGTCCATCACAACTCTCTTTCGTCCTAATTTCTCTAGTATCTTAAGAAAAAACATATAAATAATAATGCCATAAGCATTTGTCAAAATAAAACACATTGTTTATAACTAGTTAACACCTCAAAACCTCTCAAAATATTCAACCACTAGATATATACCCACCCCACCTGGCTGGTACTCCTGACCCCATAAAGCTTAAGTAGGTACAAATTAATTTAAAAAAATTATGAAATATGCCTATAATTTGAATAAGTTTTAATTTATAGGTGATAAATATGCGTAATCTACTTTTTTCTATTCTTGCTGTGTCCTTT
>ERZ802822.1480-NODE-1480-length-14311-cov-7.763243_pt1 | contig 14311 bp, 12 predicted proteins | sample MGYA00345649_ERZ802822 | MGnify/ENA primary metagenome ERZ802822 (study PRJEB30503, sample SAMEA104212359) | marine metagenome | biome: Westerlies Biome; feature: [SRF] surface water layer (ENVO:00010504) within the epipelagic zone...; material: water...
CATTTGTCGCGGAATCGTTCGTTGCTCCGGGCTGGCGAGGAATAACACCGCCACAACCTCGTCAAACGAGGTAATAAACGCAAACAGCCCGCCAGACACAACGCCCGGAATTATCAGCGGCATCTGCACCCGCCGAAATGTGGTAATCGGCCCTGCACCAAGCGAATTGGCAGCCCGCACCAGAGATTTATCAAAGCCAACAAGTGTTGCCGTCACCGTGATAATCACAAACGGTGTGCCAAGAACAGCATGCGCCATAATCACCCCGATATAGGTCTGGCTGAGCTGGATGCGCGAATAGAAAAAGAACATCCCGGCAGCGGTGATCACCAGGGGCACAATCATCGGCGAAATCAGAATCGACATGATCATCCGGCGATAGGGCATTTCTGAACGGCTTAGACCAATCGCCGCCAATGTGCCGAGCGCTGTCGACAGCAATGTCGCGCAAATGCCGATAAAGAAGCTATTGCGAATGGCCCGCATCCATTGGCTGTTATTCCAGCTATCTGAAAACCACGCCCAGCTCAACGGTTCGTCAGGCGCGGCCATGCCATTGCGGAGAATATCTTCGTACCAGCGCAGTGAAAATGCTTCTGGTTTGAGTGCCAGCATTTCCGGCGTAAAGCTGAAATAAGGCTGAACATTGAATGACAGCGGCAAAACAATCAAAATCGGCAAGATCAAAAACAAAAAGATCAGCCCGCATATAAACCGATAGGTGTAATGCCAGACATATTCGCCAGTACTGGTATAGGGTGGAAGCTTTGCCATGTCGTTATCCCAGCTTCATATTATCAATGCCGATGATGCGGTCATACGCCCAATAGAGCAACAAGACGCCGGCTAAAAGAATGCCGCCAAGCGCCGCCGCCAATGACCAGTTCAGCGATTTTTGCATGTGATAGGCAATCATATTGGAAATCAGCTGACCATCCTGTCCGCCAACAAGTGCCGGTGTGATGTAATAGCCAATCGCCAGAATGAATACTAGCAATCCACCAGCACCCACACCCGGGATGGTTTGCGGCATATAGATTTTAACGAAGGCCAGCGTCGGCGTTGCCCCGAGTGATCGTGCCGCCCGCATATAGGTTGGCGGGATCGTTTTCATCACCGAATAGAGCGGCAAAATCATAAATGGTAGCAAAATATGCGTCATCGCAACGATTGTGCCGGTCATATTATAGATCAATGAAAAGCGCGACTCATCACTGGTTATGCCAATCCAAACCAGCAAATCATTGACTACACCCTGTGATTGCAAAATGGCAATCCACGCGGTTGTCCGCACCAAAAGCGAAGTCCAGAACGGTAAAAGCACCATAATCATCAGCAGATTAGAATAGCGCATTGGTAGGGTGGCCAATAAATACGCCACCGGATAACCAAGCAATAAACATAACAACATTACAGAGCCAGAAATCAGCAATGTGCGCCAAAATAGCTTGACGTATATTTGCCGGTTTTCGACCTGACTGACAAACCCCTGATCAACGGTATATTTACCGTCAAGCGCAGTCGCGTAAAATCCTGGTGTGAGGCTTTGCGAGGTAAGCTTCATCGCTTGCCAAACATCAAGCCGATCCCACTTTTTATTTATCTTCACCATGGATTCGGCATATGGCGGCTTCGCCTTTTTTACCTTACGCGCAGATGACGTAAAAAGTGAACGTGTGCCGGGCAATTCCTGGTTCACCCGGGTAGCAATCCGGCCAACGGTTTTATCGTTTCGGGCTGACTTCAGATCAGTTACGAGCGCCACGAACATCGCTTCAGTTGGCTGGCTAACACCATCCCATTGTTTAAGCTGTTGGGTTAAATTGGGTGTGTATCGCGCAAAGGTGTCATTATGCACCCCTTGCCACATCAGGGCCAAAATTGGAATGACGAAACTGGCCATGACGAAGGCAAATAACGGTAAAACCAGACCAACAGCACGCACCCGGCTGCGAAACAGCGCTTGCGCAAGTTTCTTTTTCAGGGGCGTTCCATCAGCTGCCGTGATTGGCACTTCTGCTGATGGAGATGCATCGGTCATGGCCATCGATAGCCCCCTGTAAATCGTTTAAAATAAACTGTTTTAAAAATAGGGGTGGCTGCACCGCCAGGGTACAGCCACTTCGTTTGATTATTGTGCCAACCAAGCGTTAAAACGCTCGTTCAACTGATCCTGATTATCTGCCCAGAATTCAAAGTCATTTTGAAGCGCATTGGCAAAGTTTGCCGATGCAGTTGGCATATGTGGTGCCATCTTAAGGCTTGGATCACTATGGTAAGAACCAACCATGCCCTCGGAGGACTTCCGGGCTGGTCCATATGAAATCCATGACGCCTGTGCAGCCAACTGCTCGGTTGCTGTTGAAAACGCAACAAAATCAAGCGCAGCTTCTTTGTTCTTTGAGCCTTTTGGAATCACCCACAAATCAAGGTCATAGATCTGCCCATCCCATACCATTTCAAACGGCTGGCCTTCACCATTCTTTGCGTTAAACACGCGGCCGTTCCAGGCGGTGGTGAAAACAACTTCGCCATCGGCAAGCAGCTGTGGTGGCTGTGCACCAGCTTCCCACCAAACAACATCGTCCTTGATTGTGTCCAGCTTGGCAAATGCACGCGCCACACCTTCTTCGGTGCTAAGTACGTCGTATACCTGGTCAGTTGGCACACCATCAGCGATCAGGGCAAATTCGAGTGTAACTTTTGGATTCTTTCTCATGCCACGTTTGCCAGGATAGGCATCTGTGTTAAAGAAGTCAGCCATGGTCTTTGGCGCATTCCAGCCACGAACTTTGCTTGAGTCGTAGGCATAGACAGAGGACCATACAATGTTGGCCACCGCACAGTCTTGCAATGCTCCATCAATGAAATCTGCGGTTGCCGGGGTGCCATCTGGCGCTGCTGGCAATGCTGAGTGATCGATTGTCTCCAGCAAACCCTCGTCACAGGCACGAATTGCGTCAGCCAGTTCAACGTCAACAACATCCCAAGTGACGTTGCCTGACTCAACCTGTGCTTTGATTTCGGCAATACCCCCGCCGTAATCTTCCGATATAATTGTCTTACCGGTCTTTGCCATCCATGGCTTATGATAGGCTTCAACTTGTGACTTGGTGTATGCACCACCCCAAGACACGACGGTTAAGTCATTAGCCACTGCGGCAGTGCTAACACATAGCGACATACCTGCAACGGCCATCAGACCTTTTGTAAATCGAGACATTTTGTCTTTCCTCCTAATTGTTATAGGCCTAGTTATTATCGGTGCGTCAATTGATGCACCGCACTTGGTTTATACCACTGCGAAATACACGTTGTGTTTGCAGCAGCGGCATATTTTTGACTATTCACACAGTCAAAGCTGTTGCCGATAATCGAGCGCCCGGCAATCATCGGTTTCCCATCCTACAAAAAGATTAGCACCAATCTCCAGACCCAGTTTGCCCGACGTGTTTGGCACCTTCACAATAAATTGATCATCACCGGCAACGTTCATCCGACAGCGGATATGGTCACCAAGATAAATCAGCTCTTCAATGCGCGCATCTAGCATGCTCATCTTGGCTGATTTTTTCGTTGATACGACACAGCGCTCAGGGCGCACAGACAGCATCGTCCGGCTGCCTTTACCCTCATTGTTAATCGCCAGCGCCTTGACCACATGGCCAGAGTCAAGTTTGACTGTGGCGACTGATTTTGTCACCGATTCAACGGTTCCGTTCAGGCGATTATTCTCGCCAATAAATTGCGCAACAAAGGCATTGTCCGGCTTTTCATACAAGGTCACCGGATCGGCCAATTGCTGGATGATTCCATCATCAAAAACCGCGATGCGGTTGGACATCGTCAACGCCTCGGACTGGTCATGCGTGACATAAACAACAGTGACGCCAAGGTTTTCGTGAATATGTTTAATTTCATACTGCATATGTTCACGAAGCTGCTTATCAAGCGCACCAAGCGGTTCATCCATCAAAACCAATTCCGGCTCAAACACCAGTGCTCGCGCCAGCGCGATACGCTGCTGCTGTCCACCGGAAAGCTGCGCTGGCTTGCGATCAATAAAGGCAAGCATCTGTACCATATCAAGCACGCGACGGACTTTGTCTTCGACCTCGACTGGCTCTAATTTACGCACCTTTAACGGAAACGCCAAATTCTCGCCGACTGTCATATGCGGAAACAGCGCATAGTTCTGAAACACCATGCCAATGCCACGTTTATGTGGCGGGATATTATTGATTGGCCGTCCACCAAGTTCAATATCCCCATGCGTTGCGGTTTCAAAGCCGGCAAGCATCATCAAACAAGTTGTTTTGCCTGAACCGGACGGCCCCAGCATGGTGACAAATTCGCCCGCGGCGATATCCAGATTCAGATCTTTGACGACAAGTGTCTCACCGTCATAGCTTTTCTGAACGTTCTTGAACCGCACAAAAGGATTATCAATTGTTTGCATGAATTTCATTCCCGGGCCACATATGCATCCGATTATGCAGAAAAGACATCAAAAATCTGGCCTTTTTAGATTGTTCGTTTGGCACTGTTACTTGCCCAGACGTTTTGTAAACTCGCCGAGAAAATAAAACATGTTGTTTGTTATGAAGCAACAGTATAACTGTCAAAAAACTGCAACATTCCAAGAAAAACGATTTTAGGAAAAACAATTTTAAGAAAACCATTTCAAGAAAAACAGTAACCGCAACCGAATAGTGTCGCCGCCATCGGCAAACCGTTTGTCAAGCCATTACAACTATTAAGTCCGGGGCGCGGCCATACTAAAGACCAAGCAGAGCTGACATCACCGGTTATGATGAATGCGCCCGATCAAATTGAGCAGGATTTGCGCCGCCAATGTGGTGGTGCTGCCTGACAAATCATAGTCCGGCGCCACTTCGACCAAATCGACACCAACAATATCGCCGCGCTTACTGAGCCCGTCTAAAAATTCCAATATCTCATAATATAAAAAGCCACCATGCGATGGCGTGCCGGTGCCAGCCGCGATTGACGGGTCAAACCCATCAATATCAATGGTCAGATAATATCGTTCAGCTTTTGGAATGCGATCCAGCACGCTATCAACACCAAGCTTGCGAAACTGGCGCACCGACAGAATATCTGATCCCATTTTCCGCGCATCTTCATAGCCATCACGGGCTGTCGAAGACACATTGCGAATGCCGATTTGCGACAGTCCCGTCACATAGGGCTTTTCCGCCGCGCGCCGCATCGGGTTCCCATGCCCATATTTCACCCCATGGCGTTCATCAACAAAATCCAAATGCGCGTCGATCTGCACAAGGTGAACCGGCGCTTGCTCGGAAAACGCATTGATGCAGGGAATATTCACCGAATGGTCGCCGCCCAGCACAATGGGTACAGCACCAGCCGCCAGAATGGCGCGAACCCCGGCTTCAATATTGGCATGACTTTGCAGCGTATCGGTATGCACAATATCAGCATCACCAATATCAACGATGCGAATCTTATCCGCCTCGAGATAGGTCACATCATCTTCATGATCATACGCCCCGGCGTGACCAAATGAAAACAAGGTTGACGCCTCGCGAATGCCGCGTGGCCCGAAACGCGCACCGGCCCGAAACTGCGTGCCAAAATCAAATGGCGCGCCCAAAACGGCAAAATCGGCATCAATTGAGCCCCAGTCCGGCTGATACGGAAACTTACCAAAACTGCATAACCCGACAAATGGCAGATTCAGCCGGCCGGCCTCATACCCGTGTTTTGACATTATCGTCTCCCCTTTGCGTTTTAGATGTCGCAATTTCGATGATGCATCTGTGACATTGTGATGATGATCACCCGAAACACCGAACAGTAAAACAATAAACCGCTGACAACAAGCTGTGTGACAATGGCTGATGCTGATGGTTTCGGCCAGAATATATCGCCACCACATATTCTGTTTTTACCTGACCACAACATTCGACAAGCACCGTTTCAGCCCGTATGATCTAGAAATCAGCGCCGTTTCAAGGCCGTCGTGAAGCAAATCCCTGCATGACAGCCCTGACCTAACAACGAGGAACCCGCCAATGTCACATCCCCTGTTTGCCGACAGCGCAACCATCATCCAGCATGTAAGGAACGCCGGATATCATGGTGGTGCATTCCCGAACGCCGCAGATAATTTGAATGCCGAAGTGATGCAGGCCGCGCAAAACACAATCAGCAACTGGCCAGATTATGCCCCAACACCGCTTCTCAGCTTGGCGCCAGTCGCGAACTTGTGTGGTGTCGGCGCGGTCTATTATAAAGATGAATCGCATCGTTTTGGACTGAAATCATTCAAGGCGCTTGGCGGTGCCTATGCGGTGGCACAACTTGTTGATGCCGAGAAAAAAGCCGGGCGCGACCCGGCACAGCTAGCCGTAACCACCGCCACCGACGGTAATCATGGTCGCTCGCTTGCCTGGGGGGCGCAATTGGCCGGGTGCCGGGCCGAAATTTATATTCACCAGCATGTCAGCAGCGCACGCGAAACCGCCATGGCAAATTATGGTGCCAATGTGACCCGGGTGAATGGCAATTACGAGGCGTCATTGGCCGCCTGCAAGGCCGATGCCGAAGCGCATGGCTGGCATATCGTGTCCGACACATCCTGGACGGGCTATCGGAACATTCCGCTGTTAATCATGGCTGGCTATACGCTGATGGGGCAGGAAGTGATCAAACAGCTTGGCGCAAACAAGCTGACACATTGTTTTTTGCCGGTTGGTGTTGGCGGCCTCGCCGGCGGTATCGTTGCGCCAATATGGCAGCAGATGAACGCCGACTTACCATGTATGATTTCGGTTGAGTCACATATGTCGGCATGTTTTCTCGAAAGCATCGCCGCGCAAACCCCGACATTGGTCGATATTTCCGAAGAAACGCTGATGGCTGGCCTGTCATGTGGCGAGGTTTCGGCATTGGCGTGGGAACTGTTACAGCCATCGCTGAGCCATTGTCTGGCCATTGATGACGCGGCGGTAGCGCCGCTTATGGCAAAATTTGCCGATGGCACAATTGGCGGTATGCCAATTGAGGCTGGCGAATGCGCCACCTCTGGTCTGGCCGCGCTGCTTGCCGCCAAACAGGATCCACAGCGCTGGCAGCAACTCGGGCTATCGGCTGATTCGGTGATCTTGCTGATCGGCACCGAGGGCGCGACCGATGCCGATATTTATGCGGAACTCACCGCTGCTGGACAAAGCTAAATGCACCGGCCGCCTCGCGCTTTTGAAGACGCTGAATTTGCGGCCCGCTGCGCCGCGGCACAGGCGGCGATGCAACAGGCCGGCGTTGCCGCAATATTGCTGACAAGCGAAGCCGAGATCCGGTATTTTACCGGCTTTATGACGCAATTCTGGCAAAGCCCGACACGGCCATGGTTTGTCGTTATGCCGCTATCCGGCAAACCGATTGCGGTGATCCCGTCAATCGGCGCGCCGTTGATGCGGCAGGGTTATGTTGGTGACATTATCAGCTGGGCGTCACCAGATGAAGATGATGATGGCATTACGCTTGTCGCTGATGTCATCCGGCAACATGTCAGCAAGGATGCGGCACTTGGCATGCTCATGGGGCGCGAAACAGCGGTGCGGATGCCGCTTGCCGATCTGTTCGCCCTACAAAAAATTTTGAACATGCCGCTGCGTGACATGACGGCCGCAATCCAGAAAATCCGCATGGTCAAATCACCAGCCGAACAAGCAAAGCTGCGTTATATCTGCGGCATTGTTGCCGATGTTTTCGAACATGTGCCGGAATGGCTGCGGCCTGGCATGCCGTTGGATGCCTGTTTTCGCCGGTTTAAAATGGATGCGCTGGAACGCGGTGTTGATGATGTCAGCTATCTCGTCGGCGCTGCCGGAGCTGGCGGTTATGATGATATTATCGCCCCACCCACCTCGACGCCGGTTGCCGCTGGTGATGTGGTGATGTTTGATACCGGCTGCGTCTGGGATGGGTATTTTAGCGATTTTGACCGGAATTTCAGCATCGGCCCACCCAGTCAACAGGCCGCCGACGCGCATAAAACATTATTTGATGCCACCGAGGCGGCGCTGGCCATGTTGCGGCCCGGCATCACGGCTGCTGATCTATTCACCACGATGGACAAAATATTACGGCCGGACGGGTCTGCTGGTGGGGATGATGTTGGCCGCTATGGTCACGGGCTTGGCATACAATTGACCGAAACCCCATCCCATACAGCTTGGGACAGAACCGAAATCACCGCCGGCATGGCGCTCACCATTGAACCATCAATCAGCTATGGCAGCGGGTTTGTGATGGTTGCCGAGGAAAATCTTCTGGTGCATGACGATCATATCGAATTGCTGTCACGTCGGGCGCCACGCGAGCTACCGGTGATTTGATTCCGCTGCCAGCAAAATTGACGAATCGACCTTGCGCAGTTCCGATTGCCCGCACAGACCCATGGTTAAATCAAGCTCTTTATGGATAATCTCCAGCGCCTTGGTGACGCCAGCCTGACCGCCGGCCCCAAGCCCATATAAAAAGGCCCGTCCGATCAATGTCCCTTGCGCCCCCATGGCGATGGCGCGCAATACATCCTGACCAGATCGTATGCCCCCATCCATCCATACTTCCGCTTTATCACCAACAGCATCAACAATGGCTGGCAGCGCTTTGATCGCCGACAACGCCCCATCGAGCTGGCGTCCGCCATGGTTGGATACGACAATCGCATCAGCCCCGACATTTACCGCAGCGCGCGCATCTTCCGCATCCAAAATACCTTTGATGATGACTTTACCGTCCCATTGTTTGCGGATTTCTTTTACATCATCCCATGACAGCGACGCATCAAACTGGCTGACTGTCCAATCGGCCAGTGATGACATGTCTTTAACACCTTTGACATGCCCGACAATATTACCAAATTGTCGCCTCTTGGTGCCAAGCATACCCAGACACCAAGCCGGCTTTTGCACCAAATTCATCAGATTGCGCAGCGTTGGTTTTGGCGGCGCGCTCAACCCATTACGGACATCCTTGTGACGCTGGCCCATGATTTGCAGATCCAGTGTGATCATCAATGCCGAGCATTTCGCCTCGCGCGCACGATCGACCAACCGCCGGATAAAATCGCGGTCACGCATCACATAAAGCTGGAACCAGAATGGCGTGCTGCTATGCGCCGCCACATCCTCAATCGAACAGATCGACATTGTCGACAAGGTGAAAGGCACACCAAAATCGGCCGCCGCCTTTGCCGCCAGTATTTCCCCATCAGCATATTGCATGCCGGTCAACCCGGTTGGTGCCAACGCCACCGGCATGGTGGTTGTTTCGCCAAGCATCGGCATTTTGGTGTCGCGGGTGCTGACATCAATGGCGACACGCTGACGGAATTTTATCGCCTGCAAATCATCTTCATTTGCCCGATAGGTGGATTCAGACCATGAGCCGCTATCGGCATAATCGTAAAACATGCGCGGCACACGTTTCTCGGCTTTTTTCCGCAAATCTTCAATACAAGCAATGGCCGTCATCACACACCTTTTTGGTCAACGCATTCTCCGCTTACAATCTCAGCATTGCCAGTGCAAGTCAAAGACTAGCGATAGCGGCGCAGCATCGCACTCATCAAAATCACCGGAATCAATCCGGTTAGCACAATCATCAATGCCGGCAAGGCTGCCTGTTCGAGCATCTCATCCTTGGCAAATTGATAGGTGTAAGTTGCCAATGTTTCAAAATCAAACGGCCGCAATAACAGCGTCATCGGCAGCTCTTTCATAATATCGACAAACACCAGCATCAACCCGGCGAGGAACGAACTTTTGAGAAGCGGCAGAATAACCTGCCGTAAACTGGCAACATAGCCATGCCCGAGAACGCGGCTGGCGCTCATCAGATTTTTCGGCAACCGCCGCACCCCGGACAGCATCGCGCCATAGCCAACCGCCTGAAACCTGACAACATAGGCCAGTAACAGCAAGCCCATGCTGGCAATCAGAAAGCTGCTGATCATGCCGCCTGACAGAAACCGCAACCCATGGTCGATATAGCCAGCATAGATCAACACACCAATCGCCAGAATCGTTCCGGGAAAGGCATAGCCGGTTGACGACATCAATGCCAGTTTGCGTAATTTTGGCCCGGCTCGGAATGCCGCTGTCAGGACAATGACACTGGCAATCAGCATGATCAAAATAGCAGCGGCGATGGCAACGATCACACTGTTGGTGACAATCGGCTGGATGGCGAGAAAATCTGCCGCCAGATCACCGCGCAACACAAACCGCAACAACACGCCAAGCGGAATGAAAAAGCCAAATAGCAAAGGCACCAGACATACCAGCCAGCAGACCAATGTGCCGACCGGCGTTGTTGGCAACGCCGCCGGACTGTTTTGCGTACGGCTGGTACTGACATATTGCTGGCGCGAGCGGGCATACAGCTCTAGCCCCAACAATCCCAGAATGAACAAAAACCCAACCGAGGATATTTGCGCAGCAGCCACCAGATTATTCATCCCCAACCACACATTAAAAATGCCAAGGGTGATGGTCGGCACGGCAAAATATTCAACCGTGCCAAAATCAGAAACCACTTCCATCATCACCAATGCCAGCCCGGCGACAATGGCTGGCCGCGCCAATGGCAACCCGACATGCCAGAATTGCGATTTATTATGCACCAGTGCAATTTCAAAAAGGCTCGCCGGGGTCAGCCGAAAGGCGATACGTGTCACCATATAGATATAGGGATATAGCACCGATGCCATGACCAGCATGGCGCCGCCAAGCGATCGAATTTCCGGAAAATAGTAATCACGTGGCGTTTGCCATCCAAATGCTGTGCGCAATGCGGTTTGTAATGGCCCGGCATATTCAAAAAAATCGGTATAGCAATAGGCAATGATATAAGCCGGAATAGCCGCCGGCAGCAGCAGCATCCATTCCAGAATATTACGCCCGGTAAAATCATAGCGGCTGATTACCCAGGCTGCACTAACACCAAACAGCACAGCCACAACGCCAACCCCGCCCATCAGCGCCAAGGTATTGACGACATAGGTGCCAAGAACGGTATCGACCAAATGCGCCCATAGGCCACCGCTATCGCCAAAAGCTGTCAGTAGCAAGGCCGCGACAGGCCCCAGCAAAAAACAGCATAAGACAACAGTCGAAGCCGACCATTTATCAATCGGCTGACGCGATGCCAGCGACCAGTTCGATAGAAATGTTGCTACCATCCGACGCGGTCTATGATCATTTGCGCTTGCGGCGCCAGCTCGGCAAGCCGCTCGATTGGCAGCTTGTCCCGCTTAAACGGCCCCCAGCTGGCAAGCTCTGCCGGGGGTGCCACGGCCGGATTGACCGGATATTCGTAATTCACCGTGCCGTAGAGTTGCTGCGCCACCTCGCCCGTTAAAAATTCCAGAAACGCAACAGCCTGTTGTTTATTCCGGCTATGTTTGGCAACACCGCCACCGGAAATATTGATGTGATTGCCGCGATCAGCCTGATTGGTAAACACCAGCCGAATGGCATCTGCCCAACTGCGTTGTTCGGCATCATCATTAAATTTCATATTGCCATAATAATAGCTGTTCATAATGGCAACATCGCAAATGCCCTGAAAAATAGCTTTTGCCTGCGCCCGGTCATTGCCTTGCGGTTTGCGGGCCAGATTGGCGACAAGCTTTTCCGCCCAGCTCTGCGCCGCCTCGGCCCCATGCGCGGCAATCATCGACGCCATCAACGCGCGGTTATAAACATGGCTGCCGGGGCGCGTGCAAATCCGCTGCTGCCACTCGGCATCGGCCAGATCTTCGATACGTTGAATGGCATCAGCCGGCACCCGGTCACGCGCGGTCACAACGATACGCGCCCGTTCAGACAGGCCAAACCAGCGGTTGTCCGAGGCGCGTAAATGCGCCGGAATATTGGCTGTTAAAACAGCCGATTCAACTGGCGCGAGCAAATCAAGATTTGCATATTCGGCCAGCCGCGCAATATCCACGGTCAAGATAACATCTGCCGGGCTGGCGGCACCTTCAGCTTGCAGCCGCTGTGCCAGACCTTTCGACGCATAGACAACTTTCGTCTGAATGCCGGTGGTCTTGGTAAATTCATCCAGAAATGGTTGAATAAGAATCTGCTGTCGATGTGAATAAATATTGATGGTACCGGCGGCGAATGCCTGAACCGGCAACCACAAACACACAGCAACACAGCCAGCCATCAGCCAGCGCAAAATCACGGGACTATTTTTCAAGCTATTTCTCAAGCCATTTTCAATGCCAGTTACGCGCATTTTTTCACTCACTCCTGCCCGGCTGTTGTGCCGCATTTAAATCCGCCCACAGCCTTACCAAGATATAGGGTGGCCGGTGCCGAAAAAAGAAAATTCAGACAAAAATAAAAAGAAATCGCTTCTAGTTGCGAATGATTATCATTATCAATAAGAAAATGCAAGCGGTTTCATTTTTGCCTTTAAGCACCTCCGACAATCAGCTATCAACACGCGCGGTGCGATTATTTTAAGCACGCATGTATTTTAAGTACTCATGTCTGACGCACGGGATATCATTAAGGGGCATAATTAATGGAACTGTTCAGCGACGCCTGGGTTATCGCCGTTCTGCAAATTGTTGCGATTGATATTGTTTTGGGTGGCGACAATGCCATCATTATCGCCTTGGCCTGTCGAAATCTGCCAAAACACCAGAAACGGGCTGGTATTTTATGGGGCACTGCCGGTGCCATTATTTTGCGCGTCATTCTGGTTTTCTTTGCCACCTCCCTGATGGAAATACCCGGCTTGCGATTGATTGGCGGTGTTCTGCTGATCTGGATTGGCGTGAAGTTACTCACCGAAGCCGACTCGCATAGCCTTGATGGCAAGATTGATCAGAGCAGTAATTTGCTGACCGCCATCCGCACCATCATTATTGCCGATTTTGTGATGAGCCTCGATAACGCATTGGCCATCACCGCTGCCGCAAAAGGTGATATTGGCCTTGTCGTCTTCGGTTTAGTGTTGAGCGTCCCGATCATTATTGGCGGAAGCGCGCTGATTTTACGATTGATGGAGCGCTTTCCGCTGATCATCACCGCCGGTGCCGGTCTGTTAGGCTGGCTTGGTGGTGACCTGATTGTCAATGACAAGCTTTTCACGAATTATAATTTTGCGCCAACTGTTGCTGACCCCACCATTGCGGCAACCGTGGGGGCTGTTTTCGTCATCGCTGTTGGTGAATTTTTGGCCAGACGCCAAAAGAAATGATGCCACTGAACATTAGGCCGGGTTTGCGTTGCGCCAGACAGCGTTGTTTTACTTGGCAGGCAGGCAATTCCTGTTAGCCTGATCATGCCAAGTTTTGTTTAGGGAGGCTGTGATGATTGCCAATACACCGTCGATCACTGTAATTGGTTTTGGTGAGGCAGGCGCATCACTATGTATAGGCTGGAGGCGTACCGGCGTTCTTAGCTTTGATATCAAACAGACACAGCCGCAGACGCAAGCCGCTATTCTTGCCGCGATGCACAAGCTGGGCGTTGAGAGCGCCGCCGATGCGGCCAGCGCTGTCAGCGACGCCGATCTGATTTTCAGCACGGTCACCGCCGATCAGGCATTTGACGCCGCGTCATCAGTCGCGCCGGGGTTAAAGCCGGGGGCATTTTTCTTTGATCTGAACAGCTGTGCGCCGACAACAAAACAAAAATCGGCAGCGGTGATAGAGGCCGCTGGCGGGCGCTATGTCGATATCGCGGTGATGGCAACCATAACGCCGCATTATCACCAAACGCCGATGCTGATTTGCGGCGATCACTGTGATGCCGCCATGACCGCATTGCAGGCGCTGGAGATGAGCCCGACGCTGGTGCCCGGGCCGGTGGGGCGCGCCTCGACAATCAAAATGCTGCGCTCGGTTTTGGTCAAGGGTATCGAAGCACTGACTGCTGAGTGTTTTCTGGCAGCCGCACGGGCGGGCGTTGCTGACGAGGTCGCGCATTCGCTGGACGCGTCACAAACCGATATGGGCTGGAAAGATCAGGCGCGCTACAATGCCGAACGGATGACCACGCATGGCATCCGCCGTGCCGCAGAAATGCGGGAAGTCGCCAAAACCCTGACTGATCTTGGCATCGCCGCCGAGATGACCCGCGGCACCATCAACCGGCAGCAAGAGCTTGGCGCGCTCGGGCTATCATTGCTTGATCTTGATAGTTTTGATGCCCGCATCGCGGCAATTGAGACGGCGCTTGAAAAGAGCCCAGACTGATCAGGATTCTGCCGCTTTTTCGGTCGGACCAACAAACAC
>ERZ802822.1481-NODE-1481-length-14310-cov-5.110377_pt1 | contig 14310 bp, 8 predicted proteins | sample MGYA00345649_ERZ802822 | MGnify/ENA primary metagenome ERZ802822 (study PRJEB30503, sample SAMEA104212359) | marine metagenome | biome: Westerlies Biome; feature: [SRF] surface water layer (ENVO:00010504) within the epipelagic zone...; material: water...
AATAATCTATTCATTTGATTTCCAGAACCCATATCATTTCTAATTTCTCTAATGACTTTTTTTTGAGATCCTGTTAGTTCAAAGTCTAAATATTTTTTATAAAATGTATTAAATAAAAAATCAACTTTATTAAAATTAAAACCCTTAATTTTTGTCTTATTAACTCTATTTTTTTTTAATAATTGAATTTGTAAATAAAATAATTCTTCAAATTTCAATCTATTGGTAGCTTTAGTTATTTCATCAATTTTGTTGGGAATTTTTTTTTATTATTTACTACATCTATTTGACAAACAATTAGTTTTTGAACAGTCCTTTAAATCTATATATTTAATTTTATCTAATTTTAAACATGGATATCCTAAAACAGAATAAATTGTGGATCGATCAGCTTGCTTCCCAATCTCCCCATCTTGCCAAACAAGTTGAGGAACTGAATTGGAGCGAGCTAAAATCAGCCTTTGAGGAATGCATCTTTTCTAAAAAAGAGATTGGTTTGCCGGAGGATTATGGCCCTGCTACTTATTTCCCTCTGCTTCCGGAATCTGCTGAACATAGCGTGCTCTATAAAAAAGCTTACCAGCATGGCGAAAGCCTGATTCGGGCGGGTAAAACGGCTGCATTCACCGTGGCAGGCGGACAAGGTACCCGACTTGGCTATGATGGACCCAAAGGAACCTTACCGGTCACTACAATCAAAAAGAAAACACTCTTTCAACTTTTTGCGGAGCAAATTCTTGGACTCTCTGAAAAATATGAGGTAACCATTCCATGGTATATCATGTGCAGTCCTTTAAATTTGCATGCCACTGTCACCCACTTTAGGGAAAACAATTTTTACGAACTTGGTGAAGAAAATCTCCGCTTTTTTGCTCAAGGCGTCATGCCCGCCACTGATTTTGAGGGTAACTTGCTCCTTGCTTCGCAGGATAGTCTCGCCTTATCCCCCAACGGGCATGGGGGCTCACTCAAAGCTTTAATCGATTCCGGATCCATTGTCGACATGGCAGAAAGAGGTATTGAACATGTCTCCTATTTTCAGGTCGACAATCCATTGGTGACCATTCTCAATCCCCTCTTTATCGGACTGCACGATTTACAATCTTCCGATATGTCCAGCCGCTCACTTACGAAGACAGGACCATTTGAAAAACTGGGTAACTTCGTTTCGACCGGAAACCGGATTTCAATCATTGAATATTCCGATTTGCCCGAGGAAAAAGCCCTTGAAAAAGAAGAGGATGGACGAATCAAATACCGGGCTGGAAGTCCGGCAATTCATGTTCTTCGGCGAGATTTTATCGAACAGTTTGCCAGTGGGGAAATTAAACTGCCCTACCATAGAGCAGAAAAAAAAGTCACACACTTAAACGAAAACGGAGATCTTGTAACTCCGGAAAAACCCAATGCCGTTAAATTTGAAACCTTTGTATTCGACGCCCTCCCCTTAGCCAAAAATCCGCTCATTTTAGAAGCGGATCGACTCGAAGAATTTTCCCCGGTTAAGAATAAAACAGGAATCGATTCCCTGGAAAGTTCGCGATCTGATCAAAGTAAGCGGGCCAGACGCTGGCTTGAAAAGGCCGGATACACAGTCAATGAAGAATCCACCGTTGAGATTAGTCCCCGTACCTTTCCTTCCGCACTCGATCTACGGGGTGCTGACCTGCAACACTACGACCTCGACTCGAACATCATTTACTTGGGTGAGGAAAAACGAACAGATTAATCAAAATGAGGCACCCTACCAAAAGAAGGACAAGCTTGCCTGCAGATAATCGTCGTGCTTTACCTGTTCAAGAAAACTGCCGGATTTGGGACTCACCAAAAAATTACTCTCTAAAGTCCATTTCCAATTTTCATTAATACGTCGAGTTGACTCAAGAAACGCATTATTCATTCGTCCAGTTTGGTGGTCAATGATACTTCCAACCAGTAATTCAAATCCATTTTCATCATTCAACGCCACCCGGGAACCCAGAAAGGTGGCATTATCCAATCCGCTCCCAGCAAGCTCTTTGCGATCGTCATAAAGGTATTCATAAAGAAAGCCCACATCCATGCCTCTGTGAACATTGGCAAAAGTGTATTCAAAACCGGTTACTGTAGCCCAGTAGTTTCCATGCAGATCACTGTGCTTGGATAAGACTTCGGCTTTGAGCAGCCAGTCGCTAACTGTATACTGTATTTCTAGACTAGCCTGCCTGGCTAGTCCATAAACCGGTTCAAGTGCGGTTCCATCTGCATTCTTATACAATCGTGGTTCCCGGTCAGTTCCCTCGAAATAGGATAAAGCCCAATCCAGTTCATCTATATAGTGGGACCAGCGAAAAGCGGCATCGAGATGATTATTGCCACTACCGCTGAGATAGCTTGCGGTTTCCATATTTACAACCGGACTGCCTCGAAACCGCCCGTCAATTCCCGAAAAAGTCCGTTCTCGGAAATAAGGAAGAAGAAATATTTCAAAATTTCCAAATTCATTTACATAAGCGATATTGATCATGGGTTGTCCCAATTTATCTTCCCCGTCAGGACTCTCCACGAAGTCAGTCTGATTAATCACATCAACCAAATGCTGGCTCTCAGTCACTCCCCAGAAAACCTTACTTATCCCAACCCGAAGCTCAATCAGCTCCCAACTACCGAGGAAACTTAGTTCGCGAATATCAACATGGCTACGCTCTTTATCTAGACTGCTGTAGCGCACAAAGGGTTCAAAAGTGAAAACCTTTCTGTCCTCATCCCATGCAATTACATATTCAGGTTGTAAGATAATTGATAGATCCACTCTATCACTGTTTTCATGTGCTCCCTTGTGAAAATAACCCCGGGTTTCAAAAGAGAGCTCAGCGGAAAATTCCCCACAAACTGCTGTCGTTGCTAGCGACCAGCAAGCCAGGCACAGGATTACGATTTTTTGAAAGGCTAGCAATTTTATCGGGCCCTTTTCAGGGCATTCTGATCGAAATCCCGTTCGGTGAGATCCTGTTCGAATTTTATGTCACTCCAAATTAATTGAGTGCTCTTACCGGACTGATGATTAGTCATCTCCATCCGATTGGAGCGCCATTTTTTATTCGGATATTGCTTGTAGTCATTAAAGGTCAGGGTTTTCAGTTTTTCTCCTTTTCGGTCATAAAACTCAATCTTACCAATTCGCCAATTTGCTCCATCGACCCATACGACTTGTTTGGTGTAGCCAGACTTGGGATCCACCGGTACCCGTTCAATCACATGACCCTCCGATCCCAGCACCGCTTCTTCACGAATGTATTCGTAGCTATACTTTTCCACTTCCTGACTTGATATGTCTTCATATGCAAATTCGCTGCCCATAAAAGGACCCGATTTGTTATTGGATGAAATGCGTTTCACCCGTTTCAAAGCAGGAAGAAAGAGCCATTGGTCATCCGGTTCAAGTGCGTGAGTGAAACTCAGGAATGCGGTTCCCTTCACATCACGGGGAGAACTGAAAATAGTCAGTGACTTATCACCATCTCCAGCGACTTCGAGAGATTTAATGGTCATACGTCGGGTGGACTCCTGTCCCTGCTTGTTTCGTAGAGTCATGGTCGCTTCGGAGACCTGATTAACAAAGCCCTCATCTTCCTGATCAATTTGTCGGGCCACCCATAGCCCTCTTTCCTTCTCCGGAACGGTCTCCTGTCCCAAAGCTCCGGTACCTGAAAAAGAAAAGACCACAAGGGCGAGGATAGTGTTTAACTGAAATAATTTCATTGCCTGTTCGATTTTGATTGTTTGTTCGAAATTGTTTTTTTACCCCCGCTAAAGCTTAACACGGCGGGAAGGAGGGTAAAGTCAATCAAAAGAGCCAGGGCAATCGTCAGGGCAGAAAGTGCACCCAAAATATAATTCATCTTAAATTCTGACAACATCAGCACGGCAAACCCGATTACTAAGATTACGCTGGTCACGACCAAGGCACCTCCGACATTCTCGAAAGCATATTGAACCGATTCATCCACCCCAAGTCCCTTCTCTCGTCTGGCTAAATTGAACTTGGTCAGAAAATGAACCGAATCATCCACCACTATTCCCAAAGTGACTGATCCCACGATCGCAATAGTAAACCCCGCCTCGCCCACAAATATTGACCATACGCCGTACCCCAGGATGATTGGGACCAGGTTAGGAATAAGAGAAAGAAGTCCGTATTTCACGCTACCCAAAGCCACGATCATAACCACGGTAATTAATCCAAAGGCCAGAAGTGTCCCTTTAAGCATGGCGACCACATTACGATGTGAAATATGACTGAACATAATAACCGGGGAACTTGCCAGTGTGTGCATACTTTCCGGACAATTCTCCTTCAGCCAATTCTCAGCCCTGGTCACTATTTCAATTATTTCCGAAGTGGTCACAAATCCAAGATTGGCCGTTAGCCTCGTGGAGGATTTATCAACATCGACCTGGTTATTTAAATCCAATCCATACGGCAAACTCATTTCATAAAGCAAAAGATATTGAGCGGCGAGATCACGGGCTTCCGGAAGTTTGTAATAAGATTCCTCATCCGCATGCATATTCTTATTCAGCCTTTTGAATACATCTGTGATACTGTTTACATGGGTGACCATACGCTCATTACGCAAGAAATTGGCAAATTCTTCCACTTTTTTCAGGAAAGCGGGGTCTGCGATCCCCTGCGACTCTCCCGAACTGAGATCAAAATTAATCTGATAAATCCCGGTTAGGTTTTTCATGGTGTAGTCCGAATCGATTCGGAAATTATTGTCCTCCGAGAAGTATCCTATAAACTCATCATTCAATTCAATCTTGGGAATCTGTAAGCCGATCAGGATAGTCGCGATCGAACTGATCATTGCAATTGATTTTCTTCGACCGGTTACCCATGAACCAACATGGGTGCCCCATGGGTTAGAAATTTTATTGGATTTCCTCACTTTCAGGGGGAGGAGCGTTATCATTGCCGGTAAAACGGTAATCGATAAAATAAAAGCCATGGCTACCCCCACCGAGGTTATGTTACCCAAATCATGAAAAGGGGGAGTGTCCGAAAAATTGAGGGATAAAAATCCCACAATTGTGGTGGCACTGGTAAGAAAAACCGGTTTCAGGTTTACCCGCAAACCCTCCACGACCGCATCACGCTTGGTATTTCCCTTCTGCAGAACCACCAGAATGGATTTCAAAATATGAATCGAATCTGCAATCGCCAGGGTCATAATTACCACCGGAGCGATGGAAGAGGGTGGCGTGATTGGCGTTCCCATCCAACCCGCGAAACCCATACCGCCAATGATAGATAACAGCATTACAATAAAAGTGGCAAAGACCGCTGATATCGAACGAAGAAGGACAAACATTATTAAGATTATTACTCCATACATCGCTGGAGTCAGTGTGGTCATATCCTTCACGCCCGCTTCATTGAAAGCATTGTTCAACATCGTGTCTCCGGAAAGATGAACTTCATGTCCGGGGTACTTTTTCTTAAACTCATCCACAAGCTTACGGGCCTCCGCCACTGCCTCGGGAATTTCCATCGAATGCTTACCCGGGAAGGTCATAAGAACATTAACCGAGGTAACACTCGCATCCGCATTGATTGATAATCCCTTGAGCAAAGGTTCGTTTAATGCAATCTCCCTTAACTTTTCATAGGACACCTTATTTTCAAGATCCGATAATTCTTCCGGAGTAACCAGGTCCTTGACAATTAAATCATCCCCTTCCGCATAGGTGTGCTGAAAGTTGGTAATTGAATCTACCCTCCTTGAGTAAGGTAACTGCCATGCCTGTTCGGTTAAAAAATGAATGCCAGACAATGTATTCTTTTTAAACACGTTTCCATCCTTTGGGGTGATGACAAATAATGCAGAATCGTCTTTGCTGTATACATTTTGTAACTTTTCGAAGGCCAAGCGCTGGGGATTGTCCTCCCCAAAAAAATAACGGTAGTCACTGCTTATGGTTATAAACTGTCCGCCGTAGCCAAGCCCCAAGGCTAAAAGAACTCCGCAGGTAATAAAAACAATTGGATATCGAGTTACCCATTCCGCCCACCGTTTAGAAAATGTCTCTTTTTTCATGCCTTTAAGACACAAGGCGGATAATCCTCCAGCGCAATTATAGTACCTGTCTTGTCAGAGAATTGCAGGGGATTAAAGTATAGCGAACTCAGTTTTGCAGACATAGTGTTGATGAATTATAATATTTGTTTTTTAATTTCGACTCAACTTACGCGGATGTAGGGACGGGTCAAATTGAATAAACATCGTTCACGAAAGAATAACTTTTCCAACCCATTGAGTTGCCAGATTATCAAAATAATCTAATAAAATATTTATGTCTAAATTTTTCCTCACTTCTCTACTTTACCTACTCTATTCGAGCCTTAGCTTTGCCCAAAAGATTGAACCTACCTACGGTCAGGTCTCCTACGGGCCACATCAAGACATGACCCTGAACTTTTGGAAAATTGAAGGCAAAAAACCGACTCCCCTCCTTGTCCATATCCATGGAGGAGGCTGGCTCGGTGGAAAGAAGCTCGAAACCGCTAATGCAAATGAGTTAAAAAGAGGATACAGCTTTGCTTCGATCGACTATCGTCTGGCTGGTGTGGAACTTCTTCCTGCTGCCGTGCACGATGCTGCCCGGGCTATTCAATTCCTCAGGACTAAGGCAAAAGAATGGAATTTTGATCCAAATCGCATTGCCGTAATTGGCGGTTCAGCTGGAGCGGCATCCAGCCTTTGGCTTGCCTATCATGATGATATGGCCAATCCGAAGAGCGATGATCCGATCCTTCGCCAATCATCACGTGTTTGCGGAGCGGTTGCGATGGGTGGGCAAACGACTCTCGATCCATTTCTTCTCGAAAAGAAAATTGGTCCCGCATGCATTCAGCATGGAATGATTTGGAAAACCGTGGGGGCTAAAAGTATTGAAGACCTCATGGAAAACTGGGGACAATACAAAGCACTCTCTCTGGAATGCTCCCCCATTACCCATGTCTCCAAAGATGACCCTCCTGTCTTTTTAAATTATGGAAAGCCCGCTCCCATTCCTGTAATCAAAGGTGACGGTATACACCATGCGGGATTTGGCCGCCTACTTAAAGAGAGATGCGAATCGGTCGGAATTGAATGCTATTTACAGGTAAAAGAGCATGAAGTACCAAAACTAACCAAAGACAATTTCCTTAAAAAGGTTTTTTTAATAGAATAAAGTCAACTTTTCTGGTTTGAAACAGACGATTGAATATTTTAGTTATTTTGGTCTTTAAAATTCATCTCAAAACAAAACCAGATTAAGCTACCCATTTTGCCTTCTTTCAATGAGTACCAATTTGAAAGAATTCTGTACTTCCTTAGACTTGTGTTTACTTCCAACAACCATGAAACATATTCTCCCAACTTCTTTAACATGCATCGCGTTAATCACAACTGGTCTTAGTTTGTGCGCAAAACCATCCGCTTCGCATAGCTTAATAATTGACGATTCAACAGGTTTATCTGTTCCTCCCGGGTTTGAAGCTGATCTTGTTTATAAAGTTGATAAAGAAAAGTATGGTTCGTGGATTTCCATGTCATTCGATTCAAAAGGGCGATTAGTTGTCTCAGATCAGTATAAAGCCGGCACTTTTCTCATCAATCTACCTGCAGTCGGGCAAACCCTTTCAGAATCATCTATCACAAAACTCCCCCTTGAAAGTGGTCAATGGGGAATGCTCTTTGCTTTCGATCATTTGTACATGGTATCTCAAAGCAAAGTTGTACGTATACCAGTTTCGGAAAATGGCGACTTTGGGAAAGAGGAAAAATTGTTCCAACTTTATGGGGGTAGCGAACACGGTCCGCACTCTTTAATTGTTACCGAGGATGGAAAAGGACTTTATCTCATTGCGGGAAATTTTGCCCGAACTCCAAGTTTCGAAAAATCTAGAATCCGTACGAATTGGAAGGATGATGTTCTCCTGGAAAACTATGCCTATGGGCACAACGGAAGCGGTAAAGCACCAGGCGGATGGGTGCTCAAGTTTAAACCCGATGGATCAGAACGGGAAATGATCAATATGGGATACCGCAATCCATGCGATTTCGCACTGAACCGCGATGGTGAAATGTTTATTTACGATGCGGATATGGAATGGGATATGGGAACCCCCTGGTATCGTCCAACCCGTATTAATCACGGAGTTTCCGGTGGAGAAAGTGGATGGCGTGCCACCTCTAAAAAATGGAGAAAATACTTTCCGGACACCATAGGATCAGTACTTGATATCGGACCCGGCAGTCCAACGGGAGTAATCGCAGGCACCAATGCCCGGTTCCCTACTCATTACCGGGATGCTCTGTTTTTGTGCGACTGGACATTCGCTACGATCTATTCCCTCCACCTCACCCCCAAAGGTTCATCCTACACTGGAGAAACCCGAACTTTTGTCACAAATATTGACGGATCCCTTCCCCTCACCGATGTCGATATAAGCCCAGACGGGCATATGTATTTCTGTGTTGGAGGGAGAAAAGGACAATCCTACCTCTATCGAGTCCGCTATGTAGGAAAAGAATCCACTGCTCTCTCAAAACTGGACACCACCAGCGAACACGCACAAGCAAGAAAGACCCGCCACATGCTCGAATCCTTTCATGGCAAAGCTAATCCGCAGGCCATCGAAATCGCGTGGCCCTATCTTCAAAATGAGGATTACCACCTACGCTATGCAGCTCGTATTGCGATCGAGTGGCAGGATCCCAAAAACTGGGCAGACCTAGCCTATAAAGAAAATAATGATCTATCTGCCATTCACGCACTTCTTGGTCTCGCCCGATGCGATCATTCCAACAGCATGGAACCAAGTATTAACCGCTTGCTCAAAGTAAACTTTTCCAAATTAGATAAAATTGCCAAGCTTGCTCTGCTCCGTACTTATTCTGTAATTATGAGTCGCGCCGGGAAACCCAGCCAATCTCAAATGGATGCCATCGGGAAACAATTGGATCCCTATTACCCAAGCGAGGACGATAATTTAAATGAGGAACTCTGCCGTGTATTGTCTTTCCTCCAACACCCCACTGTAGTGAGAAAGACAATCGCCTTGTTGAAAACAACCAAGGCCCAGATTCCTGACTTCGATCCTGAAATAATGAAACGGGGAAACAATTACGGGAAAAGAATCCTAACTACCATGAATAAGGAAGTGTCTCCCAATATCCTCAACATTCACTACCTCTTCTGCCTGAAAGATGTGACCAAGGGATGGTCGATGGAAGAACGCAAATCTTACCTTGGAGAACTCAAGGAATTACTCTCCAAAAAAGGAGGGCATTACTTCTCGGGTTATCTACAAAAGATACGCGAATCGGCCATCGCAAATGTTCCTGAAAAGGACAGGTTCGCCCTCAAATATTTAACCGGAGAAATCAAAGGTATTGACCTGGCAGCACTTCCTCGGGCTCAAGGCCCAGGGGTGGCATGGACTGTTGATTCTGCGTTAGAAACTTTAAACAAGGAACCCCTGGTAGGACGAAGTCATGCAAATGGTAAAAAAATGTTCTCTGCTGGTCTTTGTATTGCCTGCCACAGGTTCGGGGACGAAGGTGGTGGAGTAGGCCCAGACCTGACCAACTTGGCTAAGCGGAGTGACTATAAGTCAATGCTCGAATCTACCATTCACCCGAACATGGTGGTATCTAATCAGTTTGAACAGCATGAACTTACCATGAAAGACGGCTCTTTAGTTATTGGTAAAATCGTCTCGGAGGAAAAGGACCACTATTCACTTGTCCAATCCGGTCTGCAACCCATGACTTTCACCAAGGTTGAAATATCCAAAGTGGCATCGAAGAAAGGGTCCAAAATTTCCATGATGCCAGGGGGCTTGATCAATTCTATGAATGCAGATGAATTAAAGGACTTGATCGCCTATTTTGTTTCCGCCGGTGATCCTAAACACAAGGTCTTTCGTTCAACCAAAAAACTGGCCATTGAGCTTATTCGTGCGGTTTACGGGCAAGAAGGAAACCCAGAAAAACAAATGGGTGTTCAATCGATTATTCAAAATAAAATTAATCAAAGGGAATATGAATTTGTCATGAACAACCAAATTGCAGGAGCAGATCCAGCAAACGGTGTGGTCAAGATTCTTGAACTCAGTTATAAGCTCAACGGTAAAACATACACTAAAAAAGTTCGGGAAAACCAGACACTTTCTTTCATAGATTAATATCATCCCAGCATTACTTTAAGCTTTTTCAAAATTAGAAAACAAATAGTGTTTATCTGTACTTCCTCCATCATGAAAAAAATTACATTTGTTCTACTAAGCATTATAATTCCGTTCTCCATATCATTTAGTGAATATCGAGTCCCTGCATTGGAAAAGCCTATTGAAGATTCCTCAACAGGCCTACATGTTCCTCCTGGATTTAAAGTCGATCTTATCTATGAAGTGGACAAGAAAAAATTTGGTTCATGGATTTCCATGGCCTTTGATAAAAAGGGGCGCTTAACCGTTTCAGACCAGCAAAAAGCAGGTACTTTCGTTGTGGAAATTCCTAAGCCGGGAGAAAAATTCGATGAAGGCAAGATCAAGAAACTAAATGTTGAATCTTCCGTCTACGGTATGCTTTACGCCTTTGACCATCTCTACATGATGGGAAATCGTAAATTGACTCGGGCCAAGGTTTTACCAGACGGTAGCCTTGGAGCGGTAGAATTTCTTGCCGAAATGGCTGGTGGTGGCGAGCATGGCCCCCATTCCATAATTGTATCTCCCGATGGGAAAAGTATTTATGTCATCGCAGGAAACGCAACCAGACCACCAGAATTTCTTAATTCAAGAATCCCCACAAATTGGAAAGATGATGTGCTTTTACAAAATTATGCCTATGGACATATGTCACAGGGTAAGGCGCCCGGTGGGTGGGTTATGAAAATGACCCCAGAAGGAAAAAATCGGGAGATTATAACCATGGGATATAGAAACCCATGCGACTTTGCATTAAACCGGGATGATGAACTTTTTGTTTATGATGCCGATATGGAATGGGATATTGGTGCCCCATGGTACCGACCGACACGAATTAATCATGGTATTTCTGGTGGAGATAGCGGATGGCGGGCAACCTCCAAAAAATGGCGTAAATACTTTCCAGATACGGTTGGTTCGGTGGTTGATATAGGACCTGGATCCCCAACAGGAGTGATTGCAGGAACCAATGCAAATTTTCCCACCCATTATCGGGATGCCTTATTTATTTGTGATTGGACATTTGCCACCATGTATTCAGTCCACCTCAAGCCAAATGGATCATCTTACATTGGAGAGAAAAGGGAATTTATTTCGAACAATAATGGCTCACTTGCACTGACAGATGTGGATATCGGCCCGGATGGTAATATGTACTTCTGTGTTGGTGGGCGTGGCGGACAATCCCGTCTTTATCGAATTTCCTACACCGGAAACGCTCCCACCAAACTATCCAAATTGGATACGACTAGCGAACACGCCAAAGCCCGAAAAACTAGGAAAATGATTGAATCATTTCACGGACATGCCAACCCCAAGGCAGTGAAAGAAGTTTGGCCCCATCTGGGAAACAGGGATTATCATATTCGTTATGCTGCCCGGGTTGCTATGGAATGGCAGAATCCAAAAACTTGGGCTAAGAAAGCATACGCTGAGAAAAATGATTTAGCAGCTATTCATGCATTACTCGGTCTAGCCCGTAGTGATCTCGCAGACAGTCTGAAACCCAGCATCGAACGTCTGCTTGAGGTTGACTTCAACAAACTGGATAAAGCTGGCAAGCTGGCACTTTTGAGGACCTATTCAGTAATTATGAGCCGTGGTGGAATGCCTACTGCCAAGCATGTTAAAGCGGTAGGAGATCAACTCGATTCCTTCTTTCCATCAAAAGACAATAACTTGAATGAAGAGCTTTGCCGAGTCTTGTGCCACCTGGATCATCCATCCGTGGTGCGAAAAACAATTGCATTAATGAAAACAACCAAGGCCCAAATTCCTGATTTCAACTCAGAAATCATGAAACGTAATAAAAATTATGGAGGTAAAATCCTGAGTACTATGGGTGCAGATGTGACTCCCAATGTTCTTAATATTCACCTGCTCTTTTGTCTTAAGGATGTTCAGGTTGGATGGACCATGAAGGATCGAAAATCCTACCTTGGTGAATTGCAAAACCTTATGACCAAAAAAGGCGGGAATATGTTTACTGGTTACATTCAAAAAATCCGTGAATCAGCCATTGCATCCGTACCAGAGAAAGACCGTATTTCCCTGCAGTATCTTATGGGGGAGGTTAAAAGTGTCGATCTTGCCAAACTACCAAGAGCCAAAGGCCCTGGAGTTGCATGGACTGTTGACTCTGCACTTCAGGTCCTAAATAAGGAAGTACTTGCTGGTCGTGACTATACAAATGGCAAGAAAATGTTTTCTGCAGGCCTCTGCGTGGCATGCCATCGTTTTGGCAATGAAGGAGGAGGCGTGGGACCGGATCTGACTAATCTCGCCAAAAGGAGCGACTATAAATCCATCCTCGAATCAACCATTCATCCAAATATGGTGGTCTCTGAACAATTCGAGCAGCATGAACTAAAGATGAAGGATGGTTCCGTGGTTTTTGGTCGAGTGGTCGCAGAGGAAAACGGAGAGTATTCACTTGTTCAATCTGGTCTTGAACCCCTCAAATTAACAAAGATTAAAAAAGCAAAAGTTTCATCCAAGGAAGGTTCCAAATTATCGATGATGCCCGGCGGTCTAATAAATTCGATGAACGCAGAGGAGCTTAAAGATTTAATTGCATATTTTGTTTCAGCCGGAGACCGAAAACATAAAGTTTTCCGATCCCTGAAAAAACTCAAAATTGAACTCATCAGTGCATTATATGGAGAGGATGGAAATCCTAAGCGCCAAATGGATGTCCGAAAAGTAATACAAAAACAGCTTGATGGCATGCTCTATGATTTTGCGATGAGCAACAAACTGGCAGGGAAAGATCCCGCAGGTGGCGTAGTGAAAGTGCTCAATTTAAAATATAAACTAAACGGTAAAACCTACACCAAAAAAATAAGGGAAAATGCTATGATTTCCTTTATTGAGTAAATTCGAGAATATAAATAAAAAACCCTTCACTTACTGAATGCCTGAAAACGAAAAGGAATGATTTTAAAATAAGTATTTATCTATTTTTGGAATCAATCAAATTGGTTTCAAAAATCGTTGGTAAGCCACATTATCCGTTTCATCAAAATAATCATAACCTGTATTCACCAGGAAACTCCTGAACAATTCCATGCCCTGTTCTGGTACTTGCATACCGACAAGAACCCGGCCAAAAGCAGAGCCATGGTTTCGGTAGTGAAAGAGAGAGATATTCCAGATTGGGTCCATATGCATGAGAAATTCCAGGAGTGCACCCGGTCTTTCCGGGAATTGAAACCGGTACAATCTTTCATTTTCAACCACCGATGAACCCCGCCCTCCGACCATATGACGCACATGTAATTTTGCGGCATCATTATCACTCATGTCCTCCACCGCATAACCCCGGCTTTCGAGCCGTTTAATCAGTTCAGTACGGTTGGAGCCACCTTGCGGTAAGCCAACCCCCACAAAAACCTGGGCGTTTTTAACCTTGGCATAACGATAATTGAACTCGGTAACCATTAAGTTCCCTAATGATTTACAAAATTGAAGGAACGAACCTGGTGTTTCAGGAATTTCTACTGATAACAGCATTTCCCGGTTTGCCCCAATCTCGGTGCGTTCTGCAATATGCTGCAAACGGTCGAAGTTCATATTTGCACCACAGTTAACCACTACAAATCTTTTATTTTCTATCGTGTGCGACTGAAGATATTTTTTTAATCCGGCAACTCCCAGAGCCCCTGCGGGCTCCTGAATGGTTCGGTTCTCATCGTAAATATCTTTGATTGCGGCACAGATTTCATCTATTGAGACCGTGATTACCTCATCAACCTTCTCTTTGATTAATTCAAAAGGTAATTTTCCAACTTGTTTTACGGCAACTCCGTCTGCAAAAATTCCCACACTGTCCAAAATCACGCGTTTTCCCGCTTTCATTGCCGCAGATAAACAAGCAGACTCTTCAGATTCTATCCCGATCACCTTAATTTTTGGATGCAAACTCTTGATATAAGTTAGGATTCCTGCAAGAAGTCCCCCACCACCCACTGCTACAAATATCGCATCAATCGTGTCTCCTAATTGAGAAATAATTTCCTTGGCAATGGTACCCTGCCCGGCAATGACTTCCGCATCATCGACAGCAT
>ERZ802822.1484-NODE-1484-length-14287-cov-6.684518_pt1 | contig 14287 bp, 13 predicted proteins | sample MGYA00345649_ERZ802822 | MGnify/ENA primary metagenome ERZ802822 (study PRJEB30503, sample SAMEA104212359) | marine metagenome | biome: Westerlies Biome; feature: [SRF] surface water layer (ENVO:00010504) within the epipelagic zone...; material: water...
TGTTTTTTTCCCTATTTTTGCCTGCAAAGGGTTTTATGTTGCACCGCACAAAAATCTCACGTAGTTTTCGCTTCGTCAACCTTTGATGTACTTTTTTGTTTTTCTTACTTCACCCACGGTCTGTCTTTCCCTTATTTTCACCCACCGTTGTCGCGACCATGGTGCCATTGCTGAGCAACATGATTCTGCAGGAGCTTCTCGATGCAACAGTTTCGCAAGTACCCCAATCGGCGCATTTACGACCTTGGTACAAGCAAGTACGTCACGCTGGACTATTTGCTGGAACTCATCGTTGCGGGTGTCAGCATCCGTGTTGAAGAGGCCGAGTCTGGCGAGGACATTACCCAAACGACGCTTCTGCAAATCCTCGCCAAGGAGGAACTCAAGCAAACGTCGCCCTTACTGACGAACCTTGCTCTTGAACAGCTCATCCGTTTTACCTGCAACCCCTATGCACAGCCTGCTTCCCAATTTATCGAGCAGAGCCTTGAATTTATGGCCCAAGATTCCAACGTCTTTCTCAAGAGCTTCGAGCGCGCGGCCCAATCTTCCGGCTTCAATATGTTCAAAACCTATACCGATCTCTGGTCAAAGAACTAAGACAGCGCCTGTGGCGGGTGTTTGGCGTGCTCAATGCTAGGTATCCAGTTCGAAATAGCCTCGCTGATCGCTGCGTTGGCTCGACGGCTGACAAATGCACCTATGTGCCCCGCATTCAACTCCAGTTCGCGATACTCACAGTCGTTGCCGACCAGCCCTTTTAACGCCTGACTTTCGGGCGGCGGAATAATGTGGTCGTGCTTCGCGTATATGTTGAGCACGGGCATGTTCAAGTTCTCGAGCAACACGGGCTGACCGTTGACCAAAAAGGAGCCGTCGATCAGACGGTTGGCGTGGTAGAGGTCGATAAGCCATTGCTTAGCTGCTTCGGCTGGGTGATGCGGGCGGTCGAGGAGCCACTTTTCCATGCGCAGGAAGTTAAGCGCCGCCTCTTTGCTACCCGATACGGCTTCAACCAGAGACGGTCCGTATTTTTTACAGGTATCCAGCAGGGTCATCTCTCGAAAAACCGTGCCGCTAAGATGGCCTGGCAAGCAGCCGAACGAATCGATCAGGTCGGTGATCTGGGCCGGACTCAGCTGCCGCATCATCCCGCCTAGGTAGCCACGTTTGCGCGGTTCCTCGGCATCAAGGTCAGCATGAAAATCAATTGGGGTAACCGCCAGTACAAGCGCACCAAGCTTTTCTGGAAACAGGCTGGCGTAACACGCTGCAAACGTGCCGCCTTCACAAATACCGAACAAGGTAAGGCGCTCAATATTTTGCTGATGACAAATAAAATCAACACAGTCACTTAGGTAGCGCCCAACGTAGTCGTCGTAACTCAACCATCGGTCAGATTTGTTGGGGTTGCCCCAGTCGATGATGTAAACCGTATGGCCTTGCGCGAGTAAATTCCGCACAACCGAGCGATCGCTCTGCAAATCGAGCATGTTGTAGCGGCCGAACAGACTGTAGGCGATGAGGATGGGCTCGCGCGTTAAGGTCTCGTCGCTGGTGCAGCTGGAGTCCAGTGGCCGATACTTGTAGAGCGTCACCTTCTCAATGCTAAACACCGCGTCTTTCGGTGTTTCACCAATGGCGACATCACAATCATGAATGTCTGCCAGGTTCTCTATGCCCGTTTGCATCTTCGCTTGATACTCGGCTAAGTCGCTAACGCCCCATATGGCCGGATTCATGGCAATTTCTTTTTCAGCGCCCATAGCTCTCGCCTTAGTTCGTGCATTTGTTTTGTTAAATCTTCGAATTCGCTCAGCGTGGGCGCGTGGTTGTATTCCTGAAAGCTCTCCACTAGAGATCGGTAACTCTTCTGAAATTTTGCAAGGCAGGAGACGTAGTCCGACTTCGCCGTTAGATAAGCCTGCGATCGCTGCATCTCAACCAAGCTCTCATCGACGAAGCTTTGCCATTTCGCTTCGAAGGGACGCTGCATGGCTTCAGGCGAGAAACCTGCAAGATCCGCGCAGCGAAACGGAGCCGTCGCTGCTTCGAAATTCAATGCGTTGAGGTTGGCCATCGCACCCAGCAGGTCGGCATAGGCATCGGCCATGTCTTTTAGCTTCAGATCAAAGCCCATGAACGTGTCCAGCGCGGGCACGCCTTGCTTGTCGGCGTGCCGGGACAGCAATCGATCGTAATGCGACAACATGGTTTGGTACGCATCGTCTGCAGTTTCAAACAACTGCTCGGCGCCACGCTTCGATTGCGTGACTGTCTGCTCATCGAAGGCAAAGGGATTCACAGCCCCCGTTAGGAAATCTGCCCACTGTTGAAAAAAATCGTGCTTATCCGCCGTCACTAAGCTCTCTCTTGCTCTTCCTTCTTATCTGCATCTCGTTTGCAGCACCGCGCTTAAATGCCCCAATGGGTAGCGCTTGTGCCCTGTGATGGTGCATTTACCTCGCGATCTTTCTGATGCCTTGGCGCGTTAAACCGCGTTTTGACTTTCTGTATTCGAACAATCGCGGGTTAAAACCACCCCAACACTGTCTGCAACACTATCTACTAACCACTTAAGCACTACCTAAGCACTATCCGTGCCAACCAAGGGCGCATGAGCAGGCCCAACTTTTGCATCTGCTCGAAAGGGAATGCTTTGCGAAAAAACTTTGCGAAGCATGCCGTTGGCCATAACGTGGGGATAGGCATGGCGCTCAGCGTGCCCGCCAACCTTGAAAGCGGCGCAACAAAGCGACAGTCGAAAAATAAAAAAATGACATTCGAAAACTTACAGAGTCCAGATTTCTTTGGATGGATGGGTCGATCAGGCATGAGGTCTTTCGACCATGAGATCATCAGATCGAGACTGAGCGAACTGAAATCAATTCGGCAAAAGGGCGATGCCCACGAACTGCTGTATTACTTCAGTGAAGGCATCCACGGCAACATGGCCGGCATGGGCACGCCGGAGATTTATGAATCTAATGACAACCACGAGGCTTACAACCTAATCAAATCCTATGTTGATGAGATTTCACTGGGTCTCTCCCAGATTGCTGATCTGCCGCCCGATGTACTGTCCGATTCCGCCAAACTCGCCTTCTTACAACGCTGCTCCCAAGCCTACGGTCGTTGCGCACTGATGCTTAGCGGCGCTGGATCGATGGCGCCCTTCCATCTCGGCGTCTGCAAGGCTCTGGTGCTACAGGGTTTGTTGCCAACGATCATTTCCGGGTCCAGCGGCGGCGCCATCATCGCGGCAATCATGTGCACTCGCGATGACGAAGAACTCGAAACGTTGCTGCAATCCGAAATGCTTGCAGAGATGTTCAATCTGGTACATGCGGCCTATGAAGCAAACACCAAACTGCTGAGCGGCGACGACGTCGCCAAGATCATCTCTGCGTGGATTCCCGACGTCACCTTCGCAGAAGCTTATGAAAAGACCGGCCGACACCTGTGCATTTCAGTAGCACCGGCTGAACTCCATCAGCAATCCAGAACCTTAAATTCCATTACAACGCCAAACGTGTTGTTGCGCGAATCAATACAGGCCTCCTGCGCTGTGCCGGGTTTCATGGAGCCCGTAAAACTGATGGCGCGGGGTATTGGCGGTGAGCGCGTGCCCTATGTCAGTTCGCGAAGCTGGATTGACGGATCTGTGACCGATGACCTACCGGCCTCGAGACTGCGCCGGATATTCGGCTGTAACTTCTTCATCGCAAGCCAAACCAACCCGATGATTCTCTGGAGCGTTCAGGACCCAAATTCTCGAGGACCGATGAGCGACTGGCTGGATTTTTGGCAGTCAGCGTCTAAAGAATGGGTGAAAGCGTTCTACCCGGCTGCCCAAAAGATGGTGCAAAACGTCTACCCCATGAACCTTGTTATGCGAATGTACTCAACGATCCTGACCCAGGACTACACAGCGGACGTGAACATTTTACCGACGCAGAAATTTGTTAACCCCAATGCCATGCTCGAAGTGATTGAACCCAAGGCAGCACTTGATTTGGTCAATGACGGTGAGGCGAACGGCTGGCGTCAGATTCGTCGTATCAGGAACTGTATTCAGATTGGTTTGAAGATCGACAGCCTGATTACCGACTTGTCAGACGATGACAGCATTCATGAGCGCGATCACATCCGCGAAGGTGGGCTTTGATACCTCAGATACTCTCAATACCCCAATACCAAAAAAACTGTGCAAGGCTTCATGAACACATTTGAATTTTCTACCTGCAGTTCACTCGTTTGCGGCATCGGCGCCATCGATGAGCTGCCATCGCGCCTAAAAAGTCTGGGCGTTACCAAGGCGCTGATCGTTACTGATCCGGGATTATTGTCCACGGGCATTGTCGCGCAGGCCTGCGATTCATTGGCGGCCAGCGATATGCCATTCACCATCTACTCCGACGTTCAGGCGGACCCGCCGGAAGCCGTTGTACTCAGTGCTGCGGCATTTGCACGCGACCAGCAAATCGATGGCGTCGTTGGCCTTGGCGGTGGCAGTTCCATGGATGTCGCCAAGCTGATCGCCGTTTTGGCGAGTGGCCGTGAAGACATTGCGCAACTACTCGAATCGATTTACGGCATCGATTTAGTCGTCGGCGACAGACTACCGTTGATTCAGGTACCTACCACCGCAGGGACAGGCTCCGAGGTCACGCCGATTTCTATCGTGACAACCGGCGCGACGCAAAAAACGGGCATCGTTTCCAAACGCCTGCTGCCGGATTTTGCGATCTTGGATGCGCAGCTGACGGTCGGTCTGCCGAGCCATGTCACCGCCGCCACCGGCGTTGACGCCATGGTGCACGCCATTGAAGCCTTTACATCAAAGGCGAAGAAAAACGCCTACTCGGACATGCTGGCAAAACAAGCGCTGCTCTTGCTGTCTGCCAACATTCGGCAAGTCTGCACAGATGGTTCTGACCTCGACGCGAGGCAGGCGATGCTTTTGGGATCCATGCTGGCGGGGCAAGCGTTCGCCAATGCCCCCGTCGCAGCAGTCCATGCCCTGGCCTATCCCTTGGGCGGTCATTTTCATGTACCCCATGGCCTAAGTAATTCACTGGTGCTGCCCCCAGTACTGCGATTCAACGCAGACGCCGCCTCGGCACTGTACGCACAGCTACTCGATTACGTTAAGCCCGGTGCCGCCCCTACGACAGACTCGGCTAAGTGTGATGCCTTCATTGAAGAGATGGAGTCGATTATCGACGACGTTAAATTACCCAAGACGCTGAGAGACTGCGGCGTTGGGCGCCAAGACCTACCAACATTGGCCAGCGATGCCATGCTGCAGCAGCGATTACTGGTGAATAATCCGGTAGATGTCACCGAGCAGGATGCACTGAAAATTTACAACAGTATTTATTAGGGGTAATTGAAACCATGTTGAATACAGCGCTTACTGCAGAAGAAATAGCCAGCCTTTCCGAACAGGCCTTTTTCAAAACCGACGCGCTGATCGCCGGTTGCTGGCAACGATCCACCGACGGTGACACGTTTGTCGTGGAAAATCCGGCAACCGACGAAGTCATAGCGCTCGTTGCGAACTGCGGTGCAATCGAGACAGAGCAGGCCATCGCAGCGGCGTCGAACGCACTGGCTGGCTGGGCGCAGACCCCTGCAAAAAGCAGAGCCAAAATTCTACGAACGTGGTTTGACCTGATCATCGAAAACGAACAGGACCTTGCACGCCTGTTGACCATCGAGCAAGGCAAGCCGCTGGACGAAGCGCTCGGCGAAGTGCGATATGGCGCCAGTTATATCGAGTGGTTCAGCGAGGAAGCCAAGCGCATTTATGGCGACGTCATTCCCGCCCCCAGCACAGACAAACGCATCTACACGCTCAAGCAACCCGTCGGCGTGGTGGCGTGCATCACACCGTGGAATTTTCCCAGCGCCATGCTCGCGCGCAAAATCGCGCCGGCCTTAGCGGCAGGTTGCACCGTCGTCTGCAAGCCAGCAAACGAAACGCCGCTTTCGGCACTTGCCTTGGGCCACTACGCGATCGAAGCGGGGGTTCCTGCCGGTGTCATCAATATCTTGTGCGGCAAGACTCAAGAGATTGGCGCAGCCCTTACCGGCAGCCCAGTTGTCAGAAAACTTTCGTTTACCGGCTCAACCGCCGTGGGCAAAATGCTGACTGCAGCATGCTCCAGCACTATGAAAAGAACCTCTATGGAACTTGGCGGTAACGCCCCTTTCATCGTTTTCGCCGACGCCAATTTAGAGGCCGCCCTTGATGGCCTGATGGCCTCGAAATTTCGCAATAGCGGGCAGACCTGTGTTTGCGCCAATCGAGTTCTCATCGCCGAAGAAATTACTGAACAGTTCACGCAGATGCTGGTAGATAGACTGTCAAAATTTGTGATCGGCAACGGCTTGAGCCAAGGCACCACCATTGGACCGTTAATTCAGAAAAACGCCGTAGCAAAAGTTCAAGGCCTAGTCGCCAAGGCAATCGAACAGGGTGCGACGCCAGTGAATCCTCCCCATGAAACACCGTCCGCGGGCAACTTCGTACCGCCCTTGATACTCAAAGACGTAACTGCCGACATGGAAATTTTCGATGCAGAGATCTTTGGACCCGTAGCGACGCTGATCAGCTTTGATCATTACGATCAGGCCATCAAGTTAGCCAACCAAACTACAGCCGGGTTAGCCGCCTACGTCTATACGCAAGACGCCACCACGATGATCAAGGCCAGCGAACAGTTGGAGTTCGGCATTGTCGGCGTCAATGAAGGGATTATCTCAAACGAGATGGCGCCCTTCGGTGGGGTAAAAGAATCCGGGCACGGCAGAGAAGGTTCGAAATATGGCCTTGATGACTATTTGGACGTGAAATACGTCTGCCTAGGCGGGCTAAACTCAGCGTAATTTGCGGCGTATGCTGCTGCAAACGATGCCTGTCTGCGGTCAACCCAACTGGTTCTTTCGCTCGACTAAATCCCATTTGTTGCGGTAGAGGTCTTCGAACACGACAACAAGCCCGTAGCTTCTTCACGAGGCTCTTCATTGAAATGCACGCCCTTGGCTTTCATTTGTTGGTAATCACGCCAAAAGTCATTGGTTTGCAAAAACAAGAAAACTCGTCCACCGGCCTGATTCCCTACCGCCTGCTTTTGCTCGGGGCTGACCGCTTGCGCCAACAGGAGATTTGTTCCGTTACCGTTCGGCGGCGAAACCTGCACCCAGCGTTTGCCAGCGCCGAGATGCGTATCCTCGACCAAATCAAAGCAGAGCTTTTGAGTATAGAACGCGATGGCCTCGTCGTAATCGTCGACGAGCAGCGCGATATTGCCGATGCGTTGTTGAATGATCTGAGAAATAGCGGTAACCCAACATTGCGAACGTTAACGCGACCTCACAGAAGGTCGCCATTAGCCATCTTCGAGTACCACCCGTAGATGAAGCTGCTTGGCTGGCAATTTGCCTGAGTAAGGCGCTGTGAGAAAGGGATTCCGGCGGCAAAAGCGCTGCCCGAATCCCGCCCTGTTTTCAGTTCGCTTAGAAATGTTGCATCAGTTCGCCCAAGATTTAACTCGCACGACCATCGCGTCGTCCTCAATTGCGCGGATGCCATCGACGCTGGCAAGAAACTCAGCCCAAGCAGGGTTGCCTTGGTTCGCATCAGCCAGAGCCATCATTTCGGCCATGTTGTTGGCGAAGATGCCTACAACATGAGAAGTATCGGCAGTGCCGGCAGCCATTATCTGAGACACGGATGATGGTAAATCGCTATCACGACTGGCCATCATCTTCGTCCAAGCAGCCACGTAGGCGGCAGGGTCTTGAACATCCATCAAAATGAATCGAGCAACCGGATTGTCTGAAGTAATCGCAGCCGGCGAACCCGCCGTAACGCCAGTCCCGCGGAACATGCTTTCGCTCACAGGAGTCATCGCACCGGCCATTGATGCCTGCATTGCGGCAAAATCTTTGGAAGCCATATTTAGAGCTCTTGATCTGTCCATATCCTCGGCGGAGGCAAAGGAAACTGAAATAGCATGTGTTGCGGGGTTGGTGCCGTTCGACGTTATTTGAAATAACGTCACTGTGGCCGGGTTTTTTTGCCCAGTGGGCGAATCAGCGTAGGCATCCAATGCGGCCACTACCGCTGCTGGGTTAGTTACGTTTACTTGGTAATACGTTCCAACGGGCGTGGCCGCAGCAACTGTCTGTGTGAGTAGGAGCAATCCGACGAGTGTTGAAAAAATCTTCATATTTCACCTTGTTCTTATTTGAAAATGATCAGTTAAGTCCTCCCTTGGCAAAAAGTCTGACCGAATCCTTGGCTAGAGGGAAGCTGCTTTCGCACAGGCGCCGCATCACCGGTTGGGCGGGCGCCGATAAGTCGCGCACCCGACACATTTGTCTGGATTCCTAAAGTTCTCAAAAACGGCGCCGATGCTCTCTATACACGGCAACGTTTTGCCGTTTTTGCGTAGAAAGTGGCAGCTCTCTGCCGCTAAGAAAATTTTTAGCTGACCTTCTGATTGCTTTGGAGGGGTCCTAAACAGGATTAAGGATCGGCTTGTGCAGTGACTTTAGGAGTTACGGTATGAGCTTGGTCGTCAATACCAACATTGGATCTCTCAACGCACAACGTTCTCTGGCGTCGTCTGGCGATGAGCTACAGACCGCTATGGCCCGCCTCTCTTCGGGTAAGGCGATCAATTCCGCAGCCGACGATGCTGCTGGCTTTGCCATTGCTGAGCGCATGACGGCTCAGATCCGCGGTCTCAACATGGCGACGAAAAATACCAACGACGCGCTGTCCCTGCTCGCTGTCGCTGAAAGCGCACAGAGCGACGTTGTGGATATGATGCAGCGCATCCGTGAACTCGCGGTTCAAGCAGCAAATGACACGAACAGTGCAACAGACAGGGGCTACCTGCAGCAAGAGGTCGATGAAATAATCAGCGAGATTGATCGCATTGGTACTCAGACTCGCTTCAATGGCGAGAACATCGTAGATGGCACTTTCTTCAACAAGACTGTGCAAGTGGGCAGTGAAGCTGGCCAATCCATCAACCTTGGCATTTATTCACTGCAATCGGCTGATCTTGGCTTTATCGCAACATCGACCGGATCTGCTACCGATGGCAGCAATGTCTACGACAGTTCGAATAACACCACCGTGGTTGGATCGACGACTTTTGACCCTGGCGTCAGAGCTGGCGACTTCGCGTTTCTCGGCGCACCCGCTGCAGAAACATTGTTTTACGTCATTACCTCGCTGGACGACGGCATGATGGTCTACCAAGACGCATCGCAGGTGCCCGCAGGCGAGACCATATACAAGGCCGAATTTGGTATGGATCAAGTCGACCTCGTCAACGATGCAGCGACGTCTCTCGAGGTTATTGATAACGCGCTATCGCAACTGTATTTCCAGCAGGCTTCTGTGGGCGCTGCGCAAAACCGCCTCGAATACACCGTCTCCAACCTGATGAACGTGAGTGAATACACGACCGCTGCGCGCTCAAGAATCGAGGACGCGGATTTTGCAGTTGAAAGTGCACGGCTTGCCAAGGCTCAGGTCTTGCAGCAGACCGGCACTGCGATGCTCGCTCAAGCAAACTCATCTTCGCAGTTGGTTTTATCACTGATTCGGTAAGCTAAGGCTAACGCTCGGCCTGATGCGGCTACTGTTCTTACGTTGATGTTGTCGCCCATCCTCTCTACCTTAGCGACTACGCAACCGGGTTGAGCACGTCACGAACACCTTAAGAACAAAAATATCCGCGAGCCTGTGTGCCCTACTGCTGTTTGCCGTCACCAGCATATCGGCCCAAGAAAAGGTAATTATTGATACAGACCCCGGCGTGGACGATACCCAAGCCATCTTGTTGGCGCTGGCCGCAAAGAATATGCAGGTGGTTGGCTTTACCGGCATTTTTGGCAATGTCGATACAGACCTTGCTGTCGACAACGTCCTCAGGCTGCTCGATGTCACCGACAAAGACATACCCGTAGCACCTGGCGCCGTTAAACCCCTGTACGCGAAACGGCTGCCAACACCAGACTTTGTTCACGGCGAAGACGGCCTTGGCGAAATTTGGCTGCCCAAATCGACACGTCGACCGTTAAATCAATCTGCTGCGCAATTCATTGTCGAAACAGTTATGCAGAACCCCGGTGAAGTCTCCCTCGTCGCGCTGGGACCCATGACCAATATTGCGCTGGCGCTGGCGCTAGAACCAAGGCTGGCAGCGAATGTAAAACGGGTGGTGGCGATGGGCGGAGTGCTCACCGTGGCAGGCAATGTCTCGCCGGTGGCGTCGGCAAATATCCTAGGTGACCCTCATGCTGCTGATATTGTGCTGGGCACGGATTGGGACGTCACCTTAGTGCTGGCAGACACCACACGTCAGGTCAGGGTAACCGATGCGTGGATGGAGCGCGTGCGAGACAGCGCTGGGCCAGCGGGCGACTTGATCTATCGCGTGAGTCGGTTTTATCGCAGGTTCTATGAGCAAAATGGCGTCCGCGATGGTTTCTATAACCACGACCCCACCGCCATTGCCTACATGCTCGACGACTCTCTTTTTGCCACTGAAAAGCGTGCCATTAGGGTGGTAACAGACGGCATAAGCATTGGCGACGTCATAGCGGCAACTGCCGCCCACTATGAGCAACCGGGGCCTTGGTACGGGATACCGCTAGCGTCTATTACCACCGAAGTCGATTCTGCGGCGGTTATGCAATTGATCGAGAACACCCTCACCGCACCGTAAGCTCTGCCGCGCCCTCTAGCTCTGAGCCTTAGCCACCGGCCCGGCGCTCTCTCGCTTGAGCAGCCAGACCAAGCCGTAGACGATGGGCGTATCCAGTATGGCGATCGCTATTTTGAACACCCATAGCGCCAACGTCATCGTCAGTATCTCGGCAAACGGCAGCGGGCTGGTTGCCAACAGGTAAAAGGCCAAGCCGTTAAACACCACTGAGTCTATGAGCTGCGACGAGGTGGTACTTAGGGTATTGCGCAACCACAAGTGTTTGCCGTTGGTCACATTGCGCCAGAAGGCAAACGCCGCAACATCATGGGTTTGCGCACATATGTAGGCGCTCAGCGACGCAAACACCATGACCGGCACGATGCCAATGGTCGTTTCAAGCGCCCCTTGCTGCGCATAATTCGGGTGTGCTGGTAGAGCCACGATGATTTGCGACAACAGCACGATCAGCAGCGCTGCGCCGAAGCCCAGCCAAACAACTAACGTTGCGCGGCGTCGACCGTAAACCTCGCCGATCACGTCGGTAATTGGAAACGTGATCCAGTACATGACGATGCCACTGTTTATTGCCAAGCCTGCAAAGGTCCAAAGCTTCGCGCTCAGAATGTTCACCGCGCCCATACAACAGACAAACACGGCGAGCAGGATGCAAAACCCAATTTCTTTACGCTGCATAACCGCAGGCTCAGCCACTTCGCGAGGATCTGTCATTCAAACTCCAACCATCAAATTCATGGTGTTGCGCCGATTGCGACAATGGACGCGTGTATGTTGCGCTATCAAAAACGCCTGTCGCATAAAAAGAGCCTCAGCTTGCAAAACGAAAACCCTGCACGCACTTGGCGTCTACTGCCAAAAAGTCTCGTGCAGGGCAACGATCTCTTGCTCGACCTCAATAACAGGACCCAGTACTTCAATCGCTTTCTGCCCATGCGTAAAAACGTGGCGACTGGGAACATTGAGCGTGGGATTGGCAGCGTGATCGCCGGTTAGGCGCAAAAGAGTGCTCTCAGCAATGCCGTAAACCAGAGTACCAATGTTGGCCCAGTATTGTGCTCCTGCACACATCACACAGGGTTCGACCGTGGAATAAAGCGCACAACGCCAAAGCTGCTCCGGCGAATACACACTACTTGCCTCGCGTATCAACTCTATTTCTGCGTGTCGCAGCGAGCCTTGGTTGCCACTGGCCATCAGTACGGTTTTGTTGTCGGCGTCGACTAGGATGGCGCCAAACGGGTGATTACCTCGCGCGACAGACAGCTTTGCTTGCTCATTGGCAAGGCGTAGGTTTCTCAGTATTTGTGCGTTCGAGCGCTCGGTTTGCATACAGCAATCGCTTCTTTTTTTTATAGAGTATTACGCACCGCGTCTAGAATCGAAGGCTTGCGATGTGCCGACGGTATGAATGAACAGCGTTCAAATACGACAGACCCACCCAACGTCTTTGCAAGTGCGTAATTCTCAGAATCTTTGGGCGAGGTTTCACCAGGATCGCGAGATCCGTATGTTGTCTTCAAGAGCGCTTGACGACAAATTCCCAAACTTCTCCAGTTGCGCAAAAACTTCCGTCAAAAATTCTCGAGGCTCTATGTGACCTGCCTCCGGCGAAAACACACCCGTTTTTTTAATCTGACCCTCTGACAACAGTTTTGCGCCACAGGCCAAAGGTGCACCCGTCACCGCGCCCATACTTAGGCCTGAGTCTCCGCCAATTTCGACCGCCTCGCCGACCCACGCAACACCTACAACGCCCGCCTCTGCGCCCTTTGTGCCAATGGCCATTCCGTACATGGCCGGAGGAGCGTCAGAGTCGCTCTTTTCATCGCTGGCGCCTCTGTGCTTCTCAAACCAGGTCAATAGAGCAGCTGCTCGAGAGCGACTTATCAGGCCCCGATTTACCAAGCCTAGGATGCCTTTGAGCAGCCAGGAATCGATATCACCACCGTGAGCGAGATTGATGGACTCGCGCAATTGCGGATAGTTGTGAGGGAACGTTACTGCTTCAGGATGACCAAAAATATAACCTTGAAACGGCGTTAACCCTGGAAAGCGAACCGGCACTGGTGCCATAGGCTTCGTCAGCTCAAAAGCACCGTTTCGGAAGATCCTCACCTTGCCGGTCATCTGCTCGATCCCGTGGAGCATTGCCGCGTTAACACCCGCTTGAGAAGACTCTCCCTCTGGCGTAGCGCCACCAAGGTCCCAGCCGGTGTACAAAGTAGCGACGGAATCCAGTTCTTGCATCGCCATTAACGCCAGCATATTCGAAATGCCAGGACTGGCGCCCAATCCCACGATAGCGCATACACCGGCGTCTTTGGCTTGTTGATCCAGCTTCAGCATCTCTACTGTGGGCTCCCAATCGTCACAGATATCCACGTAATGGCACCCTGTATCAATTGCCGCTTGCAAGACCGGCACACCATAACGATAGAAAGGCCCGCAGGTGTTTATCACCAAATCCGTATTCGCCATGGCCTTTCGCAATGCCACATCGTCACTGACATCCAAACCCATTGAACTGACTTTATTATTAAGTTGAGCAGCAAAGTCTTGCGCGCTGGATTCATTCAGGTCGGCGACTACGATTCGCTGCACGCTATCAAAGTGCTGAGCAGCATCCACAGCAAACCGACCCATGCCGCCGCTGCCGCCAATTGCGAGAATTTTCATAGGCGCCTTTTTTAAAATAAATCAGACTGTGCTCAGGTCATCACGTTGCCGTTTCACAGCAATCGAACACAATTGCGCAGCAGACCGCCTTAAGAGGAGGCGATACATGCAGCCGTATTTTCTATCCGTGACATTCTTGAAGCCCAAATTCTGGAAGCACTCGCTGAAAGCGTTCAGTCGAATACATCCAAGTCGTTGGCCAGTATGACTTCACCGTCGTAGCGTTCTCGCACTTCTTCGAGCACCACTTCGTCTTCCAAGCCAAACACCAGCACGTGATACAAAATCAGCCGTTTGGGCTTTGCCCGCGTCGCCAAACCGGCCAGTTCGTAGCTGGTTGTGTGGTTGCTGCGGTGATAGTCCTGCCAGAACTGAGTTCTTACGCTCAAGGCCCGCTCGGAGACTACTTCATGAATGAGGATATCAGCGCCCTTTGCCATAGCCTCAATTTTCGGGTCGTAGGCGGCGTCCCCGGAAATGACAATGACCTTATCCTTGGTTGTGAATCGGTAGCCGAAGGCGTGCGGCCAAGTACCGTGTTTTACATTGAACGCTTCGACTTTGACTCGGTCGTCGGTGTAAACAACCCCTTCTTGAATGTTGTGCGCGTCGATTTTCCAGCCTTCCTTGGTGGCTGGCTCTAAACCGTAAAGACGGTAGCGATTATCTTCCTGCCAAGCCTTCGACACATTCTCAGCCATGGCCACGGTGCCCTCAGGGCCATAGAGCGTCAGCGGTACCTCGCGACCATGGGTCCAACTCGTATAAACCAGGTCTGGTAATCCAGCCGTATGGTCGTGGTGCAGGTGGGTCAAAAACGCGATAGCCACGCGCCCGACGGTCAATGCCTCCAA
>ERZ802822.1485-NODE-1485-length-14285-cov-7.883868_pt1 | contig 14285 bp, 10 predicted proteins | sample MGYA00345649_ERZ802822 | MGnify/ENA primary metagenome ERZ802822 (study PRJEB30503, sample SAMEA104212359) | marine metagenome | biome: Westerlies Biome; feature: [SRF] surface water layer (ENVO:00010504) within the epipelagic zone...; material: water...
GTAATTGTTCAAAAATTTCTTAAGAAATATCATAAAGGAGATAAAAGAATTATTATACTAAATGGTAAGGTTCAAGGTGCTGTCTTAAGAGTTCCCAAAAAAAATAGCATTAAAGCGAATTTTCATGCTGGTGGAAATGCTTTAAAGACTTCATTATCTTTAAAAGAAAAAATGATATGTCAAAAAATAAAAAAATTTTTAATTTTAAAACAATTATATTTTGTTGGTATTGATGTTATTGATGGATACCTTACTGAAATTAACATAACCTCACCTACTGGAATTCAAGAAATAAACCGTCTAAATGGAGTTAAAATAGAAAAAAATATAATTGATTTTGTGATGAAATCACTGAAGAAGGTTTTCAAATAGTTTATTAATATTTTTTTGGATTAATTCTTCAATAGGTTTTTTTATGGTGCCATCGGGTATAATACGCTCATAAGAGTAAGAACCATTTTTAAATTTTACGACTAAGTCTTCTTCATCAATAACATCAAATATTGTGATTTTATAATCACCATTACTGTAATCAAATTCTCCTAATAAATTATCACCATTAGGGGCGGTCAAAGTTAATTTTTTTATTATAAATTTATTTTTAGTTTTGTTATCAATATTTCCATTTACAGTGACTGATTGATTAACAAATGATCTAGATAGTTTTCCAAGTAATACATTAACTTGGCTGAAATCTTCTATGTCTTGAGAGAGAGATTGCATAAACATTAGCAAACCTAACTCATCATCTGATATAACAACTTCGATATCACCATTTATAGTTCCTCCAATATCTAAGTAACTATCAGGGCTAATAAAATTAGGCAAAACTAAATCGACATTTATAAATCCTTTGATACGTTTTGTTTTAAAGAATTTTTTATCAAGTTGATTTATATTAATTTTTTCAAAATTTACTGAACCTTTAAATTGACTACTAGAAATCTCACCAGATATATTGCCTATAACATTGTCTTCTTGAATAAACTCTATGCTATTAATAAGAGTTGAATTTTCTTTAAGATCAAGAAAAATACTACCTTGTATTTCTTCAAAATTAATTAATTCAATATAATTCAAATATCTAAGTTGATTTGTTTGATCTAAAATTGTTTTAATATGAAAAGGCTTAATATCATTAAATTTTATATTTAGGAAAGTTTCTTTAAAATTTTTTAAATTTACATCACCTGTAATATTGAGGTTCGAATTTCCTGAAACTGGAATTTCCAAATTTACAATTTCTAAGTTGGTATCTATTAAAAAACAATCTAAATCAATGTAATTTGTATCAAGACTTGTTAATATTTCTTCCAATTGGGGAAAGGGGAATAAATTGAATTGATTAAATTTAGTTAACTTAATTTCAAGATTTCTATTACCTTTATTATAGATATCTATTTCGCCACTTATTGTTGCATTAGACTCTCCATCAATAACATTCAAGGTATCAATTTTAAAAAGACCCTTATTTAGAGCAGAATTTATTTTTAATTGATCAAATTCAATTTTAGGAAATTTATCTAAAAAATTAAAATTATTAATTAACTCTAAAATTTCTTCAGATGAAGTAGAGGTTAATTCTATGTTTAAATTACTATCAAATATATTATTGCTTTTAATTAATCCTTTTACTGAAATATTAGTGCCCAAGTTCGATTGATAAGAGAAACTACTCTCTTTCAACATGCCTTCATTATAGTCGATATTGAAATTTTTTAAGATACCCTCTGGTAGAGCTTTTAAATCAGGCCCTGAATATAAATTATCAATAAATTTAATAATATTTTTCGAAGTAATGTTTGATCCACTTATTTTAAAGTCAGAGTTTAAAATATTTTGTATATCAATAATTCCTAAAAGATTAATTTTAGAGTCATCTTTTAGATTAAGTTCAAACTTATCTAATACTAAAGTATCTTCTAAATACTCACCTTTTAAATCAAGGGTAGAAAAACTTATTTGCTTTAAGAATTTTTGATATTTCTCATCAAGAAGTAATACTAATTCATCTATTTCTAATCCATCAATTGAAAAGTTTAACTTTTTAAGAGAACTGTCACCGACATAGGCGTCAAATGAAATACTTGCACCTTTGTATTTAAATTTATTCGATTCTATACGAGTTAGATTATTTGTATTTACAATTTTTAAATTTAAATTTTCTACTTCGTCTTCCAATAAAACTGAATTATTTACTAAATTAGTAGTAATATTTTGTAAATTAGCATTTTCTAATTGTATTGAGATATTATTTTTATCAAATAAAGACCTAGATAATTCTATAGTGGGCACACTAACTTCAGCTTCAATTGAATTATGTTTCAAAGCAAAAACTGAATTAATCATTTCAATTTTAGGAGAAGGTAGAATTAATAGTGACTGTCTTTCAGATGAATTTAGAGAGAACAAACCACTTGTTTCATCCTCAATTCTTTCTGAGGTAAGAGCTTCAACGGGTAATTTAATAAAACTTAAAATAGTCAAAGCTATGACTAGTATTAAGGAAGCATATGTAAGAACTCTAAATTTTTTCATATTATCGTGAGCTTATATGTATTGATAAGTAAAGTAAGCCAAGTAAGATAATATTAGCCCTATTGATATTAATTTTCCAGCCAACCTTAAGTAAATAATTATAAAAAATATAATGGAAGTTATTAAGAATAGCCATTTATCTATATTTGTTAGCAAACTATAGTAATTTATTTCACCATTTATAAAAATAGCAATCAAGGTAATTCCCAATATATTTGCTATATTTGATCCTAAAATATTTCCAATAGCCAAATTATTTTGTTTTTTTATAATTGAAATGATAGTAGCAACAACTTCAGGTAAAGACGTTCCAAATGCAACTACAGTGATACCAATTGTTGTTTCTGCTACACCAAATACTTCAGTAAGATTTTTAGCATAATCAATGAAATAACGAGAGCTAAAAAATAAAGCTATAAATGCTAATACAATTTTAAAGACCAGCATGTAAGTTGATTGATCTTTAATATTGTTCTCTGATACCTCTTCGCTAAAAGGTTTTTTTAATTCAAAGTAAAAAAATAAAATTAATAAAAAAATTAAAATAAGACCTAATTTCAAATCTATATTTAGATTAAAAATTATTAAAAGAAAAAATAAAAATGAAAATATTAGAAAAAATCGAAATGTACTTTTATCTTCTTTACCCAAATTTAAATGCACAATAGGAAATACCATAATACCACCTACTAATAAAATATTAGCTATATTACTACCTACTAGATTACCAGCAACTATACCCTCAGAGTTTAATTTTAGAGCTTGAAAAGTAGCTGCAAATTCAGGAAGAGAGGTACCTATAGCTATTATAAAAATTCCAACAAATATCTCTCTTATTTTAAAGACATTAGAAATTGCTATAGAATTTTTAATGGCATAGTCACATGACCAAATTAAAATACTTAAGCTAACTAAGAGACCTATAAAATTCTGAAATATCAATTTACACCCATTTGATCCTTTTTAATTTTTCTAATCTCATCTCGATAAACTGCAGCTTTTTCAAAGTCTAAATTTTCTGCTGCAGTTAACATCTTTTTTTCAAGTTTTTGTAAATGCTTTTCAAATTTACTAGGACTTAAATCCTCTTTATTTGATAGACTTACAGTATAACTATCTTTTTCATATATACTCTCAATAATTTCACCCATGTTTCTTTTGACAGATTGTGGGGTTATATTATTTAATTTGTTATAATGAATTTGTTTCTTTTTTCGATAATCAGTTTCTTCCAAGGCAGCTAAAATACTTTTTGTTTTAATATCTGCGTATAGGATGACTTTCCCATCAATATTTCTAGCTGCTCTCCCGATTGTTTGAACTAAACTAGTTTTTGATCGAAGAAACCCTTCTTTATCAGCATCTAATATTGCTACCAATCCACATTCAGGAATGTCTAGCCCCTCTCTAAGAAGATTAATACCGATCATTATATCAATCTCACCTAATCTCAGAGACCTAATTAGTTTAATTCTATCAATCGTATCTACATCAGAGTGCAAATACTCAGCCTTATAATTCTGCTCTTTAAGATAGTTAGTTAAATCCTCTGCATTTTTTTTTGTCAATGTGGTTATAAGCACACGATTTTTTTTTGATATAGTTTCTTGAATTTCACCCATTAGATCCTCAACTTGATTTATTGTAGATCTAATTTCGCATTCAGGGTCAATTAATCCTGTTGGTCTTATAATTTGCTCAATATATTTATGATCTACTTCCTCTAATTCCCACGGGCCTGGTGTAGCAGATAAAAAAATAGTGGAAGGTCGCATCATATTCCATTCTTCAAAAGTTAAAGGCCTATTATCTAAACAAGAGGGAAGTCTAAAACCATAATTTGATAAAGTTGTTTTTCTGGATCTATCACCTAAATACATTCCTCTAATTTGAGGAACAGTAACATGAGATTCATCAATTATTAGAAGAGCATTATCAGGAATAAATTCATATAAAGTGGGAGGTGCCTCACCAGGATTTCTTCCGCTTAAGTAGCGGGAATAGTTTTCTATACCTGAACAAGTCCCTGTTGCTTGAATCATCTCTAAATCGAAATTAGTTCTCTCTTTTAAACGCTGATGCTCTAAAAGTTTTTTTTCTTCATCAAATTCTTGAAGTCTCAAGCCAAGATCACTTTTTATTTCTTTCATGGCATTTTCAAGTCGGGGCTTAGGAGTTATATAATGACTATTGGCAAAAATTTTTACTTGATCAAAATCTTGAATGAATTCTCCAGTTAATGGATCAAACTCTTTAATTTCTTCAATCTCATCTCCAAAAAAACTAATTCTCCAAGCTATATCTTCCAAGTGTGCTGGAAAAACATCTACTCTATCTCCAGTAACACGAAACATCCCTCTGCGAAAATCTACATTATTTCTTTTATATTGAAGCTCTACTAATTCTCTCAAAAACCCCATTAAATTTATAGATTGACCCTTTTTAATTTCCAATGTCATTTGAGAGTAAGAGTCAACAGACCCAATACCATATATGCAAGAAACACTAGCAACTATAATTACATCCTCTCTTTCTACCAAAGATCGAGTAGCAGAGTGTCTAAATCTATCTATTTGTTCATTTATAGATGACTCTTTTTCAATAAAAGTATCAGATCTAGGGACATAAGCTTCTGGTTGATAATAATCATAATAACTTACAAAATATTCCACTGCATTTTCAGGAAATAAAACTTTTAACTCTTCATACAGTTGAGCAGCTAAGGTTTTATTAGGTGCCATAACTAAAGTAGGGCGGTTATATTTTTCAATTACATTAGCGATGGTAAAGGTTTTTCCTGATCCCGTAACTCCAAGCAAGACTTGACTTCGTTTTTCTTCCACTAGACCTTTTAACAATTTCTTAATGGCCTGAGGTTGATCTCCTTTGGGTTGATTTTCACTAACTATTTTAAAAGGCATACTTGTAGTTTTTTTTAAATAAGTTTATAGATATTTAAGTCAAAAAAAATGATTTCGAATAGAGTTAATAACATAAAACCCTCATTAACAATAGCCACTAATATTAAAGCTCAAGAATTAAAACGCGCTGGAAGAGACATTATAGTTCTTGCTGCTGGTGAGCCTGATTTTGATACTCCGGAGCATATTAAATCTGCCGCAATAAAAGCTATTAACAATGGTTTTACGAAATATGTCCCTGGAAAAGGAACGCCTGATCTGCAATTAGCTATTCAAAAAAAGTTTAAAGACGATAACAATCTTGATTACGATATATCAAATATAACAGTAGGGGTGGGTGGCAAACACATTATTTACAATGCTTTTTCAGCAACAATAAATAGTGGTGATGAAGTCATTATACCTGCACCATATTGGGTGAGTTATCCAGATATTGTGATCTTGAATGATGGTAAGCCAATTACAATAGAGTGTGGAGAAAACTCTGGCTTTAAACTTAAACCAGAAGATCTTGAGAAAAGTATTACCAATAAAACCAAGTGGTTAATGCTGAATAGTCCAAGTAACCCTACAGGATCCATGTACACTAAAGAAGAATTAATTGAACTCGGTGAAGTACTTAAAAAACATGAACATGTCTATATTTTATCTGATGATATTTATGAAAAGATTGTCTATGACCAAAATGTCTTTCATACTATTGCTGAAGTATGCCCTGAGTTAAAAGAAAGAACTTTGACAATGAATGGACTATCAAAGTCTTACTGTATGACAGGCTGGAGAGTAGGTTATGCAGCAGGACCTCTTAATGTCATCAATGCTATGAATAAAGTTCAATCACAAAACGTATCTTCCACTGCTTCTATCTCTATGGCTGCTTCAGTCGAAGCTCTCAATGGCGATCAAAGCTTTATTCAATCAAATAATGAATCTTTTCTTCGAAGAAGAGATCTAGTTGTTAAAAATCTAAACGAAACACCTGGGTTATCTTGTAGAACTCCCGAAGGGGCATTTTATGTTTTTGCCTCTTGTAAGGGAGTTTTAGGTAAAACTACAGAGTCTGGCAAAATACTTAATAGCGATGGTGATTTCATGGACTACTTATTAGAAGAAGTAGGTGTAGCAGGAGTTCAAGGTTCTGCTTTTGGCTTGGAAGGATACTTCAGAATTTCTTATGCCACTTCAGATGCAATCTTAGAAGACGCTTGTCAAAGAATTAAAAATGCTTGTTCTAAGCTAAGTTAATTTTTTATCTGCAATAATTTTAGCAATTCTTAGAGTGTTGGTTGTTCCAACTTTACCAAAAGGCACACCGGCAGTAATGATAATTTTTTCACCATTTTTTAGGATTTTTCTTGTTTTAGCTACACGGCAAGCTCTATCTACCATCTCAGTTGATGAGGATATTTCATCAACTACATCCATGAAAGTACCCCAAGTTAGTATGTTTTGCCTCGCTACTTTTATACTAGTAGTAAGTCCTATTAATGTTACGTCAGGTCTCATTCTGGCAACACGAAGAACAGATCTTCCCGATTGTGAAAAAGTAGCAATACAATCACAACTTGCAATACTTGCAACTTCAAGCGCTGCAGTTGCAATAGCCTCAGTTGATGTCTTAATATGATCTAGATTATAATTTTGAATATTTGCTAAATACTTAGGGTCACTTTCAACTCTTTTAATAATTTTATCCATCATCTCCACAGATTCTTTTGGATAGTTTCCAGCTGCAGACTCAGCAGACAGCATAACAGCATCAACACCTTGAAAAACAGCTGTAGCTACATCCGACGCCTCAGCTCTTGTGGGGGTTGGAGAGTCAATCATGCTTTCAAGCATTTGAGTTGCAACAATACATGGACGACCAAATTTGCGACATGCTGCTACCATCGTTCTTTGATGAATAGGGACATCTTCAGGATTTGTCTCCACACCTAAGTCTCCTCTTGCCACCATTATTCCGTCACAATTTTCAGTAATTGATTCAATTTCATCCATAGCAGAGGGTTTCTCTACTTTAACCATGACTTTAAATCTTGGTGGAATAAGTTTTTTGGCTGTTAATAAATCTTTTGTAGTTTGGATAAAAGATAATGCTATCCAATCAACATCTAACTTAATAGCTAGTTGCAAATCTTTTTTATCTTTATTTGTGATAATTTTTAAATCAAGTTTAGTATCAGGAATATTTAGGCCTTTATTGTTAGATATTTCACCACCATCAGTGACAATGCATTTAATAGAATTAGGTTTTTTTAATTTAACCTTTAGTCTTACTTTACCATCGTTGACTAAAAGTCTTTGACCAACAGAAATAGATTTAAAAATCTCTTTATGGGAGAGGTAGACTCTCTTGTTGTTACCATCTTTTTTATTTTGATCAAAAGTGAATTCCTGACCTGTTTTCAATTGTTCTTTGATATTTTCAAATTTCCCAACACGAAATTTAGGACCTTGTAAATCTCCAAGGATACAAATGAAGCGATTGTGCTTTTTCTCTAATTTTCTGACTATTTTTACCTTATCGATGTGGTCTTGATGTTCACCGTGGCTAAAGTTTAGTCGAAATATATCAACACCAGCTATAAAAATTTTTTCAATAGTTTCTTCAGTTTCACAGGAAGGACCAAGGGTAGCAACGATTTTTGCTTTACGATTTCTTAATTTTAACTGATTCATTTAGAAATAAATAAATAACATGATATTAGTAAATTGCTATGAGTAATATAATCAATGAAAAAGAGATCTTGATTAAAGCAAAAGTGCTTGATCATCTAATACAACACCTAAGGGATAGAAATGACGTCCAAAACATAGATTTAATGAATTTGAGTGGCTTTTGCAGAAATTGTTTATCTAAATGGTATGGAAAGTATGCAAAAGAAGAAGGAATTGATCTAGACTACGAAGAAACAAGAAAAATTATTTATGGAATACCTTATTCTGAATGGAAGCAAAAATACCAAACTGATGCTTCAAGTGAGCAAATCGATAAATTTAATGATCAAAAATAATTAATGTCTGACAATCTACCTAATTGGAATCTAAAAGACTTTTATTCCTCATTTAAAGATGAAGCTATATCCAAAGATTTAGATAATTTTAAAAAATATACCAAAACTTTCAAAGAAAGTTATAAAGATAAACTTCTCTCTCATTCATCCAAATTAGAAAATATCATAGAGGAATATGAAAATGGTAATGAAATTGGTGACAAATTAGGAAATTACGCTTTTCTAATTTATGCAACCAATATGGATGTCTCCGAAATTGTTCAATTTTATCAAGACATCAATGAAAAACTTACTGAGATATCATCAGACTTAATATTTTTTACAAATGAGATTAACGCTACTTCTGATGATGATTTTAAAAAACTAATTAATGGCTCAGGTAAATATAAAAATTGGTTAATTAACATTAGACGTTTTAAAGATCACCAATTAGACGAAAAAAGTGAGCAAATTCTTCTAGATAAAAATCTAACGGCTAGTTCTTCTTGGGTTAGATTTTTTGAAGAACGTATTAACGATTTAAAATTTAATATTGATGGCAAAGAACTTAATAGTGCCGGAGCTTTAAATCTTCTTTCAGATCATGATGAAAAAGTTAGAAAAAAAGCATCAGAAAGCATTGAGACTGTTTTCAAATCAGAGGTTAAAACTTTTACCTTCATTACCAATACTCTTGCTAAAGATAAAATTACAAATGATAAATGGAGAAAATATAGCTCTCCAGTGGATTCTCGCAATCTTTCTAATAATGTTGAAAATGATGTGGTCGAGGCTCTATCTAAGAGTGTAACCTCAAATTACAAAAACATTTCTCACCGTTACTACGAATTGAAGTCAAAAATATTTAAAAAAAATCAATTAGACTATTGGGATAGAAATGCTCCATACCCTAACTCTCCTAAAACGCTAATAAAGTGGGAAGAAGCCAAAGATATAGTTTTAAGATCTTATGCTAATTTTGATGAAAGTTTTAAAGATATTGTCTTAATGTTTTTTCAAAATAATTGGATTGATGCTGAATTAAAATCTGGAAAGTCTCCTGGAGCCTTCGCTGCTTCTACAATACCGTCTATCCATCCATATATACTAACTAATTTTCATGGGAAAACCCGTGATGTAATGACTCTTGCTCATGAATTAGGACATGGTTGTCATCAATATCTTTCTTCAAAACAAGGTTTGTTATTATCTAGCACTCCTTTAACTCTGGCTGAAACAGCAAGTGTCTTTGGAGAGATGATGACTTTTAGAACTCTTTTAAATGACAGCAACAAAGACACTAAAAAGTTTTTATTGGCTTCAAAAATAGAAGACATGATTAATACAGTTGTCAGACAAATATCTTTTTTTGAATTTGAAAAACTTATCCACTCAGCCAGAAAGAATGGTGAACTTTCCTCTGATCAAATTTGCGATTTTTGGATGTCCACACAAATTGAAAGTCTGGGACCTCACATAAGATTAACAGAAGGATATAAATACTTTTGGACATATATTCCCCATTTTATTCATACTCCTTTTTATGTCTATGCCTATGCTTTTGGGGACTGTTTAGTTAACGTTTTAATACAGTTATATGACGAAGGCCTTCCTGATTTTAAAAATCATTATATTGATTTACTAAAAAGTGGTGGGTCTAAACATTACAGCGAGGTTTTAAAGCCATTCAACGTTGATTTAAAAAATCAAAAAAGTTGGGAAAAAGGCTTATCCATGATTTCAGGTTTAATAGATGAATTTGAAAAGAGTATTTAATCAAAAATGAAAGAAGATAACAACTTAGTATCGAGGGTAAAACGTTACTCTAAAGTGACAACCTCACTTACTTCTTTGGCTACAAAATTTGCGGGAAAAAAGTATCTTAATTTCGATTTAAGTGATCAAAAATACGCAGCACAAATAACAGAAATATTAGGAAATTTGAAAGGCCCCTTAATGAAAGTGGCCCAACTCAGTGCCACTATACCAGATTTACTCCCTGAGGAGTACGCGCGAAAATTAGCTGAGTTGCAATCAAATGCTCCTCCCATGTCCTGGGTATTTGTTAAACGAAGAATGAAGGCCGAGCTGGGCAATGATTGGGAAAAACACTTTTTACAATTTGATAAGGAGGCTAGTTTTGCAGCTTCTTTAGGACAGGTTCATAAAGCAAACTTACTCAACAAAGATAAAGTGGCTTGTAAACTACAGTATCCCGATATGTCTTCAGCAGTTGAAGCTGATTTAAGTCAATTAAAAATAATTTTTAAAATTTATTCTAGTTATAACAAGTCAATTCAGATCAGAGAAATTTATAAAGAAATAGAAGCTAGACTAAAAGAGGAATTAGATTATCGACTGGAGTATAAACATTTGAAAGCCTTCAAGAGTATTCATGAAAAAAATAGTTATATTAAAATTCCTAGAGTCTATGAAAAAGTTTCAACTAATCGATTATTGATAATGGAGTTTCTTGAAGGAAAAAAATTAATTGAATTTAAAAAAGCTCCACAAAAAGTTAGAAATGAATTAGCTAAAAAATTATTTATGGCTTGGTATTATCCTTTTTATAAATATGGAATTATTCATGGCGATCCTCATTTAGGTAATTATTCAGTAGATAAGAATAATAATATAAATCTTTTTGATTATGGTTGCGTAAGAATTTTCCCTCCTAAATTTGTTAAAGGAGTTATAGATCTCTATTTTGCTTTGAAGGAAAAAGATAACAAGAAAATTAAATTAGCATATGAAGTTTGGGGTTTTAAAAATATCGATGACAAGTTGATGAACGTTTTAAATAAGTGGGCACTATTTCTCTATGACCCAATACTAAAAGATGAAGTAAGAAGAATTCAAGACTCTGACAGCGGTATCTATGGAGCTAAGATTGCAGGAGAAGTTCATAAAGAATTAAAAAAATATGGAGGTGTAAAACCTCCCAGAGAATTTGTTTTTATGGATAGGGCTGCTGTTGGACTGGGGTCTATATTTATTCATTTAAAGGCAGAAATTAATTGGTATCGCCTATTTCATGAGTTAATTAGAGACTTTTCGGTTACAAATGTTGAAAAGAGTCAAAAAAAGGCTCTAAAAGCTGCTGGAATTTAATCTCAAATACTTTATAAAACGTTAAAAAGTTTATTGAAATTAACTAACTAGGAATATTTCTGGTAAAAGTCTTACCAATTATAAGGAACAGAATTATGATAATAGGAACTATCAAAGAGAAAAAGAAATTCGAAAATAGAGTTGCGATTAGTCCTGATGAAGCCAAATCATATATTAAATTAGGCCATCAAGTTCAGATTGAAAAAAATGCTGGATCACTCTCTGGTTTTAGTGACAAATCTTATAAAGAAGCGGGAGCAACTTTGTCTTCTGCTAAAGAAATTTTAAAAAATTCAGATATTTTATTAAAGATTAATTGCCCTTCACCTGAAGAGGCCAAACAGCTTAAAAGTAGTACTATGGTTGTCTCTCAATTAAATACTCAAGTTGAAATGGATACTATAAAGATTTTTAATTCCAAAAAAATATCTGCATTTTCATTGGAAAGAGTTCCAAGAATTACGAGAGCACAAGATATGGATATCCTCTCATCTCAAGCTAACTTAGCTGGTTATCATGCAGTCATTGATGCAGCACAAGAGTTTAATAGAGTTCTTCCATTATTCATGACCGCGGCAGGAAAAGTCACTCCAGCTAATGTATTAGTAATTGGAGCGGGAGTAGCTGGACTTCAAGCAATAGCTACTGCAAAAAGACTCGGTGCTATTGTTTATGCAACAGATGTTCGTATTGCCTCTAAAGAACAAGTAGAAAGTCTAGGTGGTAAATTTGTTATGGTTGAAGACGAAGAGTCTAAAAATGCTGAAACAAAGGGTGGTTATGCCAAAGAAATGAGTGCTGAGTATCAAAAGAAACAAGAAGCTCTCTTGGCTGAGACACTAAAAGAGATGGATATTGTTATCTGCACAGCCCAAATTCCTGGAAGAAAAGCCCCACTAATTCTTAAAAAAGAAATGCTTGATAATATGAAACAAGGTTCTGTAATAGTTGATTTAGCTGTAGAGTCAGGTGGAAACTGTGAATACAGTCAAGTGGGTAAAGTAATTTCTAAAAATGGTCTAAAAATAGTAGGCCACGCTAATGTACCTGGTAGGGTAGCCAATAATGCATCAAGTTTATTTTCAAAAAATGTTTCTAATTTTTTAAAACTTATGAATTTTGAAAACAAAAAAAAATCTGTTATTAACAAAAACGATGAAATTATCAAAGCTACTTTGATTTGCTCAGCGGGAAAAAATTTAATCAAGTAAAGGAGATATTATGTCTGAAATTTCAAACCAATTAGAAAATTTATCTTTTAAAGCTCAACAGCTTGCAGATCAAGCTAATGATTTAGCTTCAACTGTTGTCGAAACCTCAGGTGGTCATAGTGACTTTTTAATATTTGGTATCACTGTTTTAGTTCTAGCCTGTTTTGTTGGATATTATGTTGTTTGGTCTGTTACGCCAGCTTTGCATAGTCCTTTGATGGGAGTTACTAATGCTATTTCATCAGTAATAATTGTTGGCGCTCTTTTAGCAGCAGGACCTATTGATAGTACAATCTCTAAATATTTTGGTTTAGTCGCTGTGGGTTTAGCTGCAGTCAATATTTTTGGCGGTTTTGTTGTTACTAACAGAATGCTTTCCATGTTTAAAAAGAAAAGTTAAGAGATAGGAATAAAATAATATGTCAAATTTATCTACAGTCGCTTATTTAGTTTCTTCTGTTTTATTTATTATGTCTTTAAGAGGCCTATCTCACCCTACAACTGCAAGAAGAGGAAACTTTTATGGAATAATTGGAATGACTATTGCCATACTTACAACTGTGGCAAACCCAGGAGTTCTTAGTTATAAAGAAATTGGTACTGCTTTCGTAATAGGTGGACTTATTGGTAGCGTTATTGCCACTAGAATTCAAATGACCGCACTTCCTCAATTAGTAGCGGCATTTCATAGTTTAGTTGGATTGGCAGCAGTTTTTGTTGCAGCCGCAGCCTTTTATAATCCCACTGCGTTTAATTTAGGCACAGAAGGAAATATTCCTCTTGGTAGCTTGATTGAAATGGCTATTGGTACTGCAATTGGAGCAGTCACTTTTACGGGTTCAATTATTGCTTTTGGAAAGCTTCAAGGTTTTGTTTCCGGAAATCCTTTAGTTTTTAAGGGTCAGCATTTCTTAAACTTATTATTAGGCCTATCTATCATTGGTCTTATTGCTAAGTTCTGTATTGATCAAAACCCAGAATTTTTCTGGTTAATAGTTGCTGCATCATTTTTAATAGGTGTTTTACTAATAGTTCCTATTGGCGGAGCAGATATGCCAGTTATTGTCTCTATGCTGAACTCATACTCAGGTTGGGCAGCCGCAGGTATTGGTTTTACTCTCTCTAATAATCTTTTAATTATTACTGGAGCACTAGTGGGCTCATCAGGTGCAATCTTGAGTTACATAATGTGTAAGGGTATGAATAGATCTTTCTTTAATGTTTTACTTGGTGGATTTGGTGGCGAACAAGCTGCTAGTTCAAGTGGTGGCGAGAAAGATGATCGTCAACCTAAGCAAGGAAATTCAGCTGATGCTGCTTTCATGATGAAGAACAGTAAGACAATTATCATTGTCCCTGGTTATGGTATGGCTGTTGCTCAGGCACAACATGCACTCAGAGAAATGGGCGACCTATTAAAAGCTGCTGGAGCAGAAGTAAGATATGCTATTCATCCTGTGGCTGGAAGAATGCCAGGTCATATGAATGTTTTACTTGCAGAAGCTAAC
>ERZ802822.1487-NODE-1487-length-14265-cov-7.968776_pt1 | contig 14265 bp, 13 predicted proteins | sample MGYA00345649_ERZ802822 | MGnify/ENA primary metagenome ERZ802822 (study PRJEB30503, sample SAMEA104212359) | marine metagenome | biome: Westerlies Biome; feature: [SRF] surface water layer (ENVO:00010504) within the epipelagic zone...; material: water...
CCATTAATTAGCTCACATGCTTTTTTCAGCATGCTTTCAGTAAATTCAATGGTATTTTCTAGAGTTGTAAAAGCCTCATAATACTCAAGCATAGTAAATTCTGGGTTATGTTTTGTTGATAAGCCCTCGTTTCTAAAACTTCTATTAATTTCAAAAACTCTCTCGAAACCGCCTACTAAAAGTCTTTTTAAATACAGCTCAGGAGCTATCCTTAAAAATAACTCTCTATCTAGGGCATTATGTTTAGTAACAAATGGTCTTGCCACAGCGCCGCCTGGTATTGGGTGCATCATAGGTGTTTCTACTTCAACAAAATCTCTATCTTTAAGAGACTCTCTTAATGATTCAATAATAGCTGATCTATTTAAAAATACTTGCTTCTGGTTTTCGTTACTCATTAAATCAAGATATCTTTGTCTATATCTTGTCTCAATATCGGCAAGACCTTTAAATTTGTCAGGCATAGGTCTTATTGATTTTGTAATCAAACTAATTGCACAAGCTTCAATTGTTAGCTCATTTGTTTTTGTTTTAAATAATTTTCCTTTAATACCAACGATATCTCCTAAATCCCAAGTTTTAAAATCTTCATATATATCAATATCTACTGTATTTTTACTTACATAAACCTGAATATCGCCACTAGAATCTCTTATGGTGGCAAAACTGGCGTTACCCATTACCCTCATGAGCACAATCCTTCCAGCAACAGAAATATTCTCAACATTATTTGATTCTAGATCTTCTTTTGAAAGCTCGTCATATTGATCATGGAGATCATGAGCATAATGCTCTTTTGAAAAATCGTTTATATATGCTGTATTTTTATCTCTAAGGAGTTGAAGTTTTTTTCTTCTTTCTTCAATAATACCCTCTTCTCCACCAATATTTTCTTCAGCCATTTACACTCCCGCTTTAAGACTTGCTTTCATAAATTCATCGAGATCACCATTTAAAACCGCCGATGTATTTCCTGTTTCATAACCCGTTCTTAGATCCTTTATTCTAGATTGATCTAAAACATATGACCTTATTTGACTTCCCCAACCTATGTCTGATTTACTTTCTTCCAATTCTTGTCTTTCTTGGTTTTGTTTTTGTAATTCTAACTCGTATAACTTAGATTTTAATTGTTTAAGGGCATTTTCTTTATTTTTATGCTGAGATCTATCACTTTGGCATTGAGCAACAACTCCAGTTGGCATGTGAGTCAGTCTCACCGCTGAATCAGTTTTATTAACATGTTGACCTCCAGCACCTGATGCTCTGTATGTATCAACTCTTATATCAGCATTGTTTATATTTATTTCAATAGAATCATCAACTTCAGGAGAAATAAAAACAGATGCAAAAGATGTATGTCTTCTGCTGCCAGAGTCAAAGGGTGATTTTCTAACCAATCTATGTATTCCGGTTTCAGTTCTCAACCAACCATAAGAATATTCACCGCTTACATGCAATGTTGCAGATTTAATACCGGCAACATCGCCATGAGAAATTTCAATTAAGTCAGAATTAAAACCTCGGCCTTCAGACCACTTTGTATACATTCTGAGTAACATTTCAGCCCAATCTTGAGCTTCAGTGCCTCCTGATCCAGATTGAATTTCTATATAAGCTGATGCAGAATCCATTTTATTTGTAAACATCTTGCTAAACTCAAGCTCAGCAACAGACTGTTCTAAACTTTGGAAGCTTTCCAATATATCAGATATAGATTCATCATCTCCCTCCTCTTCAGCAATATCAATGAACATAAGCCCGTCAGTCACTTTTTCCTCAACGGATTTGAATGAATTTAATGTTTTTTCAAGAGCTGTTTTTTCTTTACTAATTTTTTGAGATAAATCTAAATCTGACCAAATTTCTTCTTTAGAGAGCTCACGCTCAATTTCTTTAAGTCTTTTTTCTTTTGAGTTAATGTCAAAAACACCATCTTTGATATTATCTAGGCGTATTTTAAGATCATTGAGGCTATTCTTAAGTTCTGAGGAATCCATTTTATAAATTATTCTTAATTATAAAATCAAAAATTAATTCTTTGGATGCAGGCATATGTGTAGCTCTTTCTTTTAAATTATATACATCTAAAAGAGTCTTAGGTATTTTTGATAATTCTAAATCTGCATCCTTAATAATTTCAGGAAATTTAGCTGGATGAGCTGTAGATAGAATTAATGTGCTTCCAATAAGATTTTCATTAATTTGATCAACTGCTTCAATTGCTACAGCTGTGTGGGGATCAATTAAATAGTTATAAGAAGCATAAGTATCCTTCATTGCTTTAACTGTAGAAATATCATCGACTGAGTAACTCATAAAGAGATCCTTAGATTTTTCCCACATATGTTTTTCTAAATTAATTGGAGTTTTAGGAAAATTTTTATAAAACTGATCACAAATTGACGAGTTTCTTTCTGCATAAAAATCATAAAGCAATCTTTCAAAATTACTTGCAATACTTATATCCATACTAGGTGAAAGAGTTTCTGATACTTTTGATCTTGAATAATCATTATCTGAAAAGAATCTATGCAGAATATTATTATCATTTACAGCTACTAATATTTTATTTAAAGGCATGCCCATTTTGTATGCAGAATAACAAGCAAATACATTTCCAAAATTTCCGGTTGGAACGGAAAAATTGAGAGGCTCTCTCAATTGATTGGTTTTTAATGAGGCGTAAAAATAGTAACAAATTTGGCCAATAATTCTTACCCAATTAATAGAATTAACAGCTAATAAAAATTGATCGTCTTTGAGAAAAGACCTTTCAATAAAAGCTTGTTTGACAATATCCTGGCAATCATCAAATGTTCCATTAACTCTTAATGTAAAAACATTAGGACTATCAACTGTAGTCATTTGTCTTCTTTGAACTTCTGACATATTTCCTTCCGGAAGAAGAATAAAACTTTTAATAGAATCAAATCTTTTACATGCATCAATAGCAGCAGACCCAGTATCTCCTGAAGTTGCACCTAGTACTATTGCCGTTTTATTTTGTTTTAATAATGATTTATTAAAAAATGCTGCAGCTAATTGGAGTCCAAAATCTTTAAAGGCTGCTGTAGGTCCATGAAATAACTCTAAAATAGATTTTGTATCGTCAAGCTGATGAATAGCAGCAAAATTTTCTGTAGAAAAGTCATGCCAAGTATTATCCAGAAGTTCCAAGACCTCAGCATCTGTGAAAGAGGACTTTGTAAATAAAGGAACTATACATTTGGCCACATCATTAAAACTATCAAGAGTTTTTATTTTCTCAATATCGACTTGTGGCCAAACATCGGGCATAAATAACCCCCCATCTGCAGCCAAGCCCTGCATGAGTACATCCTCAAATGTTTTGTTGTGGTCCTTACCCCTTGTACTGTGGAATAACATTATTAGTTAGATTCTATTCTAATAGATCTTATATTTTTAACCGATTCTATAGTTAATAACTCTTTGTGTAGTTCAGAGTGATCGCTTTCTTTAAATGGGTCAGTTATTAATATTATAGGAACACAATTTTCATCTAATTCTTCTTTTTGAACAATTGATTCAATTCCTACTTGTTTTGATGCCATTAAAGATGTTATTGATGCCATAACACCTGGTTTATCTTCTGCTTCTATATAAAAATAATATTGAAAGACAAGTTCAGAAAATTCTGAGACTTCATATGAAGTAATATTATTGTTATCTGGTTGATCATTTATAGCTTTTGAATTTGCTAAATTAATAAGGTCTGAAATTAATCCAGAAGCAGTTGATTCCTGTCCAGCTCCTGAGCCTGCTATATGTATTTTTCCAATTAAGTCCGTATCTATCTCCATACCATTTCTTACACCCTTTAAGTTGGCAAGATGTGAATCAAGCTTTATTAATGCAGGATGCGCCCTAAGCTCTAGAAGATTTTCGTCAACTTTAGCTACTGCAAGATGTTTAACGGTGTAACCCATATCCATTGCATATGTAAAATCACTTTTTTCTATTTTTGTAATGCCTTCAATATAAAAATCTTTCGGAGGCAAAGATGTTCCAAAAGCTAGAGCTGATAAAATACCAATCTTATGTGCAGCGTCCATACCTTCAATATCAAAGGTTGGGTCAGGCTCTGCATATCCTTCTTTCTGAGCCAATTCAAGAGTTGAATGAAATTCAGCACCTTCTTCCATATTTGATAAGATGAAATTAGATGTTCCGTTTAGCATTCCTGAAATCTTTGATACTCTATTTGCTGCCAGCTCTTCTTTTAATAATTTTATAATTGGAGTTCCTGCACAAACTGCTGACTCAAAAAGCACTCTTACATTGTTTTCCTTTGCTAATTTAAAGATTTCATCCCCATGATGATAGATAACGGCCTTGTTTGCAGTTACAACATGTTTTTTATTCTTAATTGCCTCTATGATTAACTCTCTTGCTACCTCTACTCCCCCAATAAGCTCTACAAGAACATCAATATCATGTTTAGTAACATCAAATATATCTCTCTCAATAGGCGTGTTACCAGGATCACATTGTGGATTGTCTCTTCTTGCTCCTATGACACTTACTGTAAATTTAGTACCTGCATTTAACGCAATAATATCTGCATTTTTTTCTAGTGCTGAGACAGGCATGATGGCGCTTAATAAATATAGGTTGAAGCACTTAATTAAACAAAATAATCGCTCAGCTAAAAGGGCTGATAAATTGTTAAAACGTCCCGACAGGCTGCTAGGAGTTATTTTGATAGGAAATAATTTTGTAAATATATTAGCTGCTGCATTAACAACGATCTTATGTCTTAGACTATTCGGAGATAGTGGCGTTTTGATAGGCTCAATAGTTTTAACAATGATTGTTTTAATATTTGCTGAAGTTACGCCTAAAACTTTCGCAGCAAATTATTCAGAAAAAGTAGCTCTTCCCTCATCAATAATTCTTAAATTTCTTCAAAAATTGTTATATCCATTGGTATGGATAGTAAATTTTTTTTCAAATTCTCTTTTAAAAATGTTTGGGGTCAAGGAAAAAAAATCTGATGATGACTTATCTCCTGAAGAATTAAAAAGTCTGTTAGAAAATTCTGGTGATTTAATTCCCGCTAGATATCAAGAAATGCTTTTAAGCGTTTTAGAATTAGATAAAATTTCTATAGACGAAGTAATGATACCTAAAAATGAGATTATCGGAATTGATATATCAAAAGATATAAATGACATAGGAAATTTTTTAAAAAACTCTAAAAAAGAATTTTTTCCAATTTTTGATCAAAATATCGACGATATAAAAGGCATTATCAATCTTTATGGAATTAACTCATTTTTATCTTCAAAAAAGAAGGATACAGATGGCTTGATGGAAAATTCAGAAGAAGTGTATTTTGCTTTAGAAAATACTTCTTTAAATATTCAACTTAATAACTTTCAACAAGATAAGAAACGAGTTGCGGTCGTACTTGATGAATATGGTTCAGTTAAAGGCATGGTGGATATAAATGATATTCTTGAAGAAATTGTTGGTGATTTTACAAGTGATCCAAGCTCAAATGAGGAAATCATCCCAACAAGTAACAAAAATATTTTTATAATAGATGGCGGTGTGCATATAAGAGAGATTAACCAAACTCTTGATATCAATCTTATTTCTAAAGAAGCTAAAACAATCAATGGGTTTATACTAGAACATATAGAAAACCTACCAGAAATCGATGATATAATAAATATTCAAGGGCACACTTTTAAAATCCTAGAAAATCTTGAAAATGCTGTTAAAACTGTCCATCTAGAAATTAATAATGAATAAAAAATATAAAAATACAAAAATACAAATATCTGATAGCGGGTTATCCCCAACAAATTCTGTCAAAACATATAATCATCGGGGAGAAGAGGTTAATTCTAAAGTTGCTGGTGAATTACCATTGACTATAAAGGTTAATAATAATGAAATTATTACATTAATGACACTTGGTACAAAACCAGAAGAACTGACTTTAGGATATTTGAGAAATCAAGGATTTATAGAGAGTATTGACGACATAATTAGTATTGATGTTAGATGGGATATAGGTGTAGCCAATGTACTAACAAAACATAAAGATATAAAAGAAATAACTAACAAATTAAAAAATAAAACTGTTACTACTGGATGTGGTCAAGGAACAATTTTTGGTGGTACTTTAGAAAAACTTTATGATAATACACTGCCTGATATAAAAATAAAAAGATCTGAGATATTTGATTTATTGGCAAAGATAACTAAATATAATGATATATACAAAGAAGCAGGTGCTGTACATGGATGTGCACTATGTAATACTAAAGGTGTTTTAGAGTTTGTCGAAGACGTTGGTAGGCATAATGCAGCAGACACTTTATCAGGCATTATGTGGCTAAATAATATGAATGGTGAGAATATTATTTTTTATACTACTGGAAGGTTAACATCAGAAATAATTATGAAGGTAAAATATATGGGTATACCAATTATAATATCAAGGTCAGGTGTTACAAATATGGGTATTGAACTAGCTAAAGATTTGAATGTAACTATGATTGCGAGGTCAAAACAAAGGTCGTTTTTAATTTATAATAATAAATATAATATAATATTTGATTAGTTAAGATGAAAAAAGAAAAAAAAAGAACATATGCTGAAATTGTTGAAGAATTAGAAATAATTATTTCTAAACTTAATTCCTCGGATATACCAATAGATAAGTCTATTAAACTTTATGAGGAAGGAATAAAGTTATCAAGTGAAGCTGATAAAGAGTTATTAGTTATAGAAAAAAACATTAACAGTCCTAAGAAAAATAATAAAAATATTACTGGTAAAATTGATATTGAAAAGTCTTTTGAAGAAATTGAAATTATAATAGAAAATCTTGAAGATGAAGATATTTCTATTAACGATGCAGAAAATTATTACAAAAAGTCATTAGATATAATCTTTAATATTGAATCTTATTTAAAAAAAGCTAAATCTACAATTAAAAAATATGAGCAATGATAATTCAGAATTTTCTAAATTCAAAAAAAAATTCACGTTGCGAATTCGAGATGAGTTAGAAAAAAAATTTATCCTAAATAATGATTCTAATAAGATTTTAGAATCAATGAAGTACTCATCTCTTAATGGCAGTAAATATATTAGATCATTACTAGCTTATGCTACCGGATCAGCTTTAAATATTAATCCAAAATTTATTGACCAACCAGCAATTGCTATTGAGTTAATTCATACATATTCACTTATACATGATGATTTGCCTTGCATGGATGATGACGATATTAGAAGAGGCCTTCCCTCTTGCCATATTAAGTTCAGCGAATCCACTGCCATTCTTGCTGGTGATGCTCTCCAATCTATGGCTTTTGAAATATTAAGCGCAAATAATTATGATGAGATAAATGATAAGGTGCGTTTAGATTGGATAAACTATTTATCAAGATCTATTGGTTACAACGGTATTGCTGGTGGGCAATTTTTAGACCTATCTATTAATAATAGAAGTACTGAGTTAGATGTTCTAAATCATATCTATGATTTAAAGACCTCAAGTTTAATAAAAGCCTGCATAGTTATGCCAGCTATGCTAAAAATAGATTTAGGAGATCAAATTTTTAAAAAATTTGAAGAGTTTGGTCGTATTTTAGGCATATCTTTTCAAATCAAAGATGATTTATTAGGCTATACTATGTCTTCTGAAGTTTTAGGGAAAACTCAAAATAAAGATGAGTTAAGGAATCAGCCTAATTATGTAAATATACTAGGTGTTGATAATACCAAAAAAAAATTAGAAAATAACAAAAACTGTATTAATGAGCTTTTAATAGATATGAAAATTGAAAAAAGTATGTTGTTTGAGATTTCTAACTACATATTTAACAGAAACTTATAGTTATAAAATTAAGAATATGAAATATGAATTTCTCGATAAAATTAATAATCCTTCAGATTTAAGAATTTTATCAATAAATAATTTAGATGATGTCTCTGAAGAGCTAAGACATTTTTTAATTGACACTGTTTCTCAGTGTGGTGGTCATTTCGGCGCAAGTTTAGGGGCTGTAGAGCTTACTATTGCTCTCCATTATTCTTTTAATACCCCAGAAGACAAAATAATATGGGATGTTGGTCATCAATGCTATGGACATAAGGTTATTACTGGAAGAAAACATGAACTTCATACCATTAGACAAAAAAATGGACTACACCCTTTTCCGTCTATAGAAGAAAGCAAATATGATACATTCGGAGTAGGACATTCTAGTACATCTATTAGTGCCGCTATTGGTATTGCTATAGCTTCATCATACAAAAATGAAAATAAAAAAGTAGTTGCTGTTATTGGAGATGGAGGATTAAGTGCAGGAATGGCCTTCGAAGCATTAAATCATATGGGCTCAACTAATGAAGATGTTTTAGTTATATTAAATGATAACGAAATGTCAATTTCACCAAATGTTGGAGCAATGACAAATTATTTAACAAAAATTATATCGAGTAAGGTTTATTCGACTGTCAAAGAAGGTAGTAAAAATATTTTAAAAAAAGTGCCACCATCAGGAATGTTTCTTACAAAAACAGAAAAACATATTAAAGGGTTGTTAGCCCCCGGAATGCTCTTTGAGGAAATGGGAATTAATTACTATGGCCCGATAGACGGTCATGATACTCATTTCTTAGTAAAAACATTAAAAAATTTAAAAAAAATTCCTGGTCCGAAACTACTTCACGTTATTACAAAAAAAGGCAAAGGTTATTTGCCAGCAGAAACAGATCCTGTTAAATACCATGCTGTTCCAGTTTTTGATAGAGAGGTTGGTGTGGAAAAAAGCTCAAAGCAAAAAATTACATATACAAAGATATTTGATGACTGGCTTTGTAATATAGCAGAAAAAGATCCTAGAATTTTTGCGATAACTCCAGCTATGCGAGAAGGTTCTGGCCTTGTAAATTTCTCTGAAAAATTTCCTGAAAGGTATATTGATGTTGGTATAGCCGAGCAACATTCAGTAACTCTCGCAGCTGGATTAGCTTGTGAAGGACAAAAACCTATAGTTTGTATATATTCAACGTTTTTACAAAGAGCTTATGATCAATTAATCCATGATGTTGCTCTGCAAAACTTGGATGTTTTATTTGCAGTTGACAGAGCTGGATTTGTTGGCGCAGATGGCGGAACTCATTGCGGTGTATACGATCTATCTTATCTAAGGTGCATACCAAATATGGTTATTATGGCTCCAAGTAATGAAGAGGAGTGTAAAAATATGCTTTATACTGGGTACTTACATAACGGTCCTGCTGTAGTTAGATATCCAAGAGGTGAAGGCTTAGGCATTCATGTTAAGGAAAGTCTTGAAAATTACGAAATTGGAGTATCAAAAAATGTCCGATCTGGAGAAAATATTGTAATTTTATGTTTTGGGTCAGTTTTAGATATTTGTTTAGACGTTGCCGAAGAAATGAACTGTTCTTTAATCGACATGAGATTTATTAAACCTATTGATCGCGAAGCAATCTTAAAGTCTGCAGAAAATCATTCTGTTATTGTAACAGTTGAAGATAATAGCATTATGGGAGGAGCAGGAAGTGCTGTAAATGAGGTTTTAAGCGAAAATAGCATTAGCTCTAAAATCATAAATGTTGGAACACCTGATAAATTTTTTAATCATGCTACAAGAGAGCAGCAGTTGCATGAAAGTGGTATTTCCAAAGAAAATATTATAGATAAAATTCAAAATTGCATAGAAAATAATCACTTGTATGATTTAAATCACTCGAGTAACATTGATTGAAACTAACACATCCAAATTCATTATCATGGACAAGTTTAAAGAAGAAGGTACAAATAAGAGTGAAGTCTCTTCAAGAGAGCTTCAAGACACTCAAAATAAAGTTGATGTCAGAAATATTCCAATAAGTAGAGTTGGAATAAAAGATATAAAATATCCTTTTAAAATATCTGATAGAGATGGTATTTCTCAATCAACAATTGGCAGGTTTACGATGTCAGTTGGTCTTGCTGATAACGTAAAAGGCACCCATATGTCGAGATTTGTTAAGATATTAGAAGACCAAGAAAATTCTGTCAGTATCGAAAATTTTGATGATCTTGTAAAAAATACAACAAAGATTCTAGAATCAAACTCAGCATACATATCTGTAGATTTTACATACTTTAAGAAAAAATGCGCTCCTGTATCTAAAGTTGAAAGCCTTTTAGATTATTCTATAAATTATACTTGTGAAGTTAAAAATAATATTATTAATAAATATTTGAAAGTTGTTGTTCCTGTAACAAGCCTTTGCCCTTGTTCAAAAAATATTTCTGATTATGGAGCTCATAATCAAAGATCACATATATCAGCGCATATTAGAACAGAAAAAACTGTATGGATAGATGATATAATTGAGATGCTTGAACATCAGGCATCATGTCAAATTTATGGATTGCTTAAAAGACCTGATGAAAAATATGTTACTGAAAAAGCATATGAAAATCCTAAATTTACGGAGGATATTATTAGAGATGTGGCTGTCACGCTAAATAAAGATGATAGAATTACTGCGTATAAAATTGAATCCGAAAATTTTGAATCAATCCACAACCATTCTGCATATGCATATATAGAAAAAGATAAAAAGAAAGATATACACAATAATAAAAAAAGCAAAATATCTTATTTAAAGTTTTCTCAACTTCATTCAAATTTTCCAGGATAAATTAATTTTTCGCTATATTAGAGCTATAGGAATATAAAATATATTTTAAAATTTTTCTAGCATTTTTATAAGAAATTTTCTGGGTTTTACCAATTTTATGTGCAGTAATAATATATCTATTACCTCTTTTAGTTAACTTAATCTCGTAAGCAGTTTCTTTTCCTTCAATAATGTCAGTTGATATTTCATATATAGCTTTATCTCTATTTTGATCATTAACTAACAAACCACTTCTATCTAATGATAAGCCAACCTCTCTCCACATTTTACTAAATGAATCTTGAATTACGATTGCAGGTACGCCATAAAAATCAATCAGGTCTATAAAAAATTTATTCGCATTATTATTCTTTTCGCTATCATTTAAAGATTCTATTGCAATATCTCTAGAAATTCCAAAGTATTCCATCATTCTAACCAGCATCTCGGCCTCTCTAGAGATATCCGATTCCTTCTTCTTCCATATTATCTTATTTTTACTTACAATATCGTCAGCTTCCAAAATGTGGTTTGACAAGTATATATTGCTATAACCGTTAGGCTGCCTTTCTAATCTAACTCTAAATTTTTCTTTAGAGGCATTATAATTAAAATCTTTATTATCAATTAAGTTGCTTTCTGCATTAAAACTTATTTCATTTTTTTTCCATTCTGTCTCTAAAATACCGTTCACTGGCTCATTAATTTTTATTTCATAGCCTTGGGATTTCCAAAATTGTCCAATATACGGCCATAAGGATACTGGGTCAGACTGAATCTCTAGCCATCTTGCAACTCCTTGCTTAATAATTTTCATATCCATATAAGTTGGGAGAACTGGAGCATCTGACATTTCTAATATTTCTCCTGTAGAGTCAATTGACTTGGGAACCTTAAGCGCATTAGAGTAGTTAGGATTGTCTAATGACGGAGGTATTTCTAACATAGCTATACTCTCGCTAGCGCCATAATTATCAGAATCATCTTTACCTAAAACTTCTGATATATCATCACCTATGCCAACTAGGTCATCTATTGTTATCGGTTTATCAGAACATCCAAATAAAAATACGGATAACAGAAAAAATACAGAATGCATTCTTTTTTTTTGTAACATTATTATACCTCTGCTAATTTCATGGACTTTAAAAGTTTTTCATGGTGTTCTTCTGAGAAAAGAGTAAGTGGCAAGCGTATACCACTTTTTATTAACCCCATCTTATAAAGTGCCCATTTAGTAGGAATTGGGTTTGATTCTAAAAACAAATCTTTGTGTAAGCCAGCTATTTTTTTGTCGTACTCTTCAGCAAGCTTTCTATCGCCTTCGATAGCGGCTTTACACATTAGGTGCATGTACTTAGGTGCTATATTACCTGTAACAGTAATCACTCCTTTGCCGCCAAGAAGTAATGCTTCCATCGCAGTAAAATCATCGCCGCTTAAAATATTTATTTTGTCTCCGCATATATCTACCAGCTTTTTGATTCTTTTTAAATCACCGATTGCTTCCTTTACAGCAACAATATTATTAATTTTTAAAAATCTTTCTACAGTTTCAGGCAACATGTCACATGATGTCCTACCCGGGACATTATAAGGTATTAAAGGAACCGGAACTGATTCAGCTATAGCTTTATAATGCCGGTAAAGCCCCTCTTGTGTTGGTTTGTTATAATAAGGTGTAACCGATAAACAGCCATCTACACCTGCTTCATATGCATATTTTGTAAGAGCAATAGCTTCAGAAGTTGAATTCGCTCCTGTGCCTGCTATTACAGGAATTCTATTAGCTACTTTACTAACCACGAAACTTACGATTTCACAATGTTCTTTATGATCAATTGTTGCTGATTCACCAGTAGTACCAACAGGGACAATTGCATCTGTTTTATTTTCAATATGAAATTCTATTAAATTATCATAACTTTCAAAGTCTATAGATCCATCTTCATTCATAGGTGTTGCTACTGCAACCATACTACCTGTAAACATAAATATTGCCCTAGGTTTTTTTATTAATACTGTATAATCTAATTCTAACTTATTTAGAATAAACTTGTAGAGGATTATTATATGAAAAAGATAGAAATTGGCAAAAAAATTAAAAATTTTACAGCAGAATCAACAAATAAAGATGAATTCAATTTAAAAAACTATTTAGGTAGTCATATTGTGCTATTTTTTTATCCAAAAGATAATACGCCAGGCTGTACTCAAGAGGGTATAGAATTCTCAGAAAATTTTAGGAAATTTAAAAATTCAAATACATTTATATTTGGAATATCAAGAGACAGCATCAAGTCTCATAATAATTTTAAAGAAAAATTTAAGTATAAATTTGATTTAATTAGCGATGCGGATGAATATATTTGTAATTTATTTGACGTTATAAAAGAAAAAAATATGTACGGAAAAAAATATATGGGAATTGAAAGAAGTACTTTTATTTTGAACGAAAAAGGAATTTTAATTAAAGAGTGGAGAAAAGTTAAAGTTAACGGTCATGCTGAAGAAGTTTTAAAGTTCATTAAAGAATTAAATAAAAATTAATTACAGCTTCTTGCATAATCGATAAGTTCATCAGTAACTTTTAATCTAAACTTATGGCGTTTTTTTACGAAATAAAAATTTCGCGTTAATTTTGGACTTAAAGGTACATACGACAATCTATTTAATTCTATCTCTTTTTCAATAGTTGTTTTTGATAGTATGGATACACCAATACCAGTTTCGACTGCACCTTTAACTGATTCTGAATTTCCTAATTCCATACATACGTTGATACTATTTTTTTCTATTTTTTGTTTTGAAAAATAATCAAATATTACAGATTTTGTTCCTGAGCCCTCTTCTCTAATAATAAATGGGAGATCTATTATTTCCATTGGTTTCACTGAACTACGTCCAGCTAATTCATGTTGTGGGTGTGTAATCAAAACTAGTTCGTCTGCTCTAAAAATATCAACATCTAAATCTTGATTTAAAACTGGGGCTTCTACAATTCCTAAATCAATCATAGAGCTTTCAACTTTAGCAACAATTCCATCTGTATTTGCCTCACAAATTCTAATACTTAGATCAGGATATTTTTCTCTAAAGCCTTTCAAAAGTGATGGTAAAGTATACTGTGCGATTGTCGTACTCCCACCTATTGATAACGTTCCAGACGTATCCTCAGATAAAGCTCTTAACGAATGCTCCATCTCAGCATTAAGCTCAAAAATTTTTTCCGCATAAAAGTATACTTTCTGACCAGCATCAGTAAGTAAAATTTTATTATGCGTTCTGTCAAAAAGTCTAGTATTAAAATGATCTTCAAGCTGTCTAACCTGAAATGTTACTGCTGGCTGAGTCATATGCAAAGTTTCAGCAGCTTTTGTAAAACTTAAAAGTTTAGCCACAGTATAAAAAACTTGTAATCTCCTATCCGACATTTTTCCTCGCTTTTATGGGAGTATTCTCCTCTTATAATATTAAGTTATATCATATATCATATAAACTTTATAACTTAAAATCGCATATCATAAATATGAAATATTCTAAATCTGGTATTACAACCATTAAAAGTGCTCC
>ERZ802822.1488-NODE-1488-length-14251-cov-6.166220_pt1 | contig 14251 bp, 6 predicted proteins | sample MGYA00345649_ERZ802822 | MGnify/ENA primary metagenome ERZ802822 (study PRJEB30503, sample SAMEA104212359) | marine metagenome | biome: Westerlies Biome; feature: [SRF] surface water layer (ENVO:00010504) within the epipelagic zone...; material: water...
AGAGAGCGGTGACGCGACCAGCAAGCTGGAGCGGAGCCTGGGATTGGGGTGCCTTTCCTGATGAGGATGCGGAGATGGGGGATATTCAACTGGCCGAAGCAGCGGCCATGGCTCTCAAGGAAAAATATGATAAACCTTTCTTCATGTCGGTCGGGTTCTTTCGACCGCATGTTCCGCTATTGGTTCCACCCAAATGGTTCGAGCTATATGAGAAGGATAAGATCATTTTGCCCAATAACCCAAAGAGTGATCTCGACGACCTGCCCAAGAATTTTCTCACCATCAATGACTACGCCGTGGCTCCGACTCATGCCGAGGTTACGGGGAGTGGCAACCAACGAAGCCTGACCCATGCCTACCTTGCCTCGGTCAGTTTCGTTGATCATTGCGTGGGGATTGTATTGGCCGCCCTGGAAGCAAGCTCGTATGCGGATAACACCATCATTGTTTTGTGGAGTGATCATGGTTTTCATCTCGGTGAGAAACAGCACTGGGCCAAGCGTACCCTGTGGGAAGAATCGACTCGTGTGCCTCTTCTGATCAGTAGTCCCGGAATTAAACCGGGCAAGAAATGCAAGGAACCTGCCAGCCTGCTCGATCTTTACCCAACACTGGTGGACTTATGCAACCTCCCCAAAAATGATCGGCTTGAAGGCATTTCTCTGGTCCCCCAGCTCAAAGATCCGATCAAAGCCAGAAAGCATCCTGCCATTACATCCTCCTATTTTGGTAACCATTCGATACGGACCCGTGACTGGCGACTTATCTCCTACGAGGATGGATCCATGGAACTCTACGATCACCGACCCGATTCCGATGAATTTGTGAACCTCGCCCAAAATCCCAAGCATCAGAATGTGATCAAGAGATTGGCAAAATGGCTGCCTTCCAAAGCCGCTCCTGAGTTCAAGGAAAAGTCGGAGCGTCTGCGTATGCGCAAAAAATGAAAAGTTTGATTCCTTTTTTACTGACTCTTTTTCTCGCCAGTTCCTTTTGGCTGGAAGGGAAGGTCGAAGATACTGAGCGGCCCAGCGTACTCTTGATCAATGTGGACGACTGGAATGATTGGAACTCCGTACTGAAGGGGCATTCGCAGGCGATTACTCCCAATATCGAGCGGTTCGCCAAAAAGGGGGTCACTTTTAGCAATGCGATTTGCGCTTCGCCCTCATGTGTTCCTTCGCGTCCCGCTCTCTTTACTGGGATTGCCCCGTCCCGTTCGGGAAATATTTCCAATGACAGTGGAAAGCGTCCGTGGCGCTTTTATGCCGGCTCGGAAACCATCACGATTCCGAAGTTGTTTTCTCAAAACGGATGGGAGAGCATCGGTATTGCCAAAAACTTCCACCGAGGGGATGGCCCTGAATTTGATACTTACATTCCACCGTTCAAAACCCCGAAAAAACTAAAGAAGGTGGGTCTTAATTTAAACTCCTCTGCTATTTGGGATATTGCGGATATGCCTGTTTCAGAAATGGGCGACTATAAAGCCGCCAGTGCGGCGATAAAAACCATACGGTCACAAAAAGGTCCGCTCTTACTATCGGTAGGTATTTACCGCCCTCATGTGCCATGGATTGTGCCGCAAGCCTATTTTGATATGTACCCTCCTGAGACGCTTAAGCTTTCCGAGCGGCGTGTGGAGGACTTGGATGATTTGCCTGAACGCCTGAAACTTGTTGCCGGATTGGAAGCTAAGTTTGGAAAGGGGTATCATGAAAAGCTGGTCAGAAAAGGTTACGATAAACAATTTGTGCGGGCTTATTTGGCGAGTGTGACCTTCGCGGACGAACAGGTTGGACGGATTCTCGATGCATGGTACGCCAGTCCGTATGCCGAAACGGGCTATGTGGTCCTGTGGAGTGATCACGGGTATATGCTTGGTGAAAAGAACGCATGGTCAAAAATCAAACCATGGTATGATTCGTCGCACAGCAATTTCATGATTGCAGGACCGGGTCTGCCCAAAGGTGCGGTTTGTGGAAAAGCGGTTTCACTACTCGATCTCTATCCTACACTGGTCGAACTGCTTAATTTGCCAAAGCCCCCTCAGACTCTTGATGGAAACAGCCTGATGCCACTTCTGAAAGATCCTGATGCCGAGTGGGATCGTCCTGTAAGGATGACCAGTCAGATGGATGGTGTCTTTTTTGAGTCCATTCTTTCCAATGATTTCCGAATGACGCGTTTAGCCACGGGAGAAACTGAGCTTTATAAACTCGCCAACGATCCGCATGAGTTTACCAACCTTGCCAAGAATCCGAAATATACACCGGTGATTGAACAACTCGAGAAACACCTGTCGTTCAGTTATCCGGAAATTCCTGCAGACGGATGGATGGAAGCTGAAGAAATCCCCGCTCAGACATCGGCTGATTATCGACTCCGGGGGAATTGTCATTACACGCTTACGGATTCGGGAGCATCCGGGGAGCAGCTTGTAAGTGCTCTCTTGTATGCGGGAGCCGGCAGTTACATTGAGTTTATCATCGACCTGCCAACTTCCGGAACTTACCACCTCGAAGGAACGCTCGCGATGGGCGGGACATGCTCGGTACTGGTCGATGATGTGAAAAATGATGCGACTCAGGCAGATGCTGGCTATCCGATGAAACGAATCGGCACCCTGAAGCCTTCCCAAAAGCTTACAGATGTTTCAATAGGAGAAATTCATTTTGATCAGCCCGGGCTTAAAATCATCCGCTTTGCGACGGAGAAAAAACAGGAGGTGAAATTGGATCGATTACGCCTGCTCAAAAAAGTCTCTGCGATAACTGTGCCCACGAAGCAAAAGAAGTGATCATATTTAATCGCTGAATCACACTTGCCACACACTTTTTTGATCTTTAGAAAATATCCCAACTCTCACTCCTTATAACCTAATACAAATATCTTATATTCATGGCTGCTTCATCTATTTTACCTGAAAAACTTCACGAATACCCACAACTGGATGTGATCGACGGATCGGGCGGAGAATCCGCAGCCGTTCTCGATGACTGTCTTAACCATAATGGTGGCGTTTTGCCCCTTATACACCGTTATGCCGGAAGAACTTTTTGTTCTCCAGGTAAACGTCTCCGTCTTTCAGAGGATTCCTATCATCCTGATTACATGGGCGGAACCGGACTGGATGAAGTTTGGATGGGCTGCACGGTTCCCATTGTAACGGGTGTTGTCGACACGCGTACAGGCAAAGCTCCCTATCGTGAAGGGGAATCCCATGTTCTTACCCCCAGTGGGCAGGTCATTTCTTTACAGGACTTAATCCTTTCCAGTCCTGAGTCCGTGATGGGTGAGAAGATTACCGCCTTTTCCAAGGCCCTCTATGGCGATCCAACCTGGCCGATTGTTTCCAAGAAGTTCGATAACTTAAATCCTATCCCTCACCACCTTCACTGGTCCAAGTGGGAGGTCTATGATATCAATTCTTTCGATAATCCCGGGGTGAGCCCATCGCATTATCATACCACGGCTATGGGGCTGTATCCCTTTGTAACCAAGGACCAGTTTCTTGCCTGCATGAAGAGTTTCGGGCAGGGGGAATACAACGGAGTTCGGCATTTGTCCCCTCACACGATGATGCACATTGACAACGGTTTTGTTATGCCCAATGGGGTGCTTCACTCACCGACTGATCTTTGTACGCATGAGGTCCATGTGACCATGGACGAGCATTTTCTGGCTGAGGATCTGACCTTAGATGGTCGTATCGGAGCAGCGGACGCTTTCTACGCATGCCGGGAAGAGGATTATCCCAAAGATCGTCATGAAGACTGGGAATATTTGGTCGAGAAATTTGACTTTGAAGCCAATCAGGATCCTGATTTCGTTCAGAAGAATTCCCGTCCCGCGATCACTGCGGAAGAATTCGCTGGTGACGGAGTGGATGCAAAATGGATTGTATACGGTAAGGTTCTTGGTGATCAGAAGGTCTCGATTCTTCGTCTTACCATAGCCCCAGGGGCTAAGACGACTTTTAGTCCGGAGTGCCCCGCATTGTTCCACACCAATGGAGGAAGCGGTCGCATTGGAAAGCTCGAAGTCCGTTACAATCAGAACATGAAGCTTGGCGAGATCTACCCAGAGATCGGATTCATTACGCAATCTGCCCTTTCGAATGGTGGAGTTGAAATCGAGAACACAGGTTCAGAACCTCTCGTGTTGACCTTCGATTTCCCTCAAAACGCCCATTCCAAAACACCTGGGGTTTCCATTACGGGCTAATCCATAAACAATTCTTGCCCCTAGACCTTACAGTAAGTGTGATTGAGTTCATATTATGAGACTTGGATTCGTCTAGTCGCCATGAAATCGGGATCTTCACCAAGAAATTGATATAGGTACCAACAAACTTACTCCAACCTATGAAAAGTCCGCTTCGAGCTATTTGTACTCCTTTGTTCTTATTGATTGGTGTTCATTTCGTTAAGTTTCCAACCCCAATGCAAGCGGGGGAGAAACCTAATATTATCCTTATCATGTGCGACGACCTTGGTTGGGGTGATGTCGGTTTCAACGGGGGCACTGATATCCGGACGCCTCACCTCGACAAAATGGCGGCCAATGGACTCAATTTAACCCGCTTCTACGCTCAGGCTCCGGTATGTTCACCCACTCGTGCATCGGTGGTGACCGGTCGGCACCATGACCGCACGGGCATTTACACTGCCAATAACGGCCACCTCAGGGAAGGTGAGTTCACCCTCTATGAGGCACTTGCTTCCAAGGGCTATGTTACCGGTCATTTTGGCAAGTGGCACATGGGGACCCTGACCCGTAAGATGAAAGATTCCAATCGTGGTGCCAAGGACTTGTCCAACTATTCTCCACCCTGGCAGCACGCAGTGAAAACCACTTTCGCGACTGAAGCCAAGACCCCAACCTTCGATCCGATGTGGCAACCCACAAATGCGAAGGGTAAGAAAAAGAACGATCTGAGCAGAGGTGATTTTCGCGGGCCTTCCCGACAGGGTTGGTATGCCATTCCCAAGGGTGCTGGTCGTGAGTTTTATGGCACTCACTACTGGACGAAGGAAGAGACTTTTATCGACCCTGCATCAGAGGAGTTGCTCGGCGACGATTCAGACCTAATTATGCAAAGAGCTCTCGGCTTCATTGATGAACATCGTGAAAATCCTTTTCTCGCGGTAATATGGTTCCATGCCCCTCATTTACCTTGTGTCGCCAGTAAGGAAGACACTGATAATTATGCGGCTGCTGACCCCAAGCTAGATGGACTGCATCTCAACTACTATGGTTGTGTAACTGCACTTGATCGGGCGGTTGGCAAGCTCCGTGGTCGTCTTAGAAAGCTCGGTGTTGCGGGAAATACGCTCGTTGCCTTCTGCTCGGATAACGGTCCCGAGGGAAACCAGAATGCTCCTGGTCGGCAGGGGCATTTTAAGGGGCGCAAGCGAAGTTTGTACGAGGGTGGCGTGCGAGTTCCCAGCCTACTCGAATGGCCGGCTAGGATTAAGCCTGGGACCAGTAGCAAGGTTGCTACTTGCACCGTCGATTACTTTCCTACCATCCTTGACCTTCTGGGTATTGAGATGCCCGACGACCGCCCACTTGACGGTATCAGTCTGGTCCCCCTGTTTGAAGGCAGGTTGGAATCTCGCCCCAGTCCCTTGGGTTTTCACATTCGCGGTCAGGCTGCCTGGCACGACGGTGTTTGGAAAGCTTATTGTTCCAAGGTCAACTCTCATGAATGGGAATTGTATAACTTAAAGGATGATCCACACGAGAAGAAGAACCGTGCCGCAGATAAGTTGCTGAAACTAGAAGCAATGGTTGGCGATTGGGAAAAGTGGAAAGCCTCCGTCGAAAAGAGTGATAAGGGCGGGGATTATTAACACATCTTTAAAGTCCTAAATATTCACGGCCTCTCGCGGGTTTGTCAGGGAGGTGTATTTTTTTCTAAGGAATAGTTGTATCCTGCGTCTTACTTCTTCAATCTTACATTTAATTCCAGCCCAAGTGGGAGCTTGCTCCCTTCAAACACACTAAATTCATTCTCAATATGAAGAAAATTATTCCTCTCACCGCTCCCATTCTTTTTCTTGCTTTTGGTTTTTTTCTGATCGGACAGGTCTTGCCAAAGAGTCTTATGGACCAATGGGAGGATGTTGAGTCGGAGATCAAGAAAGGTCTTCCCAAAACGGCGATTGAGAAAATTGATCCACTGATCAAACAGGCTCTGAAGGATGGGTCTCATGCCGTGGCCATCCGTGCAATTTGCCAGAAGATCAATTTGGAGGGAGCCATTCAGGGGAATAAGGCCGAGGAAAAGATTGCACGGTTGGAAGAGGAGATCACCAAGGCACCCGAGGCACTCAAGCCGATGATGCGAGCCGTTCTTTCCAACTGGTATTGGCAGTACTTTCAGCAAAACCGTTGGCGTTTTGCACAAAGGACACGGACGACTGAGGCTCCGGGAGAAGACATCACCACCTGGGACTTGCCCCGGATCCTAGCAGAGATCGATAAGCAGTTCCAAAAGACTCTGTCCTATCATGAAGTTCTGAAGAAGGAAGCTATTGGCGACTATGACTTCCTTTTGAATAAGGGGAATGTGCCCGAGAGCTACCGTCCGACCCTTTATGATTTTGTGGTGCATGATGCCTTACGCTTTTATTCCGCGGGCGAGCAAGCTGGATCCAGAGCGCAGGATGCCTTCGTTCTTTCCGCCGATAGCCCGATTTTCGCATCAGCCAAGGATTTTATGGGCTGGGAAATCGATTCGGAAGACGATGAATCGCCCAAGATCAGAGCGATCAAACTTTATCAGGACCTATTGAATTTTCATAAGAAGGGGGAAAACCAGGATGCATTCATTGAGGCCGACCTTCTCCGTTTGCGTTATGGGTATAATCAATCTTTTGGAGAGGAGAAAAACGCCCGATACAAGGCTGCACTTAAGCGTTTCACCCAGGAATGGGCCGATCACGAGATGTCTGCCCGTGCGATGTACCGACATGCCGATGTTCTGCGGGGTGAAGGTGAGCTTGTGGAAGCCCATAAAATGGCTACGCGTGGGATCTCGGTTTTTCCTGAAAGCGTGGGAGCCAAGGAATGCAGCAACCTCATTAACCAAATTGAGACCAAGTCCTCATCGGTTAAAACCGAGCGGGTGTGGAATGCTCCGTTCCCGAAGATCCAATTGCGCTACCGAAATCTGTCCAAGGCTTATTTTCGGGTGGTTTCCTATGACTGGGTGACTTACATGAGAGAGTCGGACCGCCATTCGGAATATATTCCTTCCAATGAAAGGAAGCAGTGGTTAGCGAAGAAACCGGTAAAGGAATGGTCCGTCGATCTTCCGCCTACCAAAGATTTCAAGGAAAGAGTCCAGAAAATCACCCCGCCTAAGGATCTGAAGCCCGGTTCCTATTTTCTTTTTGCCAGCCATGATCCTGAATTTAAGGAACAGGAAAATGAAGTTAGTTACTCAAGTTTCTGGGTGAGTGACTTATCTGTGGTCACGCGTACACAACGACGTTCGGGCAATTTGGAAGGTTTTGTATTGAACGCAAACACAGGCGAACCGATCCAAGGAGCAAAGGTTCGTTTGTGGAAGCGTGAGAATAATCGTAAAATCGATCTTGAGTCGGTTAGCACCGATGCCAACGGTCTCTTTAGGATAAAGCACGCACGTGCCAGTGTTAGGGTTCTGGTCTCTCATGAGGGGCATACACTGTCATCGAAAGATCTTTTTTACATTTATCAAAATAAAAATCAATACAGGCCAAGTGAACGCTCGGTTTTCTTTACCGACCGGAGCCTTTACCGACCCGGTCAAACCATTCGCTATAAGGGGGTGTCCTATCATATCGATCAGGAAAAAGATAATTACAAGGTAATCCCCGATCGTGACCTCACGGTGGTTTTTCGTGATTCCAATGATCAGGAGATTGCCCGGGCCAAGCACCGGACAAATGACTATGGATCCTTCGAAGGTAGCTTCACTGCTCCGCGTGACCGCCTCATGGGCAGGATGCACATTCAGGTTGAAGGTTCCAACTCTCCAAGGGGGTCGGGTTATTTTAATGTGGAGGAGTATAAGCGGCCCAAGTTTCAGGTCACAGTGGACGCTCCGGCGGAGCCGGCTGTGCTTAACCGCAAAGTGAAGGTACGTGGTTCGGCCATGGCTTATACCGGAGCGGCAATCAATGATGCGCAGGTCAGGTATCGCGTGGTCAGGCAGGTTCGCTTTCCGCCCTGGCTGCGCTGGCATTACTGGTGGAGACCTCTGACGGTCATAGCCCCCGAAGAGATTGGACAGGGCACTGCCCGCACCGGAGCGGACGGCTCCTTTGAGGTCGAGTTTACCGCCAAACCGGATCCCGGGGTTCTGGAGAAAGACGAACCCACTTTCCGCTACACCGTATATGCGGATGTGGTGGATGCTACCGGTGAAACCCGCACGGGGGAGACTAGTGTAAATGTTGGTTTTGTTGCCCTGCAGGCATCCCTTTCGGCTGAGGATTGGCAAACTGCGGCCAAACCGGTGAAGGTGACTCTCAAGACCACTTCGCTCGATGGAGAAGGACGAATTGCCAAAGGATCCCTGAAGATTCACCGGCTCAAGGAACCCAAGAAGGTCCAGAGAGCCAGGCTTGGTGAGCCATTTTATCCCACTCACCACCGGGGTGGAATGGGTGGTGGGCATAAACCCGAACCCGATCTTTCCAATACCAGTTCCTGGGAACTGGGCGAAGTGGTTGCCACCGAGGAATTCACCACCGATGGGGAGGGGAATAAGGAATTATCCTTTACATTGAAGGAAGGTGCTTACCGTGCAGTTCTGGAAACGAGGGACCGTTTTGGAAAGGAAGTCAAAGCACTTCTGCCCATTCTGGTTCTCAATCCCAAAGCCAAACGCTTTGGCGTAAAGATTCCCAATCATGTTGCCGCACCCACCTGGCGGGTTGAGCCCGGAGATTCGTTCAATGCCTTTTGGGGGACTGGTTACCGCAAAGGACGTGCCTTCGTGGAGATCGTTCACCGGAACAAAGTCCTTCAATCCTATTGGACCGATGACAAGAAAACCCAGGCAAAAATCGAACAGAAAGTTAGCGAGGCAATGCGTGGGGGCTTCACCCTTCGTGTCACTTATGTTCGTGAAAACCGGGCCTACCTGACAGACAGGCAAGTCGAGGTTCCCTGGACGAACAAAGACCTCGAGGTGAAGTGGGAACGCTTCACTTCCAAACTTGAGCCGGCAGCTAAAGAGACCTGGACGGCGGTGATCAAGGGTCCGGATGCCAAAAAAGCGGTGGCAGAAATGGTGGCGACCCTTTATGACGAATCTCTGGATGCTTACCAACCTCACGATTGGCAAAAGACATTCTCCAATCTGTTTCGGCGTGAACATTCCAACCTCAACTCTCGCTTTGAAAACTCATCCTTGAATTTACGCACCTTACACGGAGGATGGAAAAGAAAGAACGAAAGCATCAAATGGTCACACCGCAGTTGGCACCCTGAAATGGTTGGATCTCTATGGGGTTACTACACCCTTTCAAATTACGGATATCGTTTTGGCCGTGGCCCTGTACCTAATTCCGGAAAGGAAAGGTTAATGCCATCAGCGGGGGCATCCGCATTCTCCTTTTCGGCTGAATCGGCTAAGGGATTGAGGAGACAAAAGAGTGCAATGAACAAGCCTGTACCTGCTTCACTCTCATTAAGTTCTCTTGATCAACTAGATGATTCTGCGATGGACAGGGAAGGATCACTATCATTTAACTCTTCTAGTCGTTCAGGGGCAGGGGGCCGTGCGGGTGGTATTGACTTTTCGAAGGTAAGTGCTCGAAAAAACCTTAACGAGACCGCATTTTTCTTTCCCAAACTCATATCTGACAAGGATGGAATCGTGCGTATGGAATTTACCATGCCGGAAGCCCTCACCAAGTGGAAGTTTCTCGGATTTGCTCACGATAAGGAAATGCGCTCGGGTTTCCTCAGCGATAGTATAGTCACGGCCAAGGATATTATGGTCCAGCCTAACCCGCCGCGCTTTCTGCGTGAGGGAGATAAGATCGAGTTTACGGTCAAGGTCTCAAACCAGTCACCGACCATTCAAAAGGGAACAGTCCGTCTGACCTTCAATGATGCCCGAACCAACCAAAGTGTGGACCGGAAACTCGGCAATAAAGTGACCGATTTGAATTTCGAGATACCGGCCAAGCAGTCCCGTACTTATTCATGGAGGATATCCGTTCCTGATGATCTGGGAGTGATCACCTACAAAGCAGTGGGGGGGACCGGTAAGATTTCCGATGGGGAAGAGGGATACCTGCCCGTTCTTTCCAGACGGATCTTTGTGACCGAATCGATGCCTTTGCCCATTCGGGGAGCCCAAACCAAGAAGTTTAACTTTGAGAAACTGATGGCTTCGGGCAATTCCGACACCATCACACATAAGAACTTTACCGTTCAGATGGTTTCCAATCCTTCCTGGTATGCGGTCATGGCCCTGCCTTATCTGATGGAATTTCCCCATGAGTGTTCCGAGCAAACCTTTAACCGGCTCTATGCAAATTCTCTGGCCCGTGAGATCGCCCATTCTGATCCCAAGATTCGTCGCATATTCGATCAGTGGAAGGGAACGAAGACATTGGACAGTCCCTTGGAAAAGAACGAGGACCTGAAGTCCGTCGCACTGATGGAGACTCCATGGGTACGCCAAGCCAAAAGCGAGAGTGAAGCCCGCCGAAATGTGGGCATCCTCTTTGATGATAACCGTCTCAATGACGAGAAACGCCGGACCTTCGAGAAGCTCAAGCAAATGCAACTGTCTGACGGAGCCTGGCCATGGTTCCCGGGAGGAAGGGGGAATGACTATATTACTCTATACATCACAACCGGTTTCGGCCGGTTGGGTCATCTCGGGGTGGATGTCGATCCTTCTCTGGCCATCAAGTCGCTTAACCGTCTGGACAATTGGATTAACAAGACCTACCGGAGCATTCTCAAAAATGGAAAGAAAGAGAACAATCACTTGTCCTCCACCATTGCTCTCTATTTGTACGGGCGCAGTTTCTTCCTTGAGCAGCAGAAGATCAACCCCAATGCCCAGGAAGCGGTAAACTATTTCCTCGGGCAGGCCAGGGAATACTGGCTCAAACTGGGCAATCGTCAGTCGCAGGGACATGTGGCCCTCGCTCTTCATCGGTTTGGCCAAGACAAGGATACGCCAATAGCCATAGTCCGCTCACTCAAGGAGCGTTCGGTCACTGACGATGAAATGGGGATGTTCTGGAGGGATGAGGAATTGTCCTGGTGGTGGCATCGTGCCCCCATCGAGACCCAGGCGGTGATGATTGAAGCTTTTGATGAGATTATGAACGATCAGAAGTCGGTCGAGGAATGTAAGGTCTGGTTGCTTAAGCAAAAGCAGACTCAGGACTGGAAGACCACCAAGGCGACTGCCGATGCGGTCTATGCCTTAGTGCTTAGAGGAAGTGATCTGCTTGCCTCGGACGAACTGGTAAAAGTATCCCTTGCTGACAGGGCTCCGATCAAACCCGAGAATGTGGAGGCAGGAACCGGATACTACGAGAAGCGATTCGTCGGTCCGGAGATCAAGCCCGATTTCGGAAAAGTCACCGTGACCAAGGTGGATGAGGGAGTTGCCTGGGGAAGCGTGCATTGGCAGTACATGGAGGATATCTCCAAAATAACCCCACACGACGGCACGCCCTTGAAGATCAAAAAGACTCTCTACAGTAAGGAATATACGAAAAAGGGTCCGGTTATCTCACCGGTACGGGGTCCCGTAAAAGTGGGAGATGAATTGGTCGTACGGATCGAACTGCGTACCGACCGGGACATGGAGTATGTTCACATGAAGGACCATCGCGGAAGCGGAACCGAACCGGTCAATGTTCTATCCACTTACAAATATCAGGACGGTCTGGGCTATTACCAGTCCACCCGTGACACCGCATCCCACTTCTACTTGGATTATCTGCCCAAGGGCACCTATGTATTCGAATATTCCGTCCGGGTTCAGCACCGTGGAGAATATCAGACCGGTATGACCCATGTGCAGTGTATGTACGCCCCCGAGTTCAACAGTCATTCGCAAAGCATAAGCTTGGTCGTCGAATAGGGGCAGTTCGTTTTGTAATTTATGCGAGTAGGTAACCTGATGCCATCTTGATTATACATCATAGGGTCTTCATAAGGTCTTAGTAAATTAAACCTGTTAGAATTCTCTCAGCAGATCGTACGCGTTTAATTCATTGACCCATCGTTCTGGGATTGAAGAAATTCCATTGGCTGCACCCAAGAGCATGCCCAAAACTAAACCTCGTGCACAGTTATCTCCACCTGCCATTGCATTCTCAATGAATGCTGATTCGATGTCATCTCCATGCTTTAGGGCAAGGTAAAGAATCGAAGGGAGGGCAGATGAAATTGAACAGGCTGGGCCAAGTTTGGTAATTGCATTCACCGCGTTTTCTGTGAGTACGCTGTTGGCCGCCTCGAGCGCCCATGTTGGTGCAGTTTCGTTGAGGGTATCAGGCAGGTTGGCACCATGTATGAGTCGATAGCCTGCCTTGGCGAGAAAGGTTGCCGATTCTTCGGCCTCTTTGGATCGATGGGTAAGCATGGTTTGTTCAACCGCCGCTTTAACCACTTCACTTTCGGAAGAGCTTGTAAGGAATACAATAAGTGGAGCAATCCTAGCCGGGCCGGCAATTTCCACTGAATCGCTACCTCCCTGAGTCTTGTCAGTTTGGTTTTGAATATTGGCCAAGGTAGCTTTAGTCGCACCATCTACATAATCATTGTAGTCGGGCCACATACCAAGCCAGTCATCCATAAAATTCGAAGGATCCCATTTTCTTTCCCTTGTCAGAAATTTTAACAGGCAAAGGGACTGATCTCCCACATGTCCCTGATCCCCCGCTTGCTTGTGTGGGTGGTAAGAATCACCGCCAGGTGCCATGTAGTGAGTCACTCGCCCGTGCTTATTTGCCAACTCTTGGGAGTCGTAGATCCAGTGTACACCAAGGGATAGGGCGTCTGCACAGTAAGAGCCAAAGAGAAGTCCGGTTTGTTTGTTGGTTAAATCGTTCATAAAAGATGACCTGAATATTTATTTTACTGCGTGTTGGATGGAAAGTCGGTGTACCCTTCAGCAGTCGAGGAACTGTACCAAGTTGAAGGATCTGCCTCTTCGGCAAGGGGGGAATTGGTAGCGAATCGTTTCACAAGGTCTGGGTTACTGATGAATGGGCGCCCAAAGGCAATCATGTCTGCGTGACCTTCGGATATGGCTTTTTCAGCAGTCTCTTCGGTGTATCCACAATTACCCATAATCGGTCCTTTAAAAACCGCACGAAATTCTTGGAGGGTCATGGGTTCACCAAGCTCATGAAAGCCAAAAGCAAGACCATCCATAACATGTAAGTAAGATAATCCATATTGATTGAGTTGTTTGGCTGTGTAAGTGAACTGTTCACGATAATCAGGGGAACCCATATCATCAAATATTCCATTGGGTGAAAGGCGGACGCCTATTCGATTGAAGGGAAAAACTTCTCCGACTGCCTGAACGACTTCATTGAGTAATCGATAACGGTTTTCAATACTTCCGCCATATTCATCCGTTCGATGATTTGTTTTGGACTGTAGAAATTGATCGAGGATATACCCGTTGGCCGAGTGTATTTCGATACCGTCGAAACCGGCAGCTTTTGCAAGTTCTGCTCCTTTTGTAAACATCGCAATAATTTGCGGAATTTCTTCAAGCTCAAGGGCCCGGGGAACTTCATAGGGTTTACTGCCATCCGGAGTGTGCGTTTGATTATTTTCCAAGCGAATAGCGGAGGGGGCTACGGGTTGCTGACCATTAATCAAAAGACTGTGCGTGGCCCGGCCCGGATGCCAGAGTTGCAAAAATATTTTACCGTCTCTTTTGTGTACTGCCTGCGTTGTTTTTTTCCAACCTTCGATATGCTCATCATTATAAATGCCTGGCATATTCATCCAGGCAATGGCACTACAATCCACCCCCGTTGCTTCGGCAATGACCAATCCGGCTGATGCACGCTGTCCGTAATATTCTGCCATTAATTCTGTTGGACAACCATCCGGTGTAGCTCGTGTTCGCGTCATCGGTGCAAGAATAATACGATTCTTTATTGGTAGATCCCCAATTTGGGTGGGTGTTAAAAGTTGTTTAGTCATTAAAGGTAATTAAACAAAAGTTTTTGATTATACAATCGTATGC
>ERZ802822.1492-NODE-1492-length-14231-cov-6.032641_pt1 | contig 14231 bp, 11 predicted proteins | sample MGYA00345649_ERZ802822 | MGnify/ENA primary metagenome ERZ802822 (study PRJEB30503, sample SAMEA104212359) | marine metagenome | biome: Westerlies Biome; feature: [SRF] surface water layer (ENVO:00010504) within the epipelagic zone...; material: water...
TGATGGCCATCAATGAGGTTGTGGCACCGCATGCTCGGAGGGTCCGGTTCGAGCCGTTGGACATGCGCTACATACATGTCTGGCCCAAGCAGAAGAAGCTGGCGAATCTCTACTTCAACATCCTGGCTGACGATCTCGAGAAGGACATGGCGGATGTGAATCGGCAGACGGCTTCATGGTTTGCATCGCACAGGTTGCGGGGCGGCATGGCATGGTTGAATGTAATTCCGAAGCTGCCGCAGTACCAAGTGTCGTCGGAGCTCTTCCGCATAATGCTCGGCACAGCAACACTCGTGCTGGTGGTGGGAGACATGAAGGTCACCAAGTGTGTGTGCGGGTACCGCACGGCGAGCCAGCTGTGTACAGGCATGCACTGGTTCAGTAGCTGCTCGGCTATAACCTTGTCGACAACGATGCACAACGAGGTGGCGGAGTGTTGGCGATCCATGCTTCGGGAAGCCGAGCAGGATGTCAGCGATGCGGAGTCGGCCAATTGGTTCCGACAACGGCCGGATCTCCGACCGTTTGATGTGGTGGTCGGCCTGACGGGCAAGTCGATGCTGCAGGGATGGGACATCGGCATCACTGACCCGACGAGAGTGGGGCGGTTGCCGGCTGGCACCGGTTACTTCAAGAAAGGAGCGGCGGCAGCTCGGATGGCATCGAGGAAGGCTGGGGAGTATGCGGTCCTGGTGTCGATGTACGGAGAGCCGAGGCCGAGCATACAGCACGGTGTGATCGTTCACGAGGTGTCGGGAGGCTTGGGCAAGAAGGCCTCTAACCAGCTGGCGGAGGTTCTTGACATCGCCAAGGAGCTCAAGATCGGCATCAACTACCGGGAGGAGGGGGCCGAGCACACATGGACGGCGAATGACTTTGCGACGAAGTGGGTTCAGAGGATGTCGTTCACCATTGTAAAATTCAGAGCAATGACTGTGCTGGCAGGTCTTCGAAAGGCGGCGATGGCTGCAAACTAGTCGAAAATCTGGGACTACATCTGTTCGAAAAATCCTGACGACGGACATCTCGAATTTAGAGACGATGTCATGGGTTTTGGACAGCTCCTGAATGTCGTTGGTGCCGCATGCCAGTGGGCCGTGGTAGACCTGCGTGTTCCCGAACTCCATTATGTGCAGAATAACCCGGGCATCCTCGGGATTATTTTTTGTCCCAGCTGTAATGAAGGGCTTGGCGTGTGTGGGCCAATGAAACCGAAGATACCAACTTCATCTCAAAGCCTGCTGCGGCCAGATGATAGGCTATGGCACGGTGGTAATTGCCGGTAGCCTCAAAGCCACCCGGACGGGGAGGCCATAACTGACCCATTCTGCGATCAAGCGCTTGAAGTCGTCCAGTTGATTGAGAATGATTACTCTACGGCGTCTCTTTTTGCCTGGAATGGCAATCAAAACTTCATGACGCGCCTTCGCGATGAGGTGTTAAACGGTGAAATCTCCTATTCGCTCAGAGACGCGCAAATCCTAATCGAGCGGTGGCGTCAGCACTGTAATACTTTCAGACATCACAGCGCAATTCGGTACCGGCCCCTGCGTCAAAGAGCATCCTAACTGTAGACCAAAATCCCACTCTGCATAGTCATTTAACATGGACCACTTAATCGGGCATTCCAGATGATCTGCGCCAAGCGTTTGCTCATTTGATCAATTTCACGTCGGTTGGAGGTGCCGCCGGCTGCAGATAACCGCGACTGTCCTTGCATACGCCCGTAGACGTTTGCATTTTCAGCGCGCGTGGTGATCCGTGGCGGGTCGAAAACTATTGTCGCGGTACCATCGCGTTCAGCTTTAAGCCGGCCACGCCTGGCAATCAATTCGAGCAATTGCCCCTCTACGACGGTCAGGTCTGACCGAGTGACCAAGGGGTCGAGCTGTAAAAGGATGTCGCCGGCTGTGACAGTCTGGCCTTCATCGACCGCGATGGCGGCCACCACTCCGCCCTTGGGATGTTGTATCACCTGCCGGTTTTGATCGACCTCTATCTGGCCTTCTGCGACGATTGCGCCGGAAATCTAGGTTAGAACCGCCCATACACCAAAATCACCCACCAGCAGCAACCCGAACAGGCCCACGCAGAGACCGCGTCTAACATCACTTTTCTTACTCATTTCAGAGCTCATATAAGGCCACCCGGGCCACCCGAGGTGGTGATCGTCTGATGGTTTTGTACAGTGGATTTTAAAATATCCTCTCGGGGGCCAAACGCGCTTTGTGCGCCATTGTTCAGTACCAGCAGCAAGTCGCACTCTTTAATTGCTGCGGGTCTGTGGGCCATAATCAGAACCGACTTGTTTTGCGCCTTCATGCCTCGGATTGCTATATTCAACGCTTCGTTTCCGTCATTATCAAGATTTGAATTCGGTTCGTCTAAAACCAGTAAAACCGGATCACCATATAGCGCGCGCGCCAATCCTACACGCTGCATCTGTCCGCCCGAAAGTTGCACACCGGAATCGCCGATCAGACTATCATAACCGTCGGGCAGGTCCAAAATCATTTCATGCGCTGCCGCTTTCTTGGCGGCGATGACTATTTTTTCAGGATCTGGCGAGAGCGCCATTTTTGCAATGTTCTGAGCGATGGTACTGTCAAACAGATGTACGCGCTGCGGCAGATAGCCAATATAGCCGCCAAGCACTGCTTGATCATATTGATCCAGCGCTGCGCTATCCAGTTTCAAACTGCCTCCGGCAGGCTGCCAAACGCCGGTGATCGCGCGGGCGAGCGTGGTTTTGCCGCAGCCCGAGGGCCCGATCACCCCGAGCGCCTGCCCGGGCTCAAGCATGAAATTGACCATTTTCAAAGCGGCGCGATCCTGACGCGGCGGAACCACTGTCAAATTTCTGACTGTTAATTTAGCCGCGGGTCGCGGGAGGGCGGTCTTGGGCACCTCGGGCGGTACTTGCGATAGCAATAAGGCGAGGTTGTTCCATCCCTTCCGCGACCGCTGAAACAGCGCCCATTGATTGATCAACATTTCCACTGGCGCCAAAGCCCGACCCATCAAGATCGAACTGGCAATCATTGCGCCGGGGGACACTTTGTTTTGCAGCGCCAAATAAGCGCCCAAGCCCAGCATGGCAGATTGCAGAAAAAGTCTGAAAATTTTTGTCAGGTTGCTGAATACACTGCTGACATCGCTGGCGGCAAGCTGCGCGAGCAGCGCTTTACTGCGCTTCAGTTTCCACGCTTCAAATGTTGAGTTCAGCATTCCCATGCTCTGGATCATTTCGGCTTCATGCTGGATTTGGTCGGACATTTTATCCGCTTGATAGGCGCCGATATTCGCCTCCACCAGCGCTGTCTGGCTGATCCATCGGTTGATCATCGCTGTGATAATCAGCAGTGCACCGCCGCCGAGCGCGAGCATCCCCATAAACGGATGAAAAACCCAGATCCCCGCCAGAAAGACCGCTGTCCAAGGAATGTCGAACACCGACATCAGTGCCGGCGATGTCATCAGTCTCTGCACCGCCTCCAGATCTCGCAGACCGGTGCCACTGAGATCGTCATCGTCAACTGCCGATTTGCGGATCGCGGCATCAAACACCCGTTGATCGAGCCGTGCCTGAAACCGCACGCCAACCCGCGCCATTATACGGCTGCGACTATAATCGAGCAGTCCCATAATGCCGTACAAAAATGCCACGAGCAGCGTGAGCGCCAGAAGCGTTTCCACCGAGCGACTTCCAAGCACCCGATCATAGATTTGCAGCATATATAACGGCCCGGTGAGCATCAACAGATTTGCAAAGGCGCTGAACAAGCCGACAAACCAATAGAGCTGGCGGCTTTCGCTCCGTGCGGCCTTAAGTTCTTGAAGACCCGGAGTGAAGAGTGAAGCAGTCATGTGCAGCCTTTGGGTTTAAAAACGCCGTTAAATCGTTGATTGCACTGTGCGGTTCTTTACAATGTCTGCCACACGGTTGCGGCAAACTAACCATAAAGTCTGCCGGTGACAAAACAAAAACCGTAGTTTGGCAAACAATACCTTTACGCAAGAACAGCCCTAAGGGTTTTATCACCTTGTCCGTGATGGAAGGCGGCCCACGAAGCCCAATAAACCGGCCTACGGGAATTCGGCAGTCTCTGCTCGCTTCTGTAACGTTTATTCTATGAAGAGCCCTTTGCTTGTCTTCAAAGACCTGCAAGCAATGCTTGAATATATCCCTTTTCCTTTGTTAACGACATTGATCAGAGCGGCGCGTTGCTACAGTCCAACACTGATTGGACCTGTCGCGTTTTAGTGCCGCCCCAAGTGCTCGTTTAAGCCACCTTTCTTTTGAAAGCGACCGGGCTTTTCCAGCCCAGTGCTGAGTGTCGGCGTCGCGGGTTATAGAACCCGCTTATGTATTCGAAGATCGCCCTCTCAGCCTGTCGCCGCGTTTACTGCGGCTGCCGCCAGATCAGTTCAGCTTTGTTGCATTTGAAGAATGTCTCGACGGCGGCATTGAAGCTCCTGTATTCGTCAAGCGGCGATTTGAGCTATTTTTGGGACGCAAAGCTGGCTGTAGATTTCGCGAACGATGTAGCGTTTTAGGCAACCAATGATTTCGCTTTTGCTCTTTCCGTCTTTTGTACGTTTCTTAACATAAGCCAGAGTTGGTTCGTGGCTTCGGATCCCGACAATGGCCAGGCGATAAAAGGCGGCGTTGGCTTGTGGATTTCCGCCTCGGTTCAATAGGAAGCGGTGTGTTTTACCGCTGCATGCAGGGATTGGGCAAACACCACAGAGCTTTGCAAATGCTGCTTGTCAACGGATGCGCGTTGGATCGTCGCCAACAAGTATCAACATTTCCGCTACGGTCAGTGTCGCTATGCCATGTGATGCCAAGTGATGCCATCAAGTCTGACGCGCGTTCGGTGACAAGGCGTTCGAGCTCCTTGTCGTGTGCAATAATCTCTTCATATCGCGCCCAACGTTCCAGCTCCAAATATCCCTTCGGATTGGTCGGAACAGAAAGTGATTATACATTAACATAAAACATGGACCACTTAATCGGGCATTCCACTGACCTGCAGAGGGTGACGCCTTACCAATCAGCTGTGCCACTTTAGCTTGAGACCAAGGGTTTCAATTCTATAGTCACGTTGCGATTGATTTGTGGGCGCTAATCGTGAGTAATAAAATGTAAATAGTTAAAAAGATGCTTATTCGCGCTTATTCAAGTTAATTTGAACTTTTTTTCTATATATTTTCGCGCAATACTTTGCGCACATGTGCGCAAAACTAAGTTTAGGTCTAGCAAAAACCTGAATTGCAAAGATCTCCGCATTCGATATGAAAAGGTGTCACGATAATGTTTGAGTCCTTTTTTCCAAAACCAAAGGTGTTTTTCTTTTCCCTCGCTATTTGGGTCGTCTTTTTAATAGCGCTTTGGTATTCTGTTGGTGAGAGGCTTGGTCAGGTAATTGGATTTGATTTGAGCGTCAGCGAACCGGTAATTGGTTTAGGTCATTTTATCACACCGGAATTTTTATGGTTCGATACCTATTATCTTCTTGGAACCTTGGGGTTTTACTTTTTTTGGCGTCGTCATTCAGCGCATGTTTGGCAAAATTGGTCCGTTCTGGGTTCGGCCTTATTGATTTATCTGTCCTATGCGTCTGTGCAGGTGTCTGTGGTAATTAATGCATGGTACGGACCATTTTATGATGACATTCAAAAAGCGCTTTCAGGAAATGGAGCAATCCCGGCTAGTCAGATTTACGGCCATTTCATTGTTTTCTGTACAATAGCTTTTCCTTATATTGCGTTTATAATCGCAAACAGGTTTTTCACGTCACATTTTATCTTCCGTTGGCGCACAGCAATGAATGATTTTTATGTAAAACGCTGGAAACGAGTGCGCCATATTGAGGGGGCATCCCAACGGATACAAGAAGATACAATGCGCTTTGCAGCCATAATGGAGGGCTTAGGTGTCGCCTTTGTAGACTCGATCATGACTTTGATCGCATTCTTGCCGGTGTTGGCTGCATTATCTGTGCATGTTGAAACCTTACCAGTTTTAGGGTCAATCCCTTACCCTCTGGTAACCATATCGATTGTTTGGTCCATTTTTGGCACTTTACTGCTTCTTCTGGCCGGCATCCAATTGCCTGGTTTGGAGTTTAGGAACCAGCGCGTGGAAGCCGCCTTTCGCAAAGAATTGGTTTTGGGCGAAGATAACGAGGATAAGGCCAAGCCAATGACATTGCATGATTTGTTTGCAAACGTGCGCAAAAACTATTTTAGGATTTATCTGCATTACACATACTTCAACCTATTTCGGTATATGTATATTCAAGCCGATAACGTTATTGCCTATATTTTCTTGGTACCAACTATTATTTCAGGACGCATCACACTTGGGATCATGAACCAGATCCTGCGGGCGTTTGGACAAGTTGCATCTTCGTTTCAGTTTTTGGTCTCGTCATGGACCACGATCATTGAGTTGATTTCAATTTATAAGCGCTTGCAGGCCTTTGAAGCCGCAATAAATGATCAACCCTTGCCACAAATAGATCAGAACTTTGTCGAGAGCGGGCATCAGGAGGATTGAAGAGAAAAAATATGCCGATTTCCCCAAAATACGTGATCAAGGCATCGTTTTTTAGAACTAAAATGTTACACAACATCTGCTGATCAGAACATAGTCGGGCCGATTTTGATGCAGAGATTCAGGACGCAGCCACCGGTTGGGCGCAAATGCCCTAAAGTGCGGGGAGATAAGCCCGGAGTTTGACACTTATACTACGATTGGAATTGAAACGCGGGTCAGATCCGACTTAAGCTTTGCCGGCTAAGACCGCACAAAAATAGATATGAAAAAGAGAGATAGCCATGAAAATTGATACATTTGGTGTAGAAATGTGGATGAACGAATGGGAGACGAAATGCGAACTGAACTTAGCTGAAACTTGTGTTGAAAGCCTAACCATAGAGCAGCTCCTAGAAATCACAGGGAGGAATGAAGCCGACCTTTCGGCGCTGTTGCATTTGAAAATGACATATGGGGAAATCAAAGGATCTGATCGTCTAAGGGCTGCGGTTGCATCCCTTTACAGCAAACAGAATGACACCAACATTTTAATCACTCACGGTACAATTGGGGCCAATATGTTGGTTCATAAAACTTTGATCGAGCGTGAAGATCGGGTGATTTCAATTGTTCCGACCTATCAACAACATTATTCAATTCCCAAAAGTATAGGGGCTGAAATGGAGCTCTTACACCTTCGCGAAGAGACGGGGTGGTTGCCAGATCTGGAAAAGTTGAAAAAACTCGCGGGATCCGGCGTTAAGCTTATTGCGCTTACCAATCCAAACAATCCAACAGGCGCACTCATCCCACGAGAGATGCTGGAAGAAATCGCCGCAATTGCACGCAGTGTTGGGGCTTGGATCCTTTGTGACGAGGTGTACCGTGGCACAGACCAGCAGGGTCAAGGAATGACCGCATCAATGGCTGATATCTACGAAAAAGGGATAAGCACTGCTGGCATGTCCAAGGCTTATAGTCTAGCGGGTCTGCGGCTTGGCTGGATCACTGCGCCAGATAATTTTATTGAAGATGTGATGATCCATCGTGACTACGACACAATCAGCGTTGGCATGATAGATGATCATTTTGCAACCCTTGCTCTCGAAAATAGTGAGCGTTTGCTTGAACGCTCGCGCCTCATAACGCGGGGCAACTTGAAAACGCTCTCCGATTGGATGGCAACGCAACCCAAACTTTCTTGGGTCGAACCAAGGTCAGGGACAACGGCGCTGGTGAAGTTTGACTTGGATATGAGTTCATACGAGTTTTGCATTTCACTATTGAAACAGACGGGCGTGATGTTCACCCCAGGATCATCGTTCGATATGGAGGGCTATGTTCGTATTGGGTATGCCAACAACCCCAAAATCTTACAAACCGGATTAGAGCGGGTCTCAGACTTCTTATTGCGTCACTAATATTTGGGGATTTTCGATCAGCATGACAGTGCATTTACCTTTTTTGCGCCGTTATCTGATGAGATCGGAGATCTGCGGCACACTGCAGCAATTTTGGTGCTTTAGCATCCCAGCCGTCATGGGCGTGGGCTTAGTAAGCCCACGCATATTGAGCGATGTGAAAATTTATTGGAAAGCAAAATGATCTGGAATGAAAATTTCCAGGTGCGATTGTCTTTGCAGCCACAATGGCAAGCTCATTATTTTTGCGAAATAAAAGAGATTTTTCGTGGTATGGGATCGCATTTTCTAACGTTATTTTCGGCATAATTTCATATTGGTAGTGCTATTATACAATTATCCCTCTCCGAGTATCACCGAGGCAAGCCAAAGAGAGGTGAACGGGTATTGTAGATAAAGCTGCTAGAGACAAAGTATGTGTTTGGGTCCCACTGAAGCGCTCAGCCATGAGGGTTCTCTACACGTGGCCAGATCTTCCGCATCAGGTTGTGATATGCATTGGTTTCAGGCTGGCTGGGATAGGGCCCGTCAACTGCTGCGTACAGGATATCATCAGATATTCGTGAGAATGCATCGTAGAAATGATTTGTAGACTTAACGACCAGAATTTTCTTTTTCTTCAGGTCAATACCAAAATTGGAAAATGCGTCTGGGTTGAATACTTGGCTTCGCACAGAGTTCAGGATTACGTCAATACCACCGACCTCAATCCAGACCGCGTCACCTAAGGGAACAACGCTTTGGCCAAAGCTTTGAACGGCCTCACGCATCGTTTGCCTAACAATGACGTCTGCATCCAGCGGTTCACCTGCAAATTCGGAGAGTTTTGCACCAAAGCGGAGCCGAAAGGTTGCTCCCACTCCGGCAGAAAAGCAGGTGCGGACTGCGATTGGGTCCCAAATAGTTGCCAGAGCCGCATCCTTGATACCGCGCTTCAACATTTCCCGAAGCAAAATCGTGGAATCTCCCGGTACACCCCCGCCGGGATTGTCCCAAACATCAGCGATTACAACGGTTGATGCAGTTGAGACCTCTGCTGTATCAAAGGCCACCTTTGCGGTCAAAAACTCTGGTCGAGTCTTGCCACGCATCGAAAAAAGCTCAAAACCGAGCTCAGCGGCCAGACGATCACCTTCAGATTTTGCATTGTCAGTAATCACCAAAATCCGAGATCCGAGATCCGGCACGTCCCCGGCCATAAACCCGTGAATAACCGAAATAGAGAGGATGTTTTTTTGTGTCTCTAGCAACTTTATTTTGTCAATAAAACTGCGCATTGGCTCGCGGCTTGTTGGAAGAACTTCAATCATTTTGCAGTCAAAGGTGCTGATCACAGGTTTGACCTTTCCAAGCGATGCTAGATGCGTCAATTCCACCAAAACTTCTGCTACCTGAACAAAATCAGTATGTGGAAACTCCTTGAAGACAGTGATCAAATTGAGATTTTTAGTCCGCAGCTCCGAGAGGTGGCTGTGCGGATCAAAGGTCGCTCCGATAATTGCAGACGGCCCTACAATTTCCCGAACGGCAGACACAAGCTCGCCTTCGCAATCCAGACAATCTTGCGAAACCATTGCGCCATGCAGACCTAGTAAGACGATATCAACCGGCATCGCTGCCTTCAGTTCATTCACTAGTTGATCACGCAGAAATTCCCAAGTCTGTTGGTTCACGATGCCGCCTGGCTCAGCCCAAGATGCGGTGCCTTCAATTATCTGCCAGTTTAATTCATCAGCGCGAGCCCGGGCCGCTGGATAGATAGCGCTACATAAGGTTGGGGTTTTGGGATGTTGACCGGGCGAAGCATAAAAGCTTTCTTTGAAATCTAATATGTCTGTCCGCAAGGGAGAAAACGTATTGGTCTCTGTCGCAATAGAACCAAGGAAGACGCGCTTAGGGTTTTGCATCATCAGGCCTCTTTTCCGATAGCAATCCGTGGAATTGAATTTAGTAGCTTGCGCGTATACTCATGTTGAGGCGCTTCAAATATCTGATGCTTATCCCCAATTTCTACGATTTTACCTGCAAGCATTACGGCGACGCGATCGCTGATATGCCGCACGACTCCCAGATCATGGCTAATGAACAGCATTGACATACCGCTGTCGCGCTGCAGCTTTTTGATCAGGTTGAGAACTTGCGCTTGAATTGAAACATCCAGTGCCGAGACGGCTTCGTCTGCAATCACCAGTTTCGGCTGCAAGATCATAACGCGCGCAATGCCAATCCGTTGCCGTTGACCACCTGAGAATTCATGCGGATGTCTCGACATGATTTTTGGGTCCATTCCGACGCGTTCAAGTGTTGCTGCAATTTTGCTTCTTGCTTCGTTCCAGGTTTTGCAAAGACCGTGGATAAAGAGCGGCTCCCCCAAAGTTTGTTCAATTTTGAGGCGGGGGTTGAGAGATGCAAATGGGTCTTGAAAAATCATCTGAATTTCCCGACGCAATGGCCGGAATTTATGTGGGGTCATCGACAAGAATTCTCGACCTTCAAAAAACGCCTGTCCCGAAGTCGTCTTTTCTAGGTGTGTCAATGTACGCCCCACCGTTGATTTGCCGCAGCCAGACTCACCCACGAGACCGAGCACTTCACCCTGAGCGATGTCGAAGGATACCCCGTCAACGGCCTTCAATACCTTTTTCTCACCAAAAAGCCCCGCCCCCTTTGTCTGGAAGTGGGTCTTGAGATCAACAAGGCGTAACAAAGGGTCCGTCATGACCGATCCTGCCCAGCAAAATGGCACTGCACGCTGTGACCTGGCTTGAACTGGGTTGTCTGTGGCGCCTCACAAGCGCACAGCTCTGTTGCCAGCTCGCACCGTGGCTGAAAGGCGCACCCGGTCAGAGTTTCTTCCAAAGTTGGCACGCGTCCCGGTATCGCCTCAAGCCATTCAACGTCGCGGTCTACCACAGGAATCGAGTTCAGCAGACCGCGCGTATAAGGATGGAGCAATTCCGCGAATAAGTCTGCTGTTGAAGCCGCTTCAGCAATTTTACCGCGATACATCACAGCAACTTTGTCGCAAGTTTCCGCAATGACGCCCAGATCATGGCTGATTAGAACAATGGCCGTGCCCATGCGAGATTGTAGGTCCGCCATCAAGTCAAGAACTTCTTTTTGGACAGTGACATCAAGGGCGGTCGTCGGTTCGTCTGCGATCAAGAGTTTGGGGTCACACGAAAGGGCCATCGCAATCATGACCCGTTGTCGTTGACCGCCAGACATTTGGTGGGGAAAGCTATCAATCCGTTCGGACGGATCCGGAATCCGAACGAGGCTTAAAAGTTCAACAGAGCGATCACGGGCTGCGGCATGCGACAGGTTTTGATGCTGACGGAGATTTTCAACGATCTGATCTCCGATCCGGTAAACAGGATTTAGGCTCGTCATCGGCTCTTGAAAAATCATGGCCATGCGATTGCCCATAATCGCACGCCGCTCTCTTTCCGAAAGTGCGAGCAAGTTCATCCCGTCAAAATGAATGCTCCCACCCGTAATACGCACAGGAGATGTCCCCAATAGTCCCATAATCGCAAGGGATGTCAGGCTCTTGCCACACCCGCTTTCGCCAACAATTCCGAGAGTTTCATTTTCGTCAACTGTAAAAGATACACCCTGAACGACCGGCAAAAGGTTTCTCTGGGTGCTCACAGCGATTTCAAGGTTCTCCACTTCCAGCAATGCCATGGTCAGACCCCCGCGATGTCGTCTTTGAAGCGGGGATCGATGCTGTCGCGTAACGCATCACCCACAAGGTTCATCGAAAATACCGACACCACAATGAGCATACCGGGATAGATCAGCAGCCAAGGCGCGCGGGTTATATAAATACGTTCTTCTGACAGCATATTGCCCCAACTTGGCACCTCTGGGGGAAGACCGAGGCCAAGAAAATCAAGTGCGGCCGCCTGAAGCTGGGCGAAAGCAAAAATGAAACTGGCCTGCACCAACAAGGGAGACAGAAGGTTGGGCAAGATGTGGCGAAAGAGGATAGATGAGTTCCCTGCGCCGGAACAAACAGCGGCATCAATAAATGTCTCGCCCTTTAATTTCAACGTCATACCGAAGAGTATACGGGCAGTTGTTGTGGCGTAGACGATACCTATCACAAGGACCGTATTGACCACGCTTCGTTCAAGCAGTGTAATTAAAACAAGCGCCATCAGCAGGGCAGGAAAAGCCATCAAGACATCGACTGCCCGCATCAAAAAATGACCTAGGCGGGTAAAGTAGGCTGAAATCATACCGATCAATCCGCCACAAAAAAGAGCGACTAGGACGCTACCAACCCCAATAATTACTGTCATTCGCGCACCATAAATCGCGCGCGAAAAGGTATCGCGTCCAAAGTGATCAGTACCAAACAGATTTGGCCAACCTGGCTCAGTCAAACGACCAACCGGGTCAATCTCAAGCGGATCAAAAGGTGCAACAAGCGGCGCAATGATTGCAGCCACCACAATGAGGCAGAGCCAGAGGAAACCAGCCGTGGCAAGCTTGCGGCCAGCAAATGCATCGCGGAGAAAAATCAAAGTATTCATTTCAGTGACACCCTGGGGTCCAAGCGCGCATAGGCGAGGTCCACCAACAGATTAATGATCATGTAAAGGACGACGATTACAAGAATCACACCCTGAATTACAGGATAGTCGCGGCGTAAAATCGACTGGACAACCAGACGCCCGATCCCCGGCAGCGAAAACACCGTTTCAGTTACCACGGCCTCCGAGATCAGTGCCGCAAATGTAAAGCCAAATGCCGCCGCAACAGCGATAAGCGCATTCCTGAAGACGTGTTTTATAGTTACACGGGCAGGGTGCAAGCCTTTGGCACGCGCCGTGCGAACGTGGTCTTCGCGAGCAACGTCCAACATAGATGAGCGTACCAAGCGGACGATTAGAGCAGCGTTTGGGGCGGCTAAAGTGAGGCTTGGAAGAATTAAGTAGCGCAAATTAGTTATGCCGCCATCGTCTGATAGCGATGGAAATCCCGAGCTTGGGAACCACCCCAGCGTTACTGAAAAAATCATGATTAGGTAGAGGCCCAGCCAGAATGTTGGCATGGAGGCGGCGAGCATGGCGCCACTCGAGGTGATTTGATCAACCCAAGTGCCGTGTTTTGTGGCGGATAGAACTCCTATAGGTAAACCTATCAAGATGATCCAAAACATCGTCATCGACGCAAGCAAAATAGATGTTTCGGCTCCGCTTCCTATGACTGCTAAAACCGGTTCACGAAAAAATATGGAAACGCCAAGATCACCCTGCAAGACATTGCCGAGCCACAGAAAGTATTGGATCCAAAGTGGACGATCAAACCCCATCTCAGCAGAAAGCTGTGCGATTTCTTCAGGTGTAGCCGTATCCCCCAACAGGATCGCGGCAGGATCGCCCGGGATTAAGTGAACAAAAAGGAACACCAAAATCGAGGCTGCCAGAAGTGTCGGGATAAGTGTGAAGAGGCGCTTGACGGTGTAAGCGAGCATGTCAACCTCAATAAAAGAAAGTCAGCAGTCTAGCCCCCGCCATGCAACATGGCGAGGGACAGGGAGTGGTTTTATTTAGAGACATTCCAGAAGCTTGGCCAGATCAAAGTCTGTTCACCAAGTCCACTCAGTTTTGGAGAGGCGATATTGTAAGTATAGACATCGCCTGTTTTCATTGTTGGCACCTGCTCATAGATCAGAGCTTGAATCTCACTCCAGATTGCCTGCCGTTCTGCAGGGTCCGAAGACGCCGTGAAACGATCTTTCAGCGCCTTCTTTTCTGGTGTTGCCCACCAGCCAGGATAGTTATCGTTCATGACCGAGATCAGGATTGGATCCGGTACAAAACCGTGATGTGTAAAGAACAAATCCCACTGGTCAGGCTGTGCACGTTTCTCGATCAGGGTCGCCCAATCATAGACTTGTAGGTCAATATTAAATCCAGCCTGCGCAAGTTGTTTGGTGTAAACAATCGCACTGTCATAATGGAACGGATAGTTGGTTGAGACCATAAACTTGATCGGTTGACCATCATAGCCGGCCGCTGCTGCCATTGACTTGGCGGCTTCGGCGTCCCCTTTGCTGTAGTTTTCTGTACCAGAAGTCGTGGCCCAAACGCTGCCTTGAGGGGCGAACGATCCATTTGCACGCCATAGGCCTTCAGGGCCAATCGCGACTTGTAAGGCGGGTGTTTTGTCGATTGCAGTTTGAATAGCGCGACGCAAAGCGAAGTTTTCTTTTAACGGACCGTCACTGGAGTTAAGAAAAACCAGACCAA
>ERZ802822.1493-NODE-1493-length-14228-cov-17.445905_pt1 | contig 14228 bp, 16 predicted proteins | sample MGYA00345649_ERZ802822 | MGnify/ENA primary metagenome ERZ802822 (study PRJEB30503, sample SAMEA104212359) | marine metagenome | biome: Westerlies Biome; feature: [SRF] surface water layer (ENVO:00010504) within the epipelagic zone...; material: water...
AGGGTATTGGATTGATTGATGAAACTCCCGTTTCGCATTTTCTGGCCGTATTTCCGGCCGCGCGCTTTCCTAATATGCTGAACACTTTGTCAAAACATCGTTCTTTCACTAAGAGCTTTGCGGCAGCGGGCGTATTGGATTATACACGCGCAGAAACGCGGATCGCTGCGGTGGTTTCAAACGCAACTACAGCTAAACATCTAAATCTGCGTCCTGCTTCAGTGTTGCTGCGCAGCATAAGCATAAATGTAGATATGGACGGAAAGGCAATCGAATATGGCCGAACATGGTTTTCCGGGGATCACATTGAAATGATAGTGGAACATTAGAAAACGCCTTGAGGCCAATGTCTCGTGTTTTTCTAAAAAGGACTCAACAAAAAGAATTCGCACATCCAGCAAAGAAGTTTTCAGCGCTGCGCGTCCCAAATGCCACCAAGCTATGGCTTGCATTCGATCACTAATTGCATCTGAAAAATGTTTTTTGATGGGCATTGCAAGAAAACCGACAACGACCTTGTAGGATGCTTCATCCTTCGTCACTAAGGCACCTGCGACAATAACTGTACCCATCCCAATCGTTAACTGTGGCATGACTTGCCCACGTGCTTTGAGCCGTATTGGCTTCTTATATAACCTATGGAATAGATTTTTATAGCTGCTGAGCTTCATTAATCTGTCACATTATAGTCACGTAGGCGTTACGTCTTTACTCTTACCATCCCTCACAGTGCAAAGAGGTGATTCTTGTTTAAAGTAGAAAATGTATCAAAAAGCTTTGGTCAAGTTCGGGCCGTCAATGATATCTCATTTGAGGTGGATAGGCCTGAGATTTTGGGAATTATAGGGCGATCAGGCGCAGGAAAGTCGACATTTTTGCGATTAATGAATCGCATGACAGACGCAACCGGTGGCAACATTATTGTGGATGGACGTGACGTTCTATCATTAAAAGGTCGCGAAAAAATGGATTGGCAAAGAAACTGCGCCATGATTTTTCAGCAGTTCAATCTCGTTCCACGGTTAAATGTTATAACAAATGTTATTTTAGGTCGACTTAATCAACAGTCCGTTCTGCGATCTTCTTTAATGTTTTTCACCGAGAGCGAAAGGCGCGAAGCGTTACGTTTACTTGAACGGTTTGGTGTAGCCGAAACTGCTATTCAAAGGGCGGAAACTCTTTCTGGCGGGCAACAGCAACGGGTAGCAATTTGCAGGGCAATGATGCAGCAGCCAAGGTTTATCCTGGCGGATGAGCCGATCGCGTCTTTAGATCCTTTGAATGCTAGATTGGTAATGGAAGCGCTCCATAGAATAAACCGTGAAGAAAAAATTACAGTGGTTTGTAATTTACACACTTTAGACACCGCACGTAATTATTGTGACCGCGTAATTGGGATGCGTGGTGGAGAGATAGTTTTTGATGGAAAGCCTGAACATCTAACGGATGATACTGCTCGGGAAATATACGGAGCTGAAGCGGCCGAGGCCTTTGAGGGCTCGATAACATCAACGTCTCTTACTAGTGGGATCGAGACCCCCGACAATTCAGTTGCAGCCGTGGTTTAGGCGGCAAAAACCGGCACTTTGTGCTTTTGTTCAACGATCATAGGAAATAGACAATGATTAAAAATACTATAAGTTTGGTCGCATTCGCTGCGACAGTTACTTTTGGATCTTCAGCATTCGCTGGCGGACATGGCTACACTGGACCGACTTTTGATTTGTCGGGTAAATGGGAAGAGTTTAGAATTGGATTCTTAGGCGATGAAGCGGCGGCGGACATCATTGCATCTAATCAGTGTTTAAAAGACTACATAGAAGCTGCCTACAATATCCCAGCGAAACTATACACTTTTAAAGATTATGCTGCAACCATGGAATCTTTTGCAGGAGGAAACCTGGATTATACATGGTTTGGTGCATCAGGTTATGCAGGGCTTTATTTGCAGGATCCAGAAGCTGGCGAGCCTGTAATGACAAGGATGCAGCCAACCGGTGACACTGGTTATTATTCTGTGATGGTTACTTTGGCCGATTCTGGGATTGAAAACATCGAAGACATGAAAGGTAAGCGGCTTGGCTTTGCAGACCCAAATTCGACATCTGGCTATTTAATTCCTTCTATTGAGTTGGGCGATCAATTGGGCAACTTAGACGATTATTTTGCTTCTGCAGAATTTCAAGGCGGTCATGAGAATGGCGTTTTGGCTGTGTTAAATGGCGACGTGGACGCTTCCGTAACTTGGACTTCAGGCGTAGGCGAATGGGATGAGGGATACTCATCAGGAAACTTACGCCGAATGGTTGATAAGGGTATTTTAAATATGGATGATATACGACAAATTTGGTCCTCTAACCTGATTCCGAACGGTCCAATCGTCCTGAATAAGTCCCTTCCTCAAGGTGCAAAAGATACTATGCTTGGCATGAAGCAATGGATCTTTGAAAATGATAAAGAGTGTAATTATAACATTGCAAATGGTGAAGTCAGAGCTTGGGTTCCTGTCGATCATTCATTCTACGAAGTGATCGTTAAAGCACGCAAGGCGAAAATCGAAGCTGCTAAGAAAAACTAGCTAATTATAAAAGAGCGCGTGGTGTTTCCACGCGCTCGAAATTGTTTGGAAAAGTCGTATGTCCATAGCCCTTTCAGAAAACTTACTTTTTATTGAAAAAGAATTGAGAACGCTTCAGAAGCGTAAGTCCGCCTATACAATATTTGGAATAATTGCAGTTATTTTGGTCGCCACAGTTGGCGTGGATATGGCAAATAGCTCAAATGCGACTCCTTTCTCAAAGGGAATAGGAAAAATTTTCGATTTTCCAATCGATATGATAGCCCTCACAATGGAATTAGAGCTTGCGGCATGGCTACGACGTATCAATGAGCATATCCCCGACCTATTAATTACGTTAAATATGGCCTTAATATCTACTTTTTTAGGGTTTATTTGTGCGGCGATATTAGCCTGTTTTGCATCACGTAACATCGTGCGAAGTTCCACAGTTGTAATTTTTACGCGTAGACTTCTCGATCTTCTTCGTTCATTTCCAGAAATCGTCATAGCGCTCGTTTTACTGTATTTGATGGGGAAGAGCCTAATACCAGCAGTAATTGCGATATGGCTTCATACCACTGGCGCTCTTGGTAAGTTGTTTTCAGAGGCAATCGAAAATATTGATGTTAAACCTTTAGAGGGCCTAGAATCCACGGGAAGTTCTTGGGTGAGTAGAGTACGCTTTGGCGTGTTTCCACAAGTCTTGCCCTTATTTTTCTCTTACACGATTTTAAGGTTGGAGATTAATGTGCGAGCATCTACCATTCTTGGGTTCTTCGGAGCCGGTGGAATTGGTCAGGCGTTATCAACTATGATCCAATGGCGTGATGGTGGGCGCGTTACTGCTATATTTTTATTACTCGTCATAACTATTATCTTTCTTGATTACCTCTCCGACTGGATTCGGTCCCGGTTGATTGGAGTGAGTAGATGACTTATGCAGCCGCAGGCACACCGATCGCTTCCATTAGTCAAAAGGTTGAAGCTTCAGCTAGAAATTATGTCCTGAAATTTTGGGCGGTAGTCTTAGTAATTTTTACCTACCTTGCTTTTTGTTGGGTTCACTTTGATATCTCTAGCATTAAAGAGAAGTGGCGTCCCGATCGTGGCATGTTATTTATACTAGACTCTTATGCTTACAAAGATCATGTCACCATGCGCTGGAAACATCCAGATGATCTAGCGGTGACATTCGAAGGAAGCCGCTGGCATACCTATGATCCAAAACCTCACTGGTTTTTAAAAAGCGATGAAGCTGTAGGAGCCATTACTTTTGCTAACGGTAATGTAACAACGATCTACAAAGATGAGGTAGTTTACGAGCATGAAGAAGAGAATAAAGTCTACAGGTTTCGTATTGGTGAAGACAAAAAGCCATACGTCGTAGGGTTCGAAAATAGTCTGGAAGAGCTTCCTGATTGGATAAGGCAAACAAAATCAAAAATTGAAATACGTCCCTCTTTATATGAACGAATCCAGGTTGGCAAAAATAAGGTGGAAGTTCATAGATACGAAATTGGTTGGAAATATTTTTGGTTTGATTTTCATAGTCCTTTAGCGAATACCAGTATTTGGCAAGCTATTCCGTTGGCGTTTTCATCTGAAAGGGTAGATCCTTTATTGTCTAATGCTTCTTTGATTTTCCATGAGATTAAGGACAATGAACATTGGCAACACGGAATCATACTCTACGCGATGCTTGAAACAATATTTATGGCACTGCTCGGTACGATGATCGCGTCGCTTGTAGGTTTGCCGCTCGCCTTTTTGGCCGCTCGAAATGTACAGCCTGTACTGGCATTCCGATTTGTACTGCGCAGATCGTTTGACTTGCTGCGTGGAATTGACACTTTGCTTTGGTCTTTGATTTTTTTGCGAGCTTTTGGGCCAGGTTTATTTACTGGTATCTTTGCTATTGCGTTTACGGATACCGGCACATTGGGGAAGCTCATGTCAGAGGCCATCGAAAACGCTGATGATAAGCAGCGCGAAGGCATTCAATCAACAGGATCGTCAAAAATCCAGCAACATCGCTTCGGTATTATTCCACAAATCATGCCCGTTTTCATCTCTCAATCACTTTATTACCTGGAGTCAAATACGCGAAGTGCAGTGATCATCGGCGCTATGGGGGCAGGTGGGATTGGATTGCAATTTTTAGGTGCTCTTCAGACTGGAAGTGACTTTGAAAATGTTGCCTACATGGCCTTATTAGTACTGACAACAGTCATATGCATGGATTCATTATCAGCCCGTTTGAGACGCATGCTTATTGGGTTTCAGAAGCATGGAAATTGATCCAGAATAATCCTAATAATTAAAGGAGATCTTAGATGAGACTAACAATCATATGCATTATTACTTCTCTAGTTTGTTCGACAGTTTGGGCTCAAGAGCAACAGGCCGGCAATGAGGCGAGTACGAATACAGAAGAAACATTTCAGGCTTTGATAGATAAATGCGACAACATAGACGCACTTATGCTGCGGGCAAAGATCCGATTGCAGCTATCAAGAACTACGGAAGTAGCATCAGAAAAGGCACAGCAAATGCTAGATGACGCGTTTGCAATATGTGGTGAAGGAAATATTGATGCGGCAAAAAATATGTTAGAAGAAGCGCTGAAGTTAGCTGAACAAGGTGCTACCGAAAGGTTAGGGGCAGATGCTTCAATTGATTAGTGTGATGGAATTTTGGGTACGTAAGTGTTGAGAGATCATGTTTGTAACTTACTTTGTTCAATGAAAATTGATTTTTCTCAAAATGTCTAACCACAGTACCCATCTCGCGTAGTATCACGCACAACTATCAGCAACTAACCACATGCTAGGGCTATACTTGGATGTCCCGGTGGTCCTAAAAGCGGTCCACGGCAACTCATCTGGCGACTCCAGTTTTCTACTTTTCTAAGAACCTCTGCCTTTAGATGGTGATCGGATAGAGCAGTGCATTTGACGGCGTGCTTTAGCTTTACTTATAGTAAATCGTACATCGAGAATGAGAGTTCGACTAAAATGCAAAAATCCGGAGGACTGCGATCTGCCTTTCCATTTCTGCTTCCCGCACTTGTGGCTCTTTTTCTGGTTGGGTTAGTTCCTCTAGCTGTCGTATTCTTTTATTCACTTCACGACACCTTCGGCGGGAACATGTTTTTCTGGGTTGGGGGTCAATGGTTCTATCGGGTTCTAAGTTCGCAGGAATTTTATGCGGCACTGCTGCGGAGTCTCAGCTTTTCCGTTTTGATTCTCTCGATTCAGATACCGCTGGGCATCTTTATTGCTCTGAAAATGCCACGGTCAGGAACCCTTGTTGCAGCAGCCCTTATTCTTTTAACAATTCCAATGCTCACCCCAAAAATTGTGGTTGGATATCTGTGGAAGCTAATGGTTCAACCTGAAAACGGACTTATCACTCAGGCCTTAGCCGAAGTTGGTGTGATGTTGGATATGAATAATGTCTTTTGGACGTGGACAATTTTGATCCTAATGGACCTTTGGCATTGGACAGGGCTTGTGGTCCTTCTTTGTTATGCGCGATTGAGAACCATACCTGATGCCCAATATCAGGCGGCCTCCATTGATGGCGCATCCCGCTGGAGCGTTTTTTGGAATATAGAGCTGCCCAAAATGAGGCTCGTGCTAGCCATCGCATTTTTGCTTAGGTTTATGGACAGTTTCACGATGTATACTGAAGCTTACGTTGTCACACGCGGAGGGCCTGGTGTCAGCACCGTCTTTCTGTCTCACGAACTCGTACAAACGGGCCTTATCCAGTTTGATTTGGGAGAAGCCGGAGCAATGGCGGTGATTTATTTCGTCATAGTTGTTTTAATCTCTGCTCTTTTTTACAGGATGATTTTGCCCTCGCCCCTTAAGAATACAGGCAAATGACAACACGATTTTCCTTAGCACCAGCAAGCTTTTTCTTTTTGGTACTTGTGCCAATCTACTGGATGATCGCAGTTAGCCTTCAGAAACCTGATAGTTTGGCAGGTTCAATTCAACTTGTGCCTGCAGATCCGACCTTTTCAAATTTCTTATTTATATTGACGGAACCTGACTGGTATTGGGGTTATATAAACGCATTGACTTATGTTTCACTGAATGTCGCGATCTCGGTCTGTGTAGCCATACCGGCAGCTTATGCCTTTTCACGGTTTCGGTTTGTAGGACATGGGTTGTTGTTTTTCTTGCTCTTAATGTTTCGGATGATGGTGCCGGCTATCCTACTTGTACCATTCGTCCAGATATTTTCTGCGCTGAATATGATTGATACTTATCTGGCAGTTGCGCTGGCACATTGCTTTTTCAGCGTCCCCATCGCAATTTGGATACTTGAAGGGTTTATCTCAGCAATTCCCGTCGAAGTGGACGAAAGCGCAAAAGTAGACGGGTTTAGCACTTTCAGGTTTTTCCGCCACATTCTGTTGCCAATGATCGCGCCTGGTGTGGCAACGGCGGCGTTCTTTTGCTTCATGTTTTCCTGGGTAGAGTTTTTATTATCCAATGCTTTAACTACAATCGACGTTAAACCCTTCGGTGGTATCATGACCCGTGTAGGAAGTGTAATGTCTGGGCATATACCACTTATTGCCGCGGCTGGGGTTCTGGGTGTTGTGCCAGGTACTATTATTGCGATAGCGCTACGGCGCCATCTTGCACAGGGTTTTTCGTTGGGTCGCACAAACTAGCGAATACTACATCGTTTGAGTTGACCTTAAAAATGAAGACCCACTGACTAAACCTCCAGAGTCTGCATTCTCTTTCGTCATTTCCAGAGAAAGATAGATCTTTCCGCCATGATAAATTTCGGGGGGATTACCCTAGCTTATTACTTGCTCCGCTTAATTTAGTCTTCAGTTTATGGCCAAGTAAATTCCTCTATATACTCAAAAAATTATTTTATGACAAAGATGTGCTACAATTATTGTTTAAGACTGATGTTCATTCGTAAAAGGTTTTGAAGTTGGGGATACATATCATGAAAGTGGAATATCGGGTGGCATCGTGAGGTAACTCATATCAGATCTAGACTATTTTTCATTTTTTTCTGGTTGATAAAAATTTGTTACAAAACGTGCCTACACTGCCAATGTAACATGGGGGATTTTAGATGGCTTGGTTATGCAAACACTTGTTTGATTTTCAACTTTTTAATTTCAGCATTGTAAGCTCTGACATAAGCAACTGTTGCGTTAGTTCCGATGATTTTTTGTAGCAAAGCATTCGTAAAATCGCATGAATCTCATTATAGATAGGTTGATACATGAGCGAGCGCCATGGCTTGCGTCACAATCGCCTTTAACGGCTGCGTTAGATACATTTCTAAAATTCTGTCTTGATTACAATAATACAGTTACCGAGGCTAAAAATCTGGAGCACCTATCGGGTACGGATGTGCTAAACAAACTCAGCACTGAAATTGCGCGTCAAGTAAATATCGCTGGTTTACAGAATATTCCAGAAACTGGATCGGCGTTAATCGTTGCCAATCATCCAACCGGCATCGCAGACGCCATAATTTTATACAAAGTACTCAGCACTAAGCGGCGAGATTTGTATTATTTTGCAAATAATGACATTTTACGTGTCTTTCCACAACTAGAAGAACATATTGCGCCAGTAGAATGGCGCAAAGAAAAACGCAGAAAATCAAGCACACAAGCCACTCTGCGCTTCATAAAAACTGCGATTCAAAATGAAAAATTAGGTGTGATATTTCCATCTGGGCGACTTGCGAAGCGCAAAGGCTTTAAATTGGTTGAACGAAACTGGATGACGTCTGCTGTAACAGTGGCACAAAAATACAATTGTCCGCTTATCCCAGTCCATATAGCTGCACGAAACTCTTATCTCTTTTATTTATTTGACATGATTCATCCGACCTTGCGCGATATTACGCTGTTTAAAGAGACTTTGAACAAAAGGCGCTTTCGTTTTGACGTCAATATTGGTCCGTCAGTTTGCCCGCAGTCGCTAAGTCGGGATCCAAAAATTGCTACCAATATGTTGAAAGAAATCGTGATTTCTCTGGATAGGCGAGCAGAAAATACTCAGAAACGCAGTGTGCCGCAGCATTGGTTAGATATTTTGCAAGCGATAAATTAATTCGAGGCATAAAAACATGTTAGAGAATGCTAAAGACGTAAAAGAAATTAGTTATGCACATTCGGCCCAGTCAAAAGGCGGGCGAACTATCATTAAGCTTATGGAGAATATGACAGGTCGCATTGGGCTGCTTAAGCGGGCCAGAGGATATCAAGATGAAATTAAGGCAGGTTATTCCTTTTGGAATGTTATTGTTGAACGATATGGTCTGGAGCTTGATGTACTGCTTGGTTCGCTTTCGACCATTCCCAAAGAAGGTCCGTTGATTGTTATTTCAAACCATCCCTATGGTATTTTAGATGGATTGATGTTGGGTCGTATTTTAGATGAAACACGTCCAGACTTTCGGATATTAGCCCATAAAGTCTTCAAAAAATCTGAGGACCTTAATCGAGTAATTTTACCAATTTCTTTTGATGCCAACAAAGAGGCCTTAGAAATAAATCTTCAAACGCGGAAAACTGCGTTGGATTATCTGAAAAATGGTGGATGTATAGGCATCTTTCCAGGCGGTACCGTCTCAACTGCAGCGAAGCCATTTTCTCAGCCCTTGGATCCTAATTGGAGAGCCTTCACTGCGCGCCTGATCATCAAATCGAACGCTTCCGTGGTTCCGATTTACTTTGACGGCCATACAAGCCGACTGTTCCAACTTGCCAGTCACTTGCATTACACGCTGCGCATGGGTTTAATGATCAAAGAGTTTAGATCTCGCGTGGATAGTAAAGTCAAGGTTGCAGTCGGAGAGCCTATGACCTTCCAAGAACTTGCTCCATACGCCAGAGATACAAGGGCTTTAATGCATTATTTACGTCAGAAAACCTATGAACTTTCAACGAATGCGGATCTCGGGCTTGAGTATGGTTATGAATTTGAAGACAAGTACAAGCCATAGTCAGCGGTTACCATCCCAATTAACAGAAATCATTTAGAAACTTTTGATAATTGTTAATCAATCTCATATGAAAAATACACTTGTTAACAAAACTGTCAGATCAATCAACAAGCTGAAAATAGGCATGAAAATGTTTTATAAACAATAAGTTAACATATTTCACTTTTACCTTCGAGCTTTTCGAATGCCTCTTTTTGTGCTATATTGATTCCCATAGATCACCTTCTGATCTGCGTGACATAGGCTGTAAGAATGTAGCTGTTTAAGCTTCATATCGCCAATTTATTTCAGCGGAAATGGTTGCCGGGTAAAGGAGGAAGGGCATGTCTCTTTCAACTCAACTGGTCCGCCTTTCGGACATCAAAAAATCAGTGGACGAACATAGGGGGCTAGACACCCTTAGACTGCAATTTGTTTAAAATCTTCGTGTAACTAAATGTTGCCCTCCTTTCTTTTGCTGAACCAAGTGATGCAAACAATAAAGAAGCTACAAAGACACACCATATGATCAGCAACCTAGTCATGCTTGTGAGCTAAGCACACAGTATAGCGAGTTGTGGAGTCTTGAAATGAGCTACCGTTATGCTTGGCCCAGGCACAAGACATACAGGTAGATTGTGCAGAGTAGACCAGTCCACCATAGACAACTTCTTATCCATGGTAGCCCAAGTAGATACACTGCGAAGTACAGCACTCTAGCTACAACGAATATTTGTAACACTAGTATCGTTGTGGGAATGGAGAATGAAAGAAGCGCTAATGTGAATACTGGCGGTATAATAAGTACTAGTGATATGAGCGTGTTATTAAATGCTCTGATAGCTCTGTGCGCTATACCAGTATACTCTAATCCATCTCTGGAACCTACTAGCGGCCTTAATCCGTGCTCTTTCACCGCTAGAGCAGACTGAGTGACCAGCATCAGAATAACACACAAACAGTAGACTAAGAGAATATATAACTCTGTAGGCATACTTTTAAGCTCCCCTACAGGTGAAAAACTTTATAGGCTGCATTAGTAGTGGTGCTTTAAGTGCGCCTCTGATTACTTATGGCTGCTTTAAGTAATCTATCAGGTGTGTCGTATAAATGAGCCACAAAATTAGAAATAGTAGAACGATGCTTCCAAGCAGACTTACCCGCTGAATATGCACCCCAACTTAATAGTCCAAGTATTCCAACACTTGTCATCACGCACATCTGAACTCTCCTATGTTTTAGGATCAAGGATATAACTTCAGTAATCTTTGTAAAGTTAATCTTAGCCTAAGTTCAGAAGTACCATCACCAATCCTAAGTAGGCAGCCAATCCAAACATCAGCTTTTGAGATTGACCTACAGGTGAGACGAACTTAACGGCTCTGGCTTGCACTTTGGCGGGGGTTTTTACAATATGTATCATAGTAATAATACGCAACAGCTTGGTTAGTGGATCAGAATAAGCTGTGGGTTATAACGTCAATGCACCAGCCTGTTTGAAGCTTTTTGAAATAACCAACAATAATGTGATAACTGTAAGCACATGGATGCCAAGCTAAATAAAAACTCAGGTCAAATGCTTAAGGCTTTAAATGAAGTCCTTATGCAAAAACAAAAGGCAGGGAATGATTTACTACGACAAGCTCAAGCGAGTAGTGAACCGCAAACGCAGCGCATAGAGCAAACAGATCATAGAGCAGTGGCCATAATGCTTAGCGCTGAAGCCAAAGAAAAGCTGCGTGAAGCTAAACGAAAACAGGCCAAAAGGAAAAAACAACAAAAGCAGCAGCAGAAATAATACGTATGAGCACCAGCCAATTCATAACTCTAGTAGTGATAATAGCAGCGCTAGGTGGCTCTATGACGTTTTATATGATGCAGGCTCCAGATAAGCCGATAGCAAAGGGTGAAACCGATTGTACAGCTGCGGCAGCTGCTCTGCCTTTAGTTAACATAACAACAGGTATGGGTATGACAGCAGCTATAGCTGAGTGCGAGTAGCCTATGAGTAGGCGTCAGAAGTATATCTCTTGAAAAGATAACCATATATGTTTGAATTTTTACTCTTTGCTTGCCTTGCTCTCTTCGTAGTTTTTCTGCTGCGTAAAAAGAAGCACAGGCGTAACCCTAACTTTAAACCAAGACTAATAAGCCGTTCTTTCAGCAGGAACCCAAGCAATAAAAAGAAAAGTTAATTTATTCTTTATGTGACCAGACCCGCTCTCCTCCCACACACATAGCCTGGCCACGTAATCTCAAGCTCATCCAATAATGGGCGAGACTGCCCTGATTTATAAAGCGATTAGTAATCAGGAAAAGTATTGCCCCATTCAAAAAAAGAAAGCTGTCCAAGTTAGGTGGTAGGTTTGGCTAGGCCTATCCTCCTCCCACAGAGACAAGCCTAGCCAATAAATCCTCAAGCCGTTTTCCCGATTTGTGGCTACAGGCGAGAATAGGTTCCGATATACGGTGGATACATTAGCAGTCAAATGAAATGATGGATACATTAGCACTTAAATGGCGTATTGCCTCATTTTTAAGCCATTTTTTGTTACAAGTTATTCTCTTGCTGCATGGCAGCATTGCAAAATAAACATTTGCTGCATTGCGGCATAATTGCTACCTTAAACTCAACAAGTTCCTCCTCCCAGATAACTTGTTAGGTTTGAAAACTCTTTCTTCCTGAAGTTTTCAAATTACTGGCGGTGCTTCACAGCATCGCCTTTTCTTTTTACAGAGCACCAAAGGCTTAACTTTTACGTACCTAGGCGTTTGTATCTTGCTGTTCGCTACCGCTCTGTTCAGCCCATTGCTTATTTAGCGAGCGGAGTAGAACCAGTCTCAACTTTGTGAATTAAACCATCTTTTTTCGTAGCCACCCACATTACCGCATCTTTAGAGCCATTGGGGAATGTCATAATTGCATGAGATACCAGTATTTCATCATTTTCGTATATGCAGCGTGATGCCTCTCTTTTGAAGTTCTCGTTGCTAAAGATTGAAGCAGCGCCCTCCCTCCATTGCTCTTTAGTCATTACAGCGCCGCTAGAGTGCATCTTCATTTGAAAGTCTGGATGATAAAAAGCTGCTACTGCTTCAACATCACCATCCTGAATTGCCTTTTCCATCTTATCAAATAAGCCCATGATCAACGTCCTTTTATTTCGCTAGCTAGTTTAATCGTCTTTGCTTGAAGCAGTCTAATCACAAAGCAAGGCTAGTTGTGTAGTGAGAAACGTTACCCTTATCGCTTCAAATTACTTCGGCCTATCCTTTAGCTGCTGAATGACAACAACTATCCTAATGAGAAAAGGTACTTGCATTTTAGGTTAGGTATTCTGGGGCTTCCCAACAAACCTAAAACCCTCGTGTGTTACAGGGAACATATACATATACCCTACCACCAACACTGGAGCCTGCCCACACTTCCTCTAGCAAGGCTTAGGAGCTAGACTGCCAAGCTACGATACACGCTCATTCTAGAAATATTCAGATGCTTGGCTATGGCAGCTTTACTCATGCCATCCTCAAAGAGTTGTTTCACTTTGTCGGGATTAATGGTGCGCTTGCGCTGGGTATAAACACCTTTGGCTTTAGCTTTGGCTATACCTTCAGCCTGACGTTTACGTATCATTGATCGCTCAAACTGAGCAAAGGCTCCCAGCATCTGCAGTTGTAGCGTTTGAAAGGCACATCCCCCATCTGCGCTGAACGATAAGCTTTCAGAAAGAAACCGTATGGTCACACCTTTATTGTTCAATTCTTGGGTGATGCTCTGCAGGTCCATTAGGTTACGTGCAAGCCTGTCAATAGAATGTACAACTACAGTGTCACCGTCACGTACAAATGAAAGCATGTCTTGCAAGGCAGGGCGATTAGCTGAACCTGCGCTTTCCTTCTCTTCAAACACACGGTCACACTCGCCTAAGTCCTGACGATCAAGCGATTGCTCAAGAGTGGAAACTCTTCTGTATCCTACTTTCATAGCTTGGACTCCTTGCGTAACATGACATCTAGACCTTCAGAGTTTTGCTTGGTTTGGCGGGTTTAAGCCTGTGATTTGGGCCTGTTTGTGTAACATTCTGTGGCGTCACTTGGGGTGTACTTGGAGTGCATCTTGGCCAAGCCAAGGATGCTTGATGCGGTTTATGACCTCCACCCTTTTGTTCATAGATGGCCCCTCACCATACTCTCCACCGACATCCCCCTGTGCATGACCTGTGAGGAAGTCGTTCAACTCTTTTGATACCTCTAGCTCACGTAATTCATCTTTAAAATTACCACGGAGACTATGTGCAACTTTCCTATCATCCGTTGTGATCTTTCTGATCAGGGGCATGACGGCATCTGAAGCAGCAGCTTGTGATTTACCGTCACGATCAACTCTGTAGGTGAATACACGCCCCTGCCCTCGTTTGATCAGCATGGGCTTGATGATTTGAGGCACAGGTATAAAACGCATAGAACCACGGTTCTTAAACCGTTCATCTCCAGTATCATTCACTAGGCAAAAGCAAAGGACGCCCTTGTAATCACGGATACGTTCCCAAGTGATTAGTGCGACTTCATCCAAGCGCATCCCTGTAGCAATCAGGATCGATAGCAGCAGTCTTTCTTGATACCGCATATCCAGTGCAAAGAGCCCGTGCAGCTCTTCTTTCTCAAGAGGTTTGTATTTGCGTTTATC
>ERZ802822.1496-NODE-1496-length-14220-cov-14.658983_pt1 | contig 14220 bp, 13 predicted proteins | sample MGYA00345649_ERZ802822 | MGnify/ENA primary metagenome ERZ802822 (study PRJEB30503, sample SAMEA104212359) | marine metagenome | biome: Westerlies Biome; feature: [SRF] surface water layer (ENVO:00010504) within the epipelagic zone...; material: water...
GCTAACAGCGTCCCCTCGAGGTTCGGCGCGCAATGAACCAGTACTCGACGCTCCAGACCGGCTGTGCGGTATTTGATTGTTAGTTGGTGCTGACAGCTCGCATCGTATTAGCTCAACGGGTTAACAACTCCGGTGCACAGGCAATCGGTTAGAGCTTAGGTCCCCTGCAATGTCTTGGACCGAGTATCTCAGAGAGTGAGGCCGGCTCCGGATGGAGCCAGCTTTGAAATCGCTTTGAGATTTGTCGTGTAGGTTTGTTGGTCTTACGTTAGAGATTTGAGGTAATCCGATATCGCCTGATCTTGCGCATGAGGATAGAAGAGCTCAGCAAAACGTTCTCCGGCAATAGCGGCGCGCAGAAGGTCTTGATCGACCGTCTGTAGCACACCCAGCATATCGCGGCAGCTTGCTGCCTTAAGCTCCGCCAATATGCCACGGTTCTTTGCCATGATGGCAGCTCGCTCTTTCGGGTATCCAACGCCGCGCTCGTGCTCGAAAAGCTTTCGATAGCAGTCCTCAAGGTTTAGCTCGGCTGCCCAACCAAAGCCTTTGGCATAGGGCATAGACATGGCGTTGCCGTCATTGATTTGACCGAAGAGGAATGCATCTGTGGGGTCGATGACGAGACCGCAAAAAACACCAGGCATGGCGTTGCATGCGAGCATTGAGCCCATCCCCGTGCCGCAGCCGGTGACCACGAAATCGGCTGCTCCGGAGTTCAATAGTATCCCGGTTAACAGACCGTTCATCGGGTAAGTGAGACTCGCGTCGTCTTCTGCCGTGTACATGCCGTAGTGGTGTACTTCATGCCCCAGCGGCTCAACGACATTAGTCAGTGCGGTGTGGACAATGTCACTTTTTGCGGCTTGGCTGTTCTCGATAATTAAAGCAATGTTCATAGGTTGCACCTGCGGTGGGTTTAAGGGCGTACTGGAGTGTCAGTACCTGTCGCTCGTGTTGTCTCGATGCGTTGGCTTAGCTGGTAATTATAAAGCGAAGGAATGTGATTTATGCGCGTGTTGATGACAGTGAGCAATGGTTTTGGGCGGTAATCAAGTTCGAATTCCCGATTGCCGTGAAGCCCTACGATAAGCGCCATGGGTCCCTCGTCCAGCCCTTGAACTGTAACGCGCTCGTTGGGGTGCGCACCTCCAGTGACAAGCACATTTAAGTTCCATGTCGTGTTATACCCGCCGTGTCCCGGCTGCCAATAACCAGCACCACTCCCGTCATAGAGCGCGATGGCCTTCGTGCCATTATGCTGCTGGACCGTGGCATGAACAGTGATGTTATCAAAGAGATTTTGATGGTTGGCGCCCGCATGTTGATCGAGTACCGGAGAAACAAATACTTCAGCGTTGTGGTAAACACATTTGGTTGATTGCGTGTTAAAGGTCAGCGAGTGCCTTACCGGGTTAAAGACGCGGAGATTTTTTGCCAGTACGTTGTGCACGTTTCCCATGTGGACTGCGTAATGCGCCATTCTGTTGCCGTCAGTCACGATGTTTTCAAGAGTGAGATTGGCGCTGTTATAGGACAATAGGGCGCTGTCGGCATTGGTTACTTTCAAATTTCTTGCCCAAGAGTCAAAGGCGCTGGTGTAGTAGATGCCGTTGTACCCCTCTTCCAGGTGATGCCCAAAGGTCGGTGAATCAGGAAAATCGATGTGTAGGTCTTCAATGCCCACCTGCTCCAAGCCGCTCCACGGTGCGATCTGAGCTGGCAGCGAGGCGTCGGCATTGTGTAAGAGTACGTCGGCAAGGGTGATGTTTTGTCCGTCAACACCCGTTATGCGAACAGTTTGACGCACCAAGGGGCGGTTTTCGAAAGTCCAATGGTGTGACCCGGCCAGTTCCGAGCGATCGCCATAGATAGACCTAATAATGCTGCCCTCCGGACCATCGCGATTGATCCACTGTATTTGAATAATCTCACCCACAGCTAGGTTGCCTGGATCATTGACGACAATCTCATTATCGCCTCTTAGCCCCGACTTAATACTGGTTAGAACAGTGATAGTAGGATCATAGGCTTCAAGATAGGGGGCAGGTCGGGTGCCCGGTTTCTGAACCCAGATAAAACCACCGCTCCAAGAATATTCAGAAAAGTACTCATCAATATTAGACGCGGGCTCGATTTGTCGTTTATTTAATTGCCTCAAGTAGGACCGTAGCTCGTCGAGAGAGGATGATTTATCGACATGTTTGAGGGGACGAGGAAAGTGCAATCGAGTTCCCTGATCTCCCGCACCTTGTCCTTGCAGCACAAAATCTGAGCGGGTGATCCTAAGCACACTGGTGACTCGGTAGGTGCCGGCAGCAAATCGTACGATTACCGGTCCCGACACATCATTAGCAGCATCAATGGCGCGCTGGATACCAGCACTGTCATCCACTCCATCGTCGGCTAATGCACCGTAATCGGCTACCTCGATGACCGTTCCCATCGCTTGTGGCACGCCCCCAAGGCCATTCTGATAGCCGGCGTAAGAGAAATCGGGGATAACCCCACCATCCATAATTGTCTCTAAAGACATTAAGCTGCTCCGTCGACTCGATTCGCTGTCTTTGCTTTCGGCGCGCAGGTTGGCGCCGGCGAATGTCGATAAGACAAGGAGGCTGGTTAATGCGAGGTTTTTTGACGTAACTTTCATGGTCATAGGCCATTTATTGTTGAGGCTTGTAGTTTGGAGACTACCCTGAGCCCCGAATGAATAGCAATTCCGGGCTGCTTTTTTTCAAAAATAAAAAGTCCCCGCTCTATTGACACCGGTGACATTAGTGTTAATAGTACACTTCGCGGTATCCCAAAGATCGATGGCCACAATAATGTTAAGGGCCAAAATAAAAGATTTGTCATCAAAAGGAGACAAAACCATGAAATCAAACCGAAACCTATCGGCGCTTGCTCTTGCCGTGGCAGCAGCGGTGCCGACCTCGGCCGCACTAGCCCAGGAAGGCAGCGTCGCAGCCGCAAGCGGTGGAATTACCGAAGAAGTGATTGTAATGGGCATTCGCGGCTCTCTGGCCAACGCGCTTGACCAAAAGCGTAATGCAGACAGCCTAGTGGAGGTCATTATTGCCGAGGATATCGGTAAGCTACCCGACCAAAACCTGGCGGAAGTGCTTGAGAACATTACCGGTGTTCAAATCACTCGAACCGCAGGTGTTGGAACAGGCGTGCAGATTCGGGGCACCAACGCAAACCGTGTTTTGTTTAATGGTGTTGCGACAGTCAGCTCGGGCTCAGGGCGAAGCGGCATTAGCTTTGAAGATGTGAACCCAGCAATCATCTCTGCTGTCGAGGTTATAAAGTCACCCCAAGCGAAAACGCTTGAAGGGTCGGTGGGCGGTACGGTTAACCTAAAGACCATCCGGCCGTTAGATTTATCAGAGCCTCTAGGTGCAATCTCGTTGCAGTACGAAGACAGTAGTCTTAGTGTCGAGGGTTGGCAGCCACGTGTATCAGGTGCTTACGGCACCAACTGGTCATCTGATGCAGGTGACTTTGGTTTCGTGATTACGGGGAGCATGACAGAGCAAGAATCTGTTTCCTTCCGGCCGCGAACGGATCGAGATAACATCGCTTCGCCACCCGGCGCAGATCCTGCGCAGTTCTTGGGAATTCAGTTTTTCGTTCAGGAACAGGAAAACTTTGACTACGAGACGACCAACCTGGCAGCCACGTTCGAATGGGCGCCTAGTGACAACCTGAAGTTCAATGTTGACGCGATCATCAATGAGCAAGAGCGAAGCCAAGACAGCTATCGTATTCAGGCGTCTGGTGTGAGCGCTTTCCGTAACGTTAGCATTCCAACTGCGTTTGAGACTGTCGACTTTGGCGTTGGTCCGGGCACATTCCCCGCAGCGTTGCAGGGCACCATCGAGCCAGATCTTGCGCTTGACGATGACGATCCAAACTTGCGGTTTTCCAGCGATACGGGCTCGCGGGTGACCGACAGTGCTGTACTTTCGTTCGGTGCCGAATACTCGGCTGATCGTTGGACAGCGCGTGCTGAAATCGCGTCAACAACGAGTGAAACGGTCAATCCGAATCTCAGCACAACGCTGAACTTCATAAACCCTAACTGCCCACTCGATGGCTCCAGCAACGATAACTGCACGCCATTCCGCTACGACTTATCAGGAGGCCAGTTGGCTTTCGGCATCAACTTTGACTCGCCCTTTGCGCCGAGCGTTGCTGATTTGACCAACCCTGCCAACGTTGTACTGGATGACCTAAAACTCGACCGTAACACCACTGACAATGAAGAAAACGCGTTTCGTGTGGACTTCACTTACAACCTCGACTGGAACGCGATTAGCTCGGTTGATGTGGGTTATCGGTACAATGAGTCCTCGAGCGAGTTCAACGATGTTGGCGACAAGATTGGTGGCTTCAGCAAGATGGTAGACAGTCCCAACGGTCTCCTCTTTGAGGAGTTACTAGTAGCGGGTCCGAATAACTACGGGTCGGCTGACGGTCGTTCACTGTTCGTTAGCGATTTCCTACTGGTGGATCCTGATCGCGCATTCTCCGATCCAGATGGTGTTGTTGATATCATTCAAAACGCAGTGATTCAGCATGATCCAGACAGTCCAGACATTCTGAATCTGAAGTCTGATCAGAACCAGTACTTCGATGTAAGCGAGGAAACCTCAGCGCTTTACGCACAGGCTAATTTCGAGACAGGCATCTTCCGCGGCAATATCGGTTTCCGCTACTTGGAAACAGATGTTGACTCGATTGGTTTCGGTCCCGAAGACGCAAATGGCAACCGAAGCTTGCAGTCCACCAAGGGAAGCTATGACTTTATCCTGCCCCGGTTTAACGTAGCGGCACAGGTGGCTGACGATATGATCGTTCGTTTCGGATATGGCTCAGATATTCGTCGGCCCAACTTTAGCGATCTGAAAACAGGCTTTAAGTTTGATGACCAGGAAAACTCGGCAGTGTCGCTTGGAAATCCTGGGCTTGAGCCAGAAGAGGTCGATTCGCTAGATCTCTCCTTCGAGTGGTATTTCGCTGAGGCTGCGATGGCAAGTGTTGGTTACTTCCGAAAGGAGCGAACCAATATCTTCGGGCAAGACTTCGAGGGTGCAGCACTTTTGCCGTCCGACACGACATTTGGTGGCTTAGAGCGTGAAACTGATCCTAGCTGTCCAGGCGGCGGCATTTACAACCCGATCGTTGTTCCAAATGCACTTGGGGATTCTAACACGCTCGGACTTTGTGTGGATGTAACCCGGCCAGGTAATGACCCAGAGACAACCAAGGTCAACGGTCTTGAAGTGGCTCTGCAATACGACTTGTCAAGCTTTGAAGACCAGTTGGGTTGGGCATCAGGCTTCGGTTTATTGGCGAACTTTACGTCGCAGGATTTCAGCGGTGGTTCGGCTGAGGACTGTACTTCTGGACGTGGTCAGGCCGTGCTTGGACCGGATATTTGTAAAAAACGTGGTCTGCTCGATTTTTCAGAGACAGCGTACAACATGACTGTTTTCTACGAGAAGTTTGGCTGGTCGGCTCGGATGCGTTACACGTGGCGTGAAGGCTTCCGCACCAACGACTTTGGTGGCGGTGCTAATACCAGCGGAAGCAGCACGTTCAGCTTCCCCGTTCACACGCTTGACCGTGGTCAGTTGAATGCAAACGTCAGCTATCAAGTGAATGACGATCTGAACATTGTTGTTCAGGGCATCAACCTTACGGAAGAGAAAATTGATCAGCACTGCGTGAGCGAGACGGGCCCTCTGTGCTTTGTCGGCTTGCCCGATCGACGCATCGTGGTCGGCGCAACATATCGATTTTAATTGACAGGTACAACACCGCTCCTCAGTTGAGGAGCGGTGTTTTTCTATGACACCTTTCGCATCAGACGATTACACAGGGAAACGCAAACATGCCGACTGATACAGGCGTGGCAAACCTTCAGGCAACATCTTCCCTATATGCGATATCGGATGTTTCCGATAAATTAGTCCGCTCGCGATTGATGGCGACGCCTCTCTCGAGCTTTCCAGGTCCACTACCCCGAGACAGTCAAACTGCGTATGCGATTCAGGCGAATTCCATCGTCAATTGGCCGGATGAGGTCGGTGGGTGGAAAGTAGGTGGCATTGTCCCTGCCTTTCGCGAGCAGTTTGCTGCTGAACGACTGGCAGGCCCCATATTCAAGAGCCAGATCAAGCAAGCCCATGACGGTCACGACCTTACTATGACAGTGTTTGATGGGGGGTTTGCGGCCATTGAGGCCGAGTTCATCATAAAAACAGCGAAGCGAGTTGACCCCAAAGACGATGACGCGCACAACCTGCGTCTGGAGGATTTAGTTGCGTCGATTCACGTAGGTGCTGAAATTGCTAGCAGTCCCATGGCCACTATTAATGACCTAGGTCCGGGCGCCATTATTTCTGACTTTGGTAACAATGCTGGACTCGTAATAGGTCCCGAAATTTCGGGCTGGCAGGCGCGATACCATGATCCTATCGACATCACAGTGGAGGTTAGCGGCGACACTGTGGGCTCTATTACAAGATCAATTGGTGATGATGCGCTGGCGGCATTTGATTTTTTAGTCGGCTTATCAGTGGCTAGAGGGCTGGCAATACCGGCGGGTAGCTACATTACCTGCGGTGCGCTAAGTGGCATCCACGATGTCACGCCGGGGGCGGAATCAAACGTCGTTTTTGGCGGACTTGCTGAGTTCAGCGTATCCTTTGCGCGCAGATATCCAACCACGTAAGGTCGGATATCAAAGTACAAGGATTTGTCAGTGTCTCGAATAAGTAAAAAATCAGATATCGATCTTGTGGCCGCAGCTCGCCGTTGGAAAGATACTAATACAGCGGATCGACGCCCCACTATTCAAGACGTTGCTGATTTAGCGGGCGTTTCGAAGAAAACGGTCTCACGCATCATTAATGATTCACCGGACGTCAATGCGGCGACTCGCGACGCTGTTCAAGCACTTATTCGCACTATCGGTTATCGTCCTGACCCTCAGGCGCGTGGACTTGCGGCTAAGCGAAGCTATCTAGTGGGTTTAATTACGGATAATCCGACACCGCAGTATGTGGTTAACATCCAGCAGGGGATACTCGATGTTATCCGCCAGACGGGCTACGAGTTGGTCGTCCACCCCTGCGATCGCAAGAGCGATACATTTCTTGAGGATGCTAGACGATTCGTCGAGGTTCAGAAGCTATATGGTGTCATTCTTACTCCCTCGGTGTCTGAAGACGAACGACTTGCAGAAGAGCTAAGAGGACTGGGTTGCGCTTATATTCGCATCGCATCTGTTGCATTGGACATGGATAGCCGAATGATAGTGACCAATGACCGCGAGGGAGGCAAAGAAGCAGCTCGGCACCTTGCGCAGCTCGGCCATACTCGCATTGCCTGCGTCACCGGCCGTCGTAGCTTTCGCTCCTCAACGGAACGGATTGCTGGTTTCGTGGAGGGGCTTGCACACTACGGGATAAAAATGCCGTCCAACTATGTTATGGCTGGCGATTACACCTTCGAGTCCGGTCTTGCGCTTGGCGCAGATCTGTTGGATCTGGAGCCGCCTCCGACAGCAGTTTTTGCAGCCAACGACGAGATGGCGGCCGGTATTTTACAAGCGCTGCATGTTTCTGGTCATACGCCACCAGACTCGCTTTCAGTGGTGGGCTTCGATGACTTTGAGACGGCGACTCGTGTTTGGCCTCGCTTGACAACCTCTAGGACGCCGGCACGAAAAATTGGTCGACTTGCGGCTGAGAGATTGTTTGAGTTTCATGACGATGACCGAGGAGCGTCCCGCGAAAATGAGACCACACCGGTACTTGTAGAGAGAGATTCGACGAGACGATTTAACCAATAGCTAAGTGTTGATTCGTTCGGCTGGCTGCAATGTGAGGTCAATCCGGCATCTCAGCAGCCAATTGAATCAAGAGGTCGTATCGAGGTCGATCTCGACGCGATACAAATAGGAGAAGGTTTGGTGGTTAATCCATTTGATTTACAGGGAAAGAACGCTGTTGTAACCGGTGCTAATACAGGACTGGGACAAGCGATGGCTGTCGCACTCGCTCGGGCCGGAGCTCGTATCGCCTTGGTTGGTAGATCGACCCCTGATGACACTCAGGCCATGATTGTTGATGCAGGTGGTGAGGCTGCAGTAGTTATGGCTGATCTGAGTTCCAGCGACGTTGCAAAAGACGTTATTGCAGAGTCAGAAGCGGCTTTAGGACCGGTGGATATTTTGGTGAACAATGCAGGCATCATTCGTCGTCAAGACGCGCTTGAGTTCTCCGAGCTCGATTGGGACGATGTCATGGCAACGAACCTAAAGGTGCCATTTTTTCTCGCTCAAGCCGCGGCCCAGTCAATGGTATCGGGGGGGCGCCCGGGGAAAATCATCAACATTGCATCGTTGCTGTCACTTCAAGGCGGTATTCGCGTGGCTTCCTATACGGCGAGTAAAAGTGGATTGGCGGGCTTAACCCGGCTGTTGTCGAACGAGTGGGCGTCACTGGACATTAACGTTAACGCCATAGTGCCTGGTTATTTTGCAACCAACAATACGGCAGCTCTCAGGCAGGATGAAGCACGTAATCGTCAGATTTTGGAACGGATTCCTGCCGGACGGTGGGGCAACCCTGACGATCTGGGTGGAGCCACTGTATTCCTCGCGTCTCGTGCCTCTGATTACGTTCATGGCACTCTTATCCCCGTTGATGGCGGCTGGATGTCGCGATGATACATCGTCGGACGCTGTTGCTGGCGCCGCTGTTACTGACGGCCTGTGCCAAACGCAGCGGTGCCCGACCGCTTTTTGCCGCCGAATCTCAGCCCGAGAATTACCCGACGACGCAGGGGCTATATGCGATTGATCAGATATTGAACGAGCGCACCAACGGTGAAATGCGGGTGCGCGTTTACCCAGGCGGTCAACTCGGCGCAGAGAAAGATACCTTAGAAATTGCCGTATTTGGTGGACTTGATTTGACCCGCGTCAATTTGGGTCCACTGACGTCGGTAGTGCCCATAACATCAGTACTTGCCTTGCCTTTTTTGTTTTCTTCGATTGAACACGCGCGGGCAACCTTCGACGGCGCAATAGGCCGCCGCATTCTTGATGCCATGCTTCCCTATGGTTTACGAGGAATGTGTTACTACGATTCTGGCGCCCGTTCTTTCTATAATACCCAGCGCGCGATTCGTTCGCCTGATGATATGGCAGGTATGAAGATTCGGGTTCCAAATTCGGATGTCTACGTTGCCATGATCGAGGCACTCGGTGCGAATCCCACGCCGATTCCTTTTGGTGAGGTTTACCAGGCATTGGTTCAGGGTGTCGTTGATGGCGCTGAAAATAATTACCCATCTTACGAGGGAACACGGCACTTTGAAGCGGCCAATCACTACAGTCTCACAGGTCACGTCATGGCCCCCGAGGTCTTGGTGGCTTCTCGCCGCACCTGGGAAAAGATGACGAACGAGGAGCAGGCTTATTTACAGGCCGCTGCGACCGAGTCGGTGCCTATTATGCGGGAGCTGTGGGATGCACGCGTCGCAAAGGCACGCCAGCGAGTTTTGGATTACGGTGTCAGCATTGTAGACAAGGTCGACAGGACGGCGTTTGCGGCGCGGATGACACCTGTGTGGGATCGTTTTGTGAGCACGCCGGAGATGCGGTCTATCGTTGACGACATTTCAGCCACTCGCAACGTATTCGGAGGGCCCGATGAGTAGCTCTATCGCTGAGATCAGTGCAAAGGTCAGCCTGCTCTGCAAATGGGTCTCGAGCTTTGGACTATTGCTAATGACCGGGATTGTGGTGGTACAGGTCTTCGCTCGATACGTGCTTAATGACAGTCCGGTATGGGCGGAACAGGCGGCTTTGTTGCTCATGATCTGGTACGTATTTATCGCGGCAGCTGCCGGAGTGAGGGAGGGCTTTCACATTAGGATCGCGGTGATCGCCGAGTCGTTTCCTCAAGGGCTTCAGCGGTGGATTCGGCTTTTGATGCAATTGCTTATTCTGATATTTGGCCTTGCTATGGTGGTGTTCGGCGCTCAGCTTGCAATTGCTACTTGGCAGCACACGATACCGACGCTAGGTCTGTCGCGCGGTTTGGCTTACATGCCCATCGCACTATCGGGATTATTAATGGCAGGTTTTGCAGCTGAGCAATTTCTTGCAGAGCTACGCGACAAGGAAGTTAAAAAATTATGGAGCTAGCGCTGCTTATTGGGGTCCTTTTCCTGCTTTTGATCATGGGCTTACCCGTTGCATTTGCGCTGGGTATTGCCTCTTTGATGACATTTTATGTATTGGATATACCGCTGATTGTCGGTTTTCAGCGTATGGCCGCGAGTATGAATCTCTTTGCGCTCATGGCGATCCCGTTTTTTGTATTCGCCGGCGATCTCATGCACCGAGCCGGAATCGCAGAGCGCCTGATCCGCGTTGCTGACGCCGCATTAGGGCAGCGCCGTGGTGGTTTAGGGCAGGTGGGAGTCGGCGCTTCGATGATGTTTGGTGCTGTCTCCGGATCGGCCATTGCCAGCGTCTCGGCAATCGGCTCGACATTGGGACCAATGATGCGTGAAAAGGGTTACGACGCTGACTACGTAGTCAATGTGACGGCAACCTCCGCGGTAACGGGACTTCTTATTCCACCGTCTCACAATATGATCATCTACGCAGCAGCTGCGGGCGTGAGCATTTCGCTGGCAGATCTTTTTCTTGCAGGCATACTGCCCGGTCTGCTCACCGGCCTTTTGCTAATGCTGTCGGCGTATCTGGTAGCCCGAAAAAGAAACTACCCCAAGGGACAGTTCCCTGGGTGGCGTGCGTTCGCTGTCAGTTTCGCAGGTGCCATCCCCGGCTTATTCTCGGCGGCTATTGTTGTAGTTGGTGTTCTGTCCGGCGTATTTACGCCCACTGAGTCGGCAGGTATTGCGGTTGCCTACACCATCTTAGTGGCGCTGCTGGTCTACCGCTCTTTAACGTGGAAGCGCTTTTTTGCGGCAACGACTGCCTCAGTGCGAACGACTGCAATGGTGATGATCATTATTGGAGCAGCGGGAGCATTCGGCTGGCTTCTCGCCTTACTGCAGGCGCCAACGCAGTTGGCAGATTTGCTTCGTGGTATTACCGAGAATCCAATACTTTTATTACTTCTGATCAATTTGGTGCTGCTACTTCTCGGAACCTTCATGGATATGGCGCCATTGATCATTATTACGACCCCAATCTTTCTGCCCATGACGGCAGCTCTTGGAATGGATCCCGTACATTTCGGTATCATGCTGCTGCTTAATCTGGGGATCGGTCTGGTGACGCCACCTGTCGGTGCGGTGCTGTTCGTTGGCTGTGCGATCGGAAAGATTCCGATTGAGCAGACAGTTAGGACCATCTGGCCTTTTTACGGTGCATTGCTGCTGGCGCTGATTGCTGTGATTTACATTCCCGGCTTGTCTCTGTGGCTACCGAGTATGCTCAACTGAATAGGTGGGCTGTCGCGGTGAGACCGCTATCGGGGTTGTTCGCCTGACTCTTTAGATAGCTGACTCTCTAGATAGATGACTCTCTAGTTAACGGTTGTCTTAATTGTGATATCTACTGTTTGCCAAGAGTTACCTGTCAGCTGGCGGTTTGCTAATTCGATCACCTGACACCATCTAAATCCAAGTTCGTACTCAGATGTAAGGTGGTTAGCCGCGAACACGGAGGTTTTCATCATCCCGGCGTAGCAGTTCCATCGCAGAACATATTGACAATCCTTGACTCTATAGAGCAAGTGTAAGACCGTTAACGAAGGCGGAGAGAGTTTGATGGCGTCACTCAAAACGGGTACAAAAATTGGTCTCATTGCAGCACTTCTCGCGGCCACGACGGCTCGGTATTGGTTTTATTTAGCCAGTGAGGTGGCGTTGCCAACGGATCGGACGCTTTTTGTGGCCGTGTTTTTGTTTGCAGCCGCACTGGGCGTTTTTGCCCTCGTCAAGCGCACCAGCTGGCTTGGCGCTATCCCACCTATCTTTGCCATTGTCATCGGCGTATTTTTGCCGCTGACCGTCTCCGTTAGCACTCAAATTGTCGAGCGCGATTCGGTGATCGAAGTGGGTGACGCGATACCGCAGTTCAAGTCGATTGACGGACAAGGACAGGCGTTCGATTCTGCGTCGCTGAACGGACACTTGGTCCTTATCAAATTCTTCAGAGCACATTGGTGACCCTACTGCGTCGGCGAGTTACGCCGACTGGAAGAACTTCGCGCAGAGTTTGATAAGCGCGATGTCAAAGTCCTCACCGTGAGTGTCGATTTGCCGGAGGTCATTGCAGATCGAAGGCATCTACATGGCTTGCAAGCGACCATGCTGTCAGATCAGCAGCTCACTGTTACGGATAAGTTTGGACTTCGAAATCAGGGCTTTCACTCGGCACCCGGTAGTGAGGAGGCGGATGCCTTGCCGGTGCCGGCGACATTGCTGATCGACAAATCGGGAAAAGTCGTGTGGATAGATCTGTCAGCTGACTATCAACGACGCTCTGATCCATCTGTGGTTTTGGCGGCGATGGAAGCGCATTTCGATATCGCTGGCGATTAACTCTCGCGTTTAGATCGACGCTCCATGCGCTTCCGATTCCAGATGAACTGCAATAGTCTGAGTGGGTTCTTTCGCGTTTTGCGCCAGATGAGACGCTTCATCGCCGGCGTACTATCGTAGTTCCCTTCGTGTTGTCCATGACCGGTGTGTATGGGCAGGTTCGGAACGTCTACTTCGTCAAGCGTAACGCGCAGCGTCAGTGTGCGTGTTTGTGGCAATAGACAGGTCTCGTCTGTGCAGGCCTGAAAGGTTACTTGAACGGATAGTTCGACCTCCCGCTCGTCAATGGGACGACACTCGCTCACCAATTCGCCTACAGGGTAGAGCGGAGTGACCAAGTTCACTGTGCCACTCCACACATTCAGATCAATGTTCATTGCCTGTAAGCGCAGTGGCGCTGTTGGTGGCGCCTGCATCGGAAGCGTTACCAGGCCCTCAGGGCCTGCAACTCTAATTTCAGTGGCGGTCAATCCCTGCGGCACGGGGTCTCCGTAGATATGCAGACCCTCGGGGAGTTCGAATGTCGTCACAAGTTGCCTGACAATTCCTTGTCTTAAACTGCCATTTCCCCCATGCAGTGCAGCCGTTATTCGGATGCCATCGTCACTACTCTCAGCTTGAGGTGCGGTTTCATCGATGGTGATGTGCCCCAGTGCCGCGTCAATCAACATTTCGGGGCTTTCACGCTTTTTGTAGGAGTCGTGAAAGAACTTTGAGATGACCGTACCGTCTTCATCGCAGACGAACACGCCAGGGTAGGGGATGCCGTAGAGGAAGGCGTCCTTTTTTGACAGCTGCTCGTTAAGGAGCCCGTATTGTTTGATGACCCGGGAGTCGATATCTGACAGCAGGGTGTATTGGACTCCCTGCTTCTCTGCAAATTCAGCCAGTGTTTCTTGATCGTCATACGACAGGGCATAGAGTTTGACGCCAGCAGCCTCAAACTTATCAAACGCGTCTCGCAACTCACCTAGCTGCGTCCAGCAAGGGGGTCACCAAACCGCTGAGCGATAGAAAACAAGAGCGGCTTTAGAGTCGCCGCGATCGTCATGAAAGTTAACGACACGCCCGAAAGCATCGGGCAGAGAGAAGCCGGGAAGCCGGTCGCCGATGGCGGGGCCTGTGGCTGCATTCGCAGGAAGACTTGCGCGAACCGGATGTCCTAACGGCGCCGGTGCATCAAACCCAAGTTCGTCACGCTCTGCTTTCATGGCCGTAATGTGCCACAACATCAAACGGTGTTGAAGAGAGGGTGCACATGAACGCTCAGATACCGTTATTTCAGGGTGGTAACGATTTAAGGCAGACTGGCAGGTGCTTGTCGGCCTACTGTCACAGCGCTGACAGTCAGTAATATCCAACTTATTGCTTCAATACAGATCACCAGAACGCCGAGGGTAATTTCAGTGATAAAACGTCTTAGAGCCAAGCACCACTATTCTCAGGAGCAGCTAGCGCACATGTCAGGTTTGAGTCTCCGTACGATTCAACGGGTGGAGTCAGGTCAAAGTGCGAGTCTCGAAACGCTGAAATCCCTTGCGGCGGTCTTTGAAGTCGATGTTGATACGTTAAAGGGAGATATTACGGTGATTGATAAGAAATCGGAGGAGTGGG
>ERZ802822.1497-NODE-1497-length-14218-cov-9.759564_pt1 | contig 14218 bp, 14 predicted proteins | sample MGYA00345649_ERZ802822 | MGnify/ENA primary metagenome ERZ802822 (study PRJEB30503, sample SAMEA104212359) | marine metagenome | biome: Westerlies Biome; feature: [SRF] surface water layer (ENVO:00010504) within the epipelagic zone...; material: water...
CGTTCCTGGAAAAATTAAGGTAAGAATAGAAGGTGACATGTTGCATGGCAGAGGTGCTTCAGATGCAAAAGCCCCACTAATTGCAATGTTGTTTGCAGCTGCAAGTATAGGAGAAAATGAGGGAACAATAACATTTGTTGGCGCAGTAGATGAGGAAGGCAATGCAACAGGAATAAAAAATTTAGTGAAGAATACACCTAATGTTGATTATGCAGTTTTTGGAGAACCAAGTAGTATTCAAAAGGTTACAATTGCATACAAAGGCCGATTAGCAATTAATCTAAGAGTGAATGTGAAAGATAGCGCACATGCAAGTGCTCCATGGTTAGCAAAAAATGCAATAGAGGAAATATCATCAGTTGCAATAGAATTAAAAAATGAGTTAGAAAGCGGCCAGGAAAACAAGAGTAAAGGAATGATGCTTACTGCAACCCTTACAGAGATCCGTGGTGGTACTAGTCACAATGTAACACCAAAAGAATGTGTTGCAACCTTAGATATCAGAATCCCAGTAGATATGAATTGTAATGATATTGAGGAAAAAATAACTAAAATAATTAATGAAATGTCAATAAAGAGAGAAATTGAAGTTTTGTATTCAGTGATAGATGAAACAGAACCATTTGAAGCTGCACATAATTCACCATTAGTTAGAGCATTGACATTATCAATTTTGGATGTAGAAAAGAAAAGACCAATGTTAATTAGAAAAACAGGTACAGGAGACATGAATGTTATAGGAAATCAATTAAAAATACCAGTCATTACATATGGTCCAGGAGATCCTCATGAAGCACATACAATTGATGAAAAAGTTTCGATTGAAGAGTTTGTTAAAGGAATAGAAATTCTGAAAAAATCACTACACCATTTAAAAAGACTGCATGATAGAACGAAATAATGCTGTGGTTTATTGGATTAGGTATTTCAGGTATTTCAGAATTATCAAATAGTACGCTAGAAGTCATAAAAAATGCAGAAATTGTATACTTGGAATCTTTTACCAGTCCGATTTCAGATACAGAAAAAAAACAGCTAGAAGATATTTCAGGTGGAGAGTTCAAGACTGCAAAAAGATGGTTGGTTGAGGATGGAAATGAAATATTAGAAAATGCAAAGAATAGAGAAACGGTATTAATTTCATATGGTGACCCATACATTGCCACAACACATCTAGAACTGAAAACACGAGCAATTAGAGATAACATAGAGACAAGAACAATTCATTCATCTTCAATTGTTTCATCATTAATTGGAGAAGTGGGGCTACACTACTACAAAGTTGGAAAGGTACTGACCATCATGAATGATCCAAAATCAATGATTACTCCATACAATACAATTTTTGAAAATTTGTTGGGAAAAACACATTCAGTGATTTTATTGGAATATAATGAAGATAAGTCATTTTTCTTAGATCCAAAAGATGCTTTATCATTATTACTAAATACCGAAAAAACACAAAATAGAAAAGTTATTTCAGAAGAAACTTTTGCAATTGTTGCATCAAGAATTGGGAAGGATAGTCAAAAAATAATTTCAGGGAACATTTCAAACCTAATTAAAAGTGATTTTGGAGAAGCACCGCATAGCATAATCATACCTGGAAGACTACATTTTACAGAATCAGATGCAGTAAAAACTGTCACAGAGTGTTTGGATGAACCGACTGATAATTCAGCAGATGTGAAAAGCATTTCTGAGCAAATGATTGAAAAATATGTTCCAATGGTAAGAGAAGCATTGGCAGAAATTAAACCACATTATGAAAATCTTAAAGAATATGAAGATGTCTTGATAAATGCAAAATTGTACATTGATGATGCTGAGAATTTTCTTAAAGAAGGAAAAAAAGAATATGCAGTACTAAGTATAGGGTATGCAGATGGCCTGGTTGATGCATTACGTATTGCAAAAGGTTTTGACCCAAAAATGTGATAACGATGAGTTGAAATTGGACATATCATGAATCAAAATGGTATGAAAACACTCTCAGAAATACAAAATTCTTCTTCAAAGATTGTTCTAGCAGGAGGAGTTTTTGATATAATTCATCCAGGTCATATCAATACGTTAAATGCCGCAAAAAAACTTGGAGATATTTTAGTGGTGGTTGTAGCCACAGATAAAACAGCAGTTAAGATGAAGAAACGTGAACCTTTACACAATGCTCAGTTAAGACAAGAGTTAGTTTCATCACTAAACATGGTTGATCTATGCATTATTGGGGATGAAGAAAATATTTTCAAGACAGTGGATTTGGTTAAACCACAAATAATTGCGTTAGGTTATGATCAAACTCATCAGGAAAAATTCATCACAGAAGGATGCAAGAAAATTAACTTAGATGTAGAAGTGGCCAGATTAGAATCACCAAGACCTGAAACCTCAAGTTCATCAATCCAAAAAGAATACGGTAAAGACATTCACGGTCTCTAAGAAAAATTATCTAAAATTGAGATTTTTACTTTAACATTTGATTTTTCAGAAATTTTTAGTGCTTTACGAATATTATGTTTTGAGATAAATTCAACGATTGTTGTATCATGATGAGTTCGTTCTAATAAAATTAATTCACAATCAACTTTGTTATTTATTTTTGATTTGAAGCATTTTACCCATCCAAATGTTCTCTTGCCATCAGAAAATGGATTAATCTTTATTCCCTCATAATTTGATAATTGTGAAATAGCTTCAGAGAATTTTTTTTCTTTAAAAGTTTTGCGTTTTCCCGATGAACGAAAAAACTAATCGCTTCTTGAGGTGGTTTCAAGAATTGGATGATGATGATCAATCTGATGCAATTGATCTCGTCTATGACGAATTCAAAGTGCGTGGAATGGTCGAGGGAGTATCGGGTTTGTCGCCGGAGCAGCGCAATGAGCTTTTCGGAAGACTTGGTATCCCAAAAAGTGTTCAAGAGAAGCTGTATGAGAGTTGATATGATTTTATATACTAATAAGTGGAAATTCTAAGCCTAGTAAATTATTTCCTGAGTCATGAATCCTCCAACCAAATATACTTTTCCTCCAGATTTTGAAAGCTTCATCGCCTGGCTTGGTCGACAAACTGCCGAAGATCAGAACTATCTAATCAAGCTGGCTTTTGAGAATCAGCAATTGCGAAATCTTGAGCGGACCTTCGCATCGTTGCGACTTGACCAAAGGCAAGACATATTCCAGAGACTTGGTCTAGCAGATCACCTGATTAGGCAAATTCCTGCTTCTGGATCAGGCTCCCTCTCAAAAGGCGTTGCAAATGCCCAGGTTGAATCGCAAGGCGCTGCAGATGCTCCAAAAGTTGCATCACAGCTTTCTGCTTCCGCAAGAGCGGATAAATCCTCAGGAGCTACAAAAAATATCGGACCTGTTGTAGCTTTTTTGGCATTGATTGGTGTCATTGGAGTTTTGACATTGAACTCAGGTTCGAACATTATTTCTGGCCTGATGCTGACTAGGAATAAGTCTTCAGTTCCCAATGAAGCCTCCCCTGTTAACCAACCGCCGGAGCAGATCGCCGAAGTCGAAGCACCTGTCGTTGAAGTCAAGGATCAAGTTGCTGAGCAAGTCACTCTTCGTTCCAAGGGGCCAAGCTGGGTAACCCTTAGGCGTAATGGGAAGGTTGAGTTTGATGGCAACCTTGAGGGTGAAAAAGTTGTCGATCGGCCTGTCGAAATTGAGATCTATGCGGGTCGTCCAGATTTGGTTGAAGTGATCACTGATGGTCTACCCCCACGGAGGTTGGGAACGATTGATGACATCAAGTGGCTTCCATTAATGCCCTGATGTCGGGCTTGATTGGCCTTGAGCGCCGCTTTCCCGAGCGAGGAAGCTTTGAGGGCCTGTTCAACTGGTTGCAACGGGCGCTGTCCAACCCTGCTGGATCGGCTTAGAACGAGCCGAGTTCTGGCAATCGCATGGGTCAGTCGTTGCATGCCCTGCTGCGCGATGTAGGCCTGGAGCTGCCTGCTGGTCTGGCCGATCCCCAGCTCACCTCCATCACCAGCGATTCGCGCCTGGTGGGTGAGGGATCGCTGTTCCTGGGGCTGCCGGGGGAGCGCTTTGATGGCGGTCGTTTCTGGAGGCAGGCACTGGAGGCAGGTGCTGCTGCTGCCGTGATCGGACCCTCCGCCGCGCAGGAGCTGCCCCCCGCCGCTGATCAGCCAGTGTTGGTCTTGCGAGAACCGGTGGCGCGCAGCATCGGTGAACTGGCGGCTTCCTACTGGGGCCATCCCTGCCGCCGGATGGCACTGATCGGTGTCACCGGTACCAATGGCAAAACCACCACAACACACCTGATCGAGCACCTGGCGGTGCGAGTTGGTCAGCCCACCGCCCTGTTCGGCACCTTGGTGAACCGTTGGCCGGGCCACAGCATCACGGCCACCCACACCACATCGGTGGCTGATCGTCTGCAGGCCCAGCTGGCAGAAGCAGCGAGTGCTGGCAGCCAGCTGGCGGCGATGGAGGTGAGTTCCCACGCCCTTGTTCAGGAGCGGGTGGCGGGGTGCCGCTTCGCGGGGGCGGTGTTCACCAACCTCACCCAGGACCACCTCGATTACCACGGCACGATGGAGTCCTATTACGAGGCCAAGGCGCGTCTGTTCACGGCTCCCTTGCTGGATGGAGATGGACCTTCGGCGGTGGTGAATGGCGATGATCCCTGGGGGAGCCGTCTCGCCGAGCAGCTGGGCGGTCGTTGCTGGCGCAGCTCCCTGGGAGACCCGCAAGCGGAGCTGCAGATGGTCGACCTCGAGATGACCGGACAGGGCGTCCGTGGACGCTTGCTCAGTCCCGCAGGATCCGGCGCGTTCTGTTCTCCGCTGCTGGGGCGCTTCAACCTGATGAACCTGTTGCAGGCGGTGGGCGTGCTGCTGCAACGGGGGCTGCCCCTGGCGCCGCTGCTGGAGGCCGTCGGCAGCTTTCGGGGTGTGCCCGGTCGGATGGAGCGGGTGGTCGTGAACGGGGCTGAATCTGCCGCGTTGCCCACTGTTCTTGTGGATTACGCCCATACCCCCGATGGTCTTGAGAATGCCCTGGCAGCGTCTCGGCCATTCACCGATGGTCGGCTGGTCTGCGTGTTTGGCTGTGGCGGCGATCGGGATCGGGGCAAGCGGCCTCAGATGGCAGCCATTGCTGCTCGCCTGGCGGACCGGGTGGTGGTCACCTCCGACAACCCGCGCACGGAAGATCCCGATCAAATCCTTGCCGATGTGGTGGCGGGTATCCCATCCGGCACCGACCTGAGCGTGGAGGGCGACCGGGCCACGGCGATTGCGGAGGCCATTGCTGATGCATCAGCGGCTGACCTGGTGCTGATCGCCGGCAAGGGCCATGAGGATTATCAAATTCTCGGTACGGAGAAGGTACGATTCGACGATCGAGAAGAAGCCGAGAGTGCGTTGCGTCAGCGCTTATCCCGATGAGAATTTAATGGCCGAATAAATGAAGGGCATAGATTACACATCTCTTTTCAAAGATGCCGATTTTCTGCAGACCCCAAAAGGACTGCTCATCGGAATTCTTGTTCTGGCTGTCCTCTGGTTATTGATGAGGTTGGCAGAAAGGATTGCTGCTGGTTCCGTTGGTCAACTCATCCGAGCACTACGAAGACCTCTGATCGTGAGTCTGGCTGTTGCTGTGATTGCTGATTGGGTATTGAGTTTGTTCGCACGAAATGTTCAGTTTCTGACGGACGCGCAGGTCGCGAAAGGTACAACGTCATTCATGTTGGTAGTGTTCGGACGTGCTGTGATGGTTGCGGGCCTTCGGGCAATTCACTCCAAGGCTTTCAACAGGTGGATGCAGAAGGAAATTGATGACGATCGTGAGCGGATAATGCTAATCGCACTGCTGGATCGATTGTTCAGCATAGGTGTTGTATTTTTGATATTTTCAGCGATAATGTTGGCGCTCGGCGTCTCTCCGACAGCTGTTGGTGCTGTGCTCGGGGGCGCTGGGATCGGTATTGGTTTCGGTACGCAGCAAGTTTCTCAGAATTTCCTGTCTGGATTGATGTTGTTTTTTAACCGGCCATTCGCGGAAGGTGACTGGATCAATTTATCCAATTATTCCGGTACTGTGGAACGAATAGGTTGGTACCACACACGCATCCGCACATTCGATCGACGTCCTCTATTTATTCCGAACTCTGTGTTCGCAACGACTCCGATCGAGAACCCTGGACGTATGTATAACCGGCGAATTAAAGTTGAGATTAGCCTTCGTTATGAGGATATAAACCGCATCAATCGTATCACGGCAGATGTGAAGACCATGCTGCAAAACCATTCCGAGATTGATCAGCAGCAATCAATTTTGGTGAATTTCAATGAGTGGGATAGTTCGTCTATTAATATGCTAGTTTATTGTTTTACAAAAACAACTGTTTGGAGCGATTGGTTGGACATCCAGCAGGATATTTTTCTTCGGATCGCTGACATCGTCAGTGGAGCCGGTGCCGATTTCGCCTTCCCATCCACAACCCTCTACCCGTCGTCCTCGGTGAATCCACGGCATCCACTATTTGATCAGAAAGCCTCCGTGCCGAAGGATTCTGATTGATGCAAATTTGTTGCAATTTACTGCCGATATTAGTTGAGTATTTTGTCCAACTCGCTCAACAGTCCAACGATTTCGTTGTTTCTGGTGCTGACGTGTGTACAAGCTCGTAGACATTCCGGATCGGCAAGATCGCGAATCCAGATCCCCTGGTTGCCAAGCTGCTTCACCACATTGCTGCAGTCCCGCTCTCTGCACAGCTGAAAGCTGACTAGGCCGCTTGACGGTGGTACATCCATCAGAGGATTGACTCCAGCTAGCTCCCGCAGTCCACTCCAGAGAACACCACTGAGCTGACGAATTTGCACACCTCGGGCTTGGGCTGAGCCTTCCTGATCCAACAAATCAAGCGAACAACGCAGACCGGCCATCAGGGGCACGCAACTAGTGGCCACCTCGAAACGGCGGCTGTCGTGGTGAAACGGATCTGAGCTGCTCAGGTCTGCCTTGCTTTCATCCCGCAGGCTGCGCCAACCGATCACGGTGGGTTGGCCCTCTGCCAGTACCCGTTCGGACAGGGCCACGCCCCCCAGACCCTCGGGGCCGCAGGCCCACTTGTGGCCTGTGAAGGCATAGATGTCTGCGGCAGCAGCGGCCTGCTGCACAGGAATCTGCCCGAAGCTTTGGGCCGCATCCACCAGCAGGTAGGGCGACTGAGGGTGCAGGGCAAGCCGTTCGGCAACGGCGCTGATGGGCATGATCTGGCCGGTGTTCCAGAGCAGGTGGCTCAGCACCACCAGCCGCGTGCGGGGGGTGAGGCTCTGCTCAAGAGCATCCATCACGCCCGCATCGGTGCTGGGTTGATCGCCTCGCAGCTGCTGCACCGGCAGCGTGTCGATCTCCAGGCCCTCACGCCGGGCCAGCTCCACGCAGGCGGCGACAACGCCTGGGTGCTCGCAGTCGCTAATCAACAGGCGATCGCCCGCAGCGAAGGGCAGACCCCACAGCGGCAGGACACAGCCGCTGGTGACGTTTTCACTGAGGGCCAAACGATGGGGCGCCACACCACAGAGCTGGGCAAGGCGTCTTCGGGTGCTGGAGACTTCGGCGCCGATGAAAGGCCACACATCGGTGGTGAACGGACCGAGTTCCTGAATTCGCCGCCAGCTGGTCTGGATGGCCTCCAGCGATGGTGTGGGCAAGGGGCCCTGGCCGCCGTAGTTGAAGTAGGTCTTGTTGAGCAGGGCTGGACAGTGATCCCTGAAGGCCATGTGGCACGCACGACGAGATGTGCTGAAACTTAAAGCGACTGTTGTCCGTCATTCCGCGCGGCTTTGGCTGACCCGACACCACCTGTGCATCCGCTTTTGCGGGGATCCAACTGGCTGAATGGACCGGCTCCGTTACGGCATCTTCTTGGGCCCTATCCAGGGGCTCTGATTTCGCTGAACCTGCTGGCTGCTCTGTTCAGCCACGCCCACTCGGATGCCTCCATGCGCATCCTGCATGGCTATTCATCCATCGGCCTGATTGCAGGACTGCTCACTTGCATGCTGGCGATCCGGCTGATGCTTCATACCCATCACTGGCCGAAGGCTGGTTTGGCGGTGCTGTGGTTGCTGGCCAACGCGTTGCTGCTGCTGGTGAACACCTGGATCGCCTTCCAGGGAATGGGCATTCCCAACGGCAATCTGTTCCATCTGGCGCTGGCTGTGGTCATTGCGGTGAACCTGCGCCTGACCTGGACCTTCAAGCAGCGTTCCACCCCGATCCAGACCGCTTCCGGTCAGGACCTCTGGAGGCGCCGTTGATCGCCCTTGACTGGCTCTGGATCCTGCACCCTGCGTTGGCGGTGCTGCTCGTGTATCCCCTGATCGGGATGGTGGTGCGTCTGGCCTGGCAGACCCGTCAACGACGGCTGGCGCAGGTGAAACATCCCCCGTCTGTTGGGGCAGATCACAGTGCCATCGGCCGATGGTTAGCGGCGGCGGTGGTGCTGATCGTGCTGGTGGCCCTCACGGTGGTGATCGCCACCAAAGTGCCAACGGCCCAGTTCGCCGGCGGCCTGCCGCGGGCGATGCAGCTGCTGCTGGTGCTGCTGGGAACCCTGGTGAGCCTGGCCGCCCTGCTGTGCTGCCGATCCGCTGCCGCCAGGCTGGTGTTCAGCCTGTTGTGCTGGGTTGGTGTGTTGGGTCTTGGCGCCCAGCCGGAGGTCTGGCGCCTGTCGGACAATCCACTCACCCCGGCGTTCTGGCAATCCCACTACTGGTCCGGCGCAGCGGTCACCGGACTGATGCTGTTCTCCCTGGCGGCGCGGCCTGAGATCCAACGGGATCTGCGCTGGCGTCGGCTGCACGTCACCGCATCGGTGCTGGCGGGGGTGCTGTTCGTGGCCCAAGGGATCAGCGGCTGCCGCGATCTGCTGGAGATCCCGCTCAGCTGGCAGAAACCGGCGGTGTACGCCTGCGATTTCGCTGCGCGCCGCTGCCCAGCGGTGGTTCCCTAACGGCTCGGGATCAAGCCAGGGGATTGGCTTCGCAGTACAGCCAGACCATCCGGCCATCCCTGAGCTGGACCCGGCAACGCTGGTAGACGCTGGGCACCTCTTCCCATCGGTCCAGGGCAGGCCACAGATCGGGGGCTATCGCATACACCTCGCCCTGAACAAGGGCGTTGGCATCCCGGCTGCGGCGAAGCATGGGATAGCCGTTGCGTTCGATCTGCTCAAATCCCGCGACGCTCCCGTCCCGTTCCCGATGCGCCCCCACCAGCAAATAATGGGCGCTGCCTTGCGCCTTGAGGCTGCCGTAAACGAAAAGACGGTCCAGGCGAGCGGGATCGATGCTGCTGGACAAAGGGCTTCAGAGCACCTGAACCACTTCGCTTACCTCGGGGATGGATTCACGCATTTTGCGCTCGATGCCCATCTTGAGGGTCATGGTGCTGCTGGGGCAGCTGCCGCAGGCTCCTTGCAGCCGCACCTTCACGATCGGGCCATCCAGCTCCACCACTTCAACGTTGCCGCCGTCGGCCATCAGGAAGGGCCGCAGCTCATCGAGCACCTTCTCCACGTTCTCGTGGGTGAGGGCCATGGTTTCGGTGCTCATCGGGCTCCAGCAGAGATCAGCCTGTCAAGCCTACGGAGCGGCCCCATAGGGTGACGAGAGCGGTTATCACCCTCTTCGGTGCAGCAGGACGGCTCCTTCAGCGCAGACGCTCGCTTCGATGCCGTGTTGGTGGGCGCCGGAATCATGAGCGCCACCCTGGCGGCACTGCTGCATGAGCTGGATCCAGGGCTGCGGCTGCTCCTCGTGGAGCGTCTGGAAGGTCCCGCCCGAGAGAGCAGTGCGGCCAACAACAACGCCGGCACGGGTCATGCCGCCAACTGCGAGCTGAATTACACCCCGATGCAGGCCGACGGCACCGTGGCCACGGCCAAAGCGGTGGCCATCAACGCCGGTTTCGAGCGCAGCCTGGAGTTCTGGGGATCCCTGCGGGAACGCGGCGAGCTCGACACCAGCAGCTTCCTGCATCAGGCGGCCCACATCAGTGCGGTGTGGACAGCGGAGAACATCGCCTTTCTGCGGCAGCGTTTTGAGCAGCTGAGTGAGATTCCGGCCTTCGCTGCGATGCGCTGGAGCGAGGAGCGCACGGAACTCACCGACTGGATGCCGCTGGTGATGGCAGGGCGGGATCTGAAGCAGCCGGTGGCGGCCACCCGGATCGAGCGCGGCACGGATGTGGATTTCGGCGCCCTGACCCGCGCCTATCTCGAGCCGCTGCAGCGCAGCGGTGCGCTCTGTGTGGAGTACGGCACCCAGGTGCGTGATCTCAAGCGCCTGCGCCGGGGTGACATGAGGGAGGCCGATTGGCGGGTGATCCTGCAGGGCCCCTCCGGCAAGCGGGAGGTGCGGTCACCGTTTGTGTTCCTGGGGGCAGGCGGTGGCGCCCTGCCGCTGCTGCAACGCTCCGGCATTCCGGAAGCGGATGATTTCGCGGGCTTCCCGGTGAGTGGTCTCTGGTTGGTGTGCGGTGATGCCCAGCTGGCGGCCAAGCAGCGGGCCAAGGTGTACGGCAAGGCCGCGGTGGGGGCGCCACCGATGTCGGTGCCCCATCTCGATACCCGCTGGATCGATGGTCAGCGCTCACTGCTGTTCGGTCCCTTTGCGGGATTCAGCAGCAAATTCCTCAAGCAGGGGTCGCTGTTCGATCTGCCGGCCTCCGTGCGGCCGACCAATCTGCTGCCGATGCTGCAGGTGGGCGCCACCAACATCGAGTTGGTGCAGTACCTGATCAACCAGCTGCGCCAGAGCCCTGAAGAACGCCACGACGCGCTGCAGCAGTTCATGCCCACGGCCCGTGCGGAGGACTGGAGCCTGTCGGTGGCGGGCCAGCGGGTGCAGATCATCAAGCGCAGCAAACAGGGGGGACGGCTGCAGCTGGGCACGGAGGTGGTGGCCTCCATGGATGGTTCGCTGGCGGCGTTGCTGGGGGCCTCGCCCGGAGCCAGCACAGCGGTGACGATCATGTTGGAGGTGCTGCAGCGCTGTTTCAAGCAACGGCTGGCGAGTGCCGCCTGGAACGAGCGTTTGCAGGCGTTGTTGCCGAGCATTCACGGCGACCCGGTTCAGGATCCTGAGTTGCTGCTGGCGATGCGTCAGCGCAGTGATGCACTGCTGGACTTGCAGGGCTGAGGGTTATTTGGCCAGATTCACCAGCACCACACCGGCGGTGATCAAGCCGATGCCGATCAGTTGCGTTGGATTGAGCAGTTGGCCGTAGGCGAAGCGGCCCACCAGCACGATCACCACGGTGCCGATGCCACTCCACAGCGCATAGGTGATGCCCAGGGGAATGCTCAGCACCACTTTGGAGAGCAGAGCCATGGCGATGGCATAGGCCAGAAACACCAGCAGGGTTGGTACGGGCTTGGTCATGCCTTCCGACAGGCGCAGGCAGGAGGTGCCGATCACTTCAGCGCTGATCGCCAGCAGCAGCAGGGTCCAGGGATTATTCAATTGCATCAACAGATGACTAGTTTTGCGATGAACTCATCACAAATTTCTTGTCGATGAAAAGATAGTCTCCGGTTGTACGGCTAGCCAATGTCTGCATCCAATCTGATTTACTTCCGAGGGCGATGGTGTTGACTTTGAGGTTGATGTCTCGGTTGCCATTGAGATTGGAATAATAATCTGGGGTGCTGAGATGGTCTGAACTATTCCAACGACCTCCATTGCGATTGTTGTTTGGTTCGCCATCAGACAGGAAGTACAAGGTATCCGTGTTTTTGTCTGCAAATGCTTCGTCAAGTCCCTCCCAGGGCTGGGTTCCTCCCCATCTGTATGCATAACCATCATCCAATGTATTGACGAAGGCGATCGCCGACTCCCGGGCTCCGTCAACGCCGAGCTTGACCAGTCCGTTGGCAGAATCTTGCCAGATTTTGTGATTCTGATAGCCGGAAGAGCTGAAGGATCGGATGCTGATGGAGGTGTCGTCGGAAAGATCTGTCAACAACGAAATCAGTTCGTGCTGCAAGGATTCCATCCGCGTAAGAGCACAACTTCTTCTGCTCCAGAAGTAGTAACGCCCACTCCAGTAGATCTTTCTGCTCCCGTATCCACTGCCCCACAGAATGCAGGCACTCATTGAGCCTGATCCATCTACAAGAAAACGCATTCTCTTGCTGCTCACATTTCGGAAGAACAGTCCATTCAGAACTTCCCCATCATCTTGGCCGCCTTCGATGCGTTTATCAGCTCTTGCATAGGCAACGAAATAAAGTGGATGTGTCGTGATTTCTCTGTTGATCGTCTCAACTTTGAGGAAACTTGTTTCGATACTGTCTGAATCATTGGTTGGATCGATGAAGCGGATGAGCTTTCGATTCTCATCTGTCATAATGCGTATCGCTGGTTCACGTTCAACGCGTTCAGGTGTTGTGTCTGCGCTGAAATTGAATTGGACTGTTTTGGCAAAGTCTGGAAGATTTAATTTCTCGCGCTCTTCATCGATTTCACACTCAGGTTGATCTGAGTCGCAACGAATGCTGCCAATATTATCAATAACCATGGCAATGGTTTGTCGCTCCGTCTCGTTGTATCGACCGTCCAGGCTCATGGCTGCTCCGCAGCGCTGAATCGAATAGCCACGGCCTGTATTGCTGGTGGAGAGTCCATAGAAGACAGGCTGATTGAGCTCTGCCATTTTGACGCCGAAAATGGGCTGGAAGATCTTGTTGGACTCGTCAGCGAGTGTATTGCACTGGTTTAGAGACTCTTGATAGTCTTCATGATTGATGTTGGTGTGAGCGAGATTTTCGTTGGGCGCTTGATCTGTTTTGATCAGGAGATGAAGGCTGCGTTCGATTTCTGCACGCATCAGCTTTTTCCCACTGGTGGTGTTTTGTTGTAATGCCGCCTTTTGATCCATTTTATTAATCAAGCTTCCAGTTGATCGTAAGGCGAGTGTCGAAGCTCCGATCAAAACAACGCCAGCACTCGCTGCTACAAGGACTTCAGGCAAACTAAATCCATGTTGGCGGATTGCTTTTGAGGGGGTGGCTTTGCGATTGGTGATGGTGATGTTGAACATGATCTTGATTGAGTAAAAGAGAGGTTGGAATGAGGTTCGGAGGAGTCTTGGTGGTTTCATCGCCTGCGACATCGCGACTCCTCCCAAGTGCCTCGATGGAGATGGCCAACGGATGAAAGCTTCACGCACCGAATCGGTAGGGGCCGCTCCGGGTCATCCTGCGAGTTTGTGGCTCGAACGAGGATGATCAATGAATCGTTATCAGCACTCATTCCTGGGGGTGAGAGCGTGTAATTGGCCCTGGAAAACTTGACGCCAACGGTCCTGGAACTCGCTGTTCCTTCTTGACTGATCAGGCGATAGGGGGGCTCCCACGAACACGATGTGGCGTCACAACAGCGCAACCGCTCGCTTCGCTGCTCCGGCTCTAGATGGCTTAATTCGAGCACTTCAGTGGGTTGAGCAAACCCATTGCTTGTGTTGTCGATTCCAACAAAAGAAGGATTGACAGTGATTTCGCAGCTGGCTCCCTCTGCTGATTGCCGTGCACGCAGGCTGAACAGGCCTGATTCGATGTTTTGGCTGTACTGATCCAGTTGATTCAGTGCAAGTTGCCGTCGGTATTGAGGCACGGCCCAAGTGCTGCCGAGCACAATGATCACGATGATGATCAGAAGCTCGAAGAGTGTGAATCCTTGTGATCGGGGTAATATCTTTTTCATGTTATTCAAGAATGCAACGGTTTTGGAAATTGGGATTGAGTTCCACTACCCGTCGTTCATGTCCAATGGAATATTCGGGCGCCAAAAATGAATAGGTCACGACTGTGATTCCAGGGTATTTTCCGATTTCAATGGTCCGCGTTATAGGGTTCGTCCCGTCGATTCCCTTCACCACAGGTTCTGGAACCGAGATGCTTCCACTTTGTGCATCAAGCTTGTCTTTCAGATATTGGGCAGGATCCAGACAGGCATCGCGTCGCTCATGGCCCGGCATGGATTCAAGGGTGAGCTTGGCATCGGCTTGTTGAATCAGTTGAATGTTGTTGTGGATTGCCGCTTCGATTCGGTCGCGCTCCATTCGATTACGTCCACTGGTGATCGACTGGCCTGAAATCCGGGAAATACCGACTATGACCATGAGCAGAATGCTGCCTGCAGAGCGGCAGAGCGTCGGGTAGG
>ERZ802822.1500-NODE-1500-length-14212-cov-8.540290_pt1 | contig 14212 bp, 12 predicted proteins | sample MGYA00345649_ERZ802822 | MGnify/ENA primary metagenome ERZ802822 (study PRJEB30503, sample SAMEA104212359) | marine metagenome | biome: Westerlies Biome; feature: [SRF] surface water layer (ENVO:00010504) within the epipelagic zone...; material: water...
TCAAGACTTTGTGATAAGGCATTGACTACAGAAACCCCAACCCCATGAAGACCTCCTGAAAAATTATAGTCATCTCCAGAAAATTTAGCACCAGCATGAAGTTTGCATAATATAAGCTCCACACCACTCACTTTATGTTCAGGATGAATATCAACCGGCATCCCTCTTCCATCATCACTAACTCTGATATTTCCATCTTTCAATACAGCTATTTTTATATTTGAGCAATGACCAGATAGAGCCTCATCAACTGAATTGTCTAGAACTTCTTGTATTAAATGGTTTGGATTAGATGTATCTGTATACATCCCAGGTCTTTTTTTAACAGGATCTAAACCTGATAAAACCTCAATTGCTTCTGCGTCGTATGAATTTTTAGCCAATTTAAGAAGCCTTTATTATTGATTGAACTTATGTAAGTTATTCTACTCTAAGTAATATTAAAAGAATTATAAAATATAAAAAATTACAGATGTTTGCACTGCAAACATTAATAATGAGTTAAAATATGATTATGAACAAATTTACTAAGCCATTATTTATAATTTCTTTAATATCTTTTAATCTTAATTCAGAAAATTTATTAGACATTTATAATGAAGCATTAAAAAACGACCCTACATACAAATCAGCAGAATATTCATATTTAGCTGATAAAGAACTTGTTGTTCAAGGAAGAGCTGCATTACTTCCAAGCCTTACTTTAAGTGGATCAACTAATTGGAATGAATACTACCAAGACAAGCAACTACAACAAGAATATAACTCATTTTCAAGCTCAGCTAGGTTGTCGCAGCCTTTATTTAGATTAGATTCATGGTTTCAATACAAACAATCAAAATCTCTTACAAACGCGGCTGAAGCAGAGTTTGCGTTTGAACAACAAAATCTTTTGGTTAGAACTGCAGAGCTATATTTTGGGGTTTTAAGAGCGATAGATAATTTAAATGCTGCTATATCTGAAGAAAAAGCTATTAAAAAACAACTTGATCAGGCACAACAAAGATTTGAAGTAGGGCTATCTGCAATTACAGGAGTTCAAGAAGCACAACTTGCATATGATCTTAGTAAAGCTTCAAGAATAAGCATTGAAGGAAGATTGTTTTCAGCGCGAGAGGCTTTAAATGCTCTCATTGGAAGAGAGATATTTAGTCTTGATGAATTGGGCGAGGGGTTGCTTGTTGAAGTTCCAACACCCACCTCAAAGGAACAATGGGTAGATCTTGCTTTAGAAAACAATTACCAGTTAAAAGCGGCCTATCTAAGAAAAGATGCAGCAAAAAATAATGCTAGAAGCTCTGCTTCAAATCATTTGCCAAAGATTGATATTGTTGGTTCAAAATCAGAGTCGGAAACAAATCAATTTAACTATGAAGGGTTTAATATCAATGGACAAGGCATACCTGTCCCAGAAGTTACAGGTCGAAGAAACTTTGCTATCCAATTCAGTATGCCCATTTTTCAAGGCGGTGCAGTTAACTCCAGAAGAAAGCAGGCATATTCTCAATATGAGAGAACTAATGAGAATACCCTCTTTACTCAAAGACGAATTATTCAAGAAGTAAGATCAGAGTTTTCAAATGTTATTACGCTTGTTGCTAACGTAACAGCACAAAAACAAGCAGTTATTTCTGCAACTAGTGCTCTAGAAGCAACTCAAGTTGGTTACAAGGTGGGTACGAGAAACGTAGTTGATCTTTTACAGGCTGAAAAGAATCTTTATTCTGCAGAAAAAAATCTAGCAAACGCTAAATATGATTATATTTTATCAAATCTTAAGTTGGCTCTAGCTTCTGGAACAATTACACCAGGAGATCTTGTAAGAATTAATAGCTTATTAAAATAATATCTAATGCCCGAACTTCCAGAGGTTGAGACAACTCTAAGGGCGATTGAGAAATTTAAAAATCAACGCCTATCTAATATTAAGGTTCATAATAGAAACCTAAGATGGAAAGTAGATAAAGATCTTGAAATAAATTCAAAAAATCAAATCATTAAGAACCTTCGCAGAAGAGCGAAATACATAATATTTGATTTAGATAAGTGCTCAATCATTCTTCATTTAGGTATGTCTGGCAGCCTTAGAATAGCTAATAATGATGATAATTATTTCTTAAAACATGACCATGTAGAATTTCTCTTTGAGAATGAAAAAATAATATATAACGATCCAAGAAGATTTGGATCTATTCATCTAACAGAGGATATTGATAAACATAGATTAATAAATCATCTTGGACCAGAACCGCTATCAAAAGATTTTAATTCAAAATACCTTCTTGCTTTGTGCTCAAAGTCTAAGACAAACATTAAAACTTTGTTAATGAATCAAAAAAATGTTGTTGGTATAGGAAATATATATGCTTCAGAAACTCTATATCTTTCTAAGGTTAATCCTTCAAAAGATTCTAGTAAATTAACTATTGCTGATTGTAAAAAAGTGGTTAGTTCGTCTAAAAAAATCTTGAATTCAGCTATCAAAGTTGGCGGAACAACTTTAAAAGACTTCTATTCAGCAGATGGAAGTCCTGGCTATTTCAAGTTTAAGTTGAATGTATATGGACGAGAAGGCTTGGACTGTAAAAAATGTAAAACGAAGATTGCAAAAACAAACATTAATAAAAGAGCTACCTACTATTGCCCTTCTTGTCAGAGCTAAGTATCTAGTTTTGCTCGCAGTGCTTGTTCTACAGTTGGGTGAACGAATTTCGAGATATCGCCTTTTAAATCTGAAATTTCTTTAATTAAGCTAGATGAAACATAAATCAAGCTTTCTTTAGGAGTAAGAAATATACTTTCGATATCTGGCGCTAAAGATCTATTCATGGTTGCAAGTTGAAACTCATACTCAAAATCAGAAACAGCTCTTAGACCTCTAATAATTGCACAAGCACCATAATCTTTTGCTAAATCAACAGTCAGTTTTCTTGGGAAGCCAACAACTTCAACCATGTCGTTACTCTCATATATCGAAGTTGCTAAATTTATTCTATCTTCAAGAGAGAACATTGGATTTTTTGATTCGCTCTTAGCTATTGCAACTACAACCTTATCAAACAAACCACAGCCTCTATCAATAATGTCCATATGGCCATAGGTGATAGGATCAAATGAACCTGGGTATATTGCTACTCTCATGAACAAATAATACTAAACATTGATTTTTAAGCAATGTTTAATTGCTATCCTATGCTGATAATAATTGCAATAATCACTTGGAATTAAGCAATTTTTAATTTGATACTAATTAGTTTTTTAGCTATGATTAAGACTTCATACTAATAGGGTAAGTAAATTATTACTTTAAAAAATAGGAGTTTAATATGAAATTTTTATTAATGTTAGGTGGTGTTATTGCACTTCCTTCTTTTGCTGCTGGTGGTGGTGATCTAGATATAGGAGACTCTGTTGGAGTTTCATTCTGGCTTGTTACTGCTGCTATGTTAGCTGCTACTGTTTTCTTTTTTGTTGAAAGAGACCAAGTAAGCGCAAAATGGAAAACATCATTAACAGTATCAGGTTTAATTACTGGTATTGCTTTTTGGCATTATCTTTACATGAGAGGTGTATGGATAGATACAGGTGGAAGCCCAACAGTATTTAGATATATTGATTGGTTATTAACTGTTCCATTACAAATGGTTGAGTTTTATTTAATTCTTGCAGCTTGTACTAATGTAGCTGGTTCATTATTTAAGAAACTGCTTGTTGGTTCATTAGTAATGTTAGGTGCTGGATTTGCTGGTGAAGCTGGATTAGCTCCTGCATTGCCTGCTTTCATTATTGGTATGGCTGGATGGATATACATGATATATGAGCTGTATATGGGTGAAGGTAAAGCTGCGGTGAGTACTGCTAGTCCTGCCGTAAATTCTGCTTACAATGCAATGATGATGATTATCGTTTTTGGTTGGTCTATTTATCCACTGGGATATGTTGCTGGCTATTTAATGGGTGCAGTAGATCCAAGTACATTAAATCTAATATACAACCTTGCTGATTTTATTAATAAGATTTTATTCGGTTTAATAATCTGGCATGTTGCTGTTAAAGAATCTAGTCACTCGCACTAGTTAACTTTAAAAGTTAAATTAAAACCCGGTCTAGGCCGGGTTTTTTATTTTTAGAAATATGTTTCAAGAATGTTGCTAAAAATATGCTTTAATAAAATACTCTTTTAATAGAATGTTTTTAAAATGGAGACTTAATATGAGATATTTATTAACAACAATAGCTATTATATCTTTTTCAGCGCTTGCTGATGATCATAAGAGCTTACCTAAACCAAATGAGTGTGAGGGAAGCCCAGCCAATTATTACGTGGCAAAGCTTAATGAGGGTGGAACAATTGAGGGTTGGCTAAATGCAGCGAAGATGCATCAGGCTTATTATAAAGAAAGAGGATTTGATGTGAAGGTCATTCCATCAATACATTACTTACCAAGCGAAGATGACAGTGGGCCAAGAGATGAGGTTTTTAGAATTAGCACTCATGTAATTCATGCCAATACCTCTGAGCAAGAAAGATGGTGGGATTGGAATCAAAATGAAAGAAATGATTCTGATATTAAAGCAAGAGATGCATTTGTTGCTGAGTATGATAAAAATAATGAAGTTGTTGCAAGAAGATTTCTTTGCATGCTAATCGATTAAGACTATGGAGAAATAGTATTTCCATCATAGGAAATTAAATTCCCTGAATCTTCTGCAGAGGAACCTTCAATTACTTCTGACAAAAGCTTAACGCTATATTGTGGAGAAAAAAGTTTTTCTTTAGATACGTTTTTCTGAAAAGGTTCACTAAAGTTACTTTTAACAGTACCTGGCTGAAGTGCTAAAGCTATTGCATTTTTATTTGTTCTTTTTAATTCAATGCTGAAATTTTTAACTATTTGGTTTAACGCTGTCTTACTTGATCTATAAGAATACCACCCACCAAGTTGATTATCTGAGATACTCCCTACTCTTGCACTTAAAAATGCTATAACACTCTTTTCATCTTTATTCATTAAAGGAATAAAGTACCTGCCAATGAGAGCTGGTCCAATGGTGTTGATGCTATATACCTTTGCAAAGGTTTCATAATTAAGATCTTTTATGCTTTTCTCAGGTCCAAAATTTTCAGTATGAAGAATGCCACTGGCAATAATAACTCTATCAATAATATGATCTTTAATCTTGTCTGAAGCTTTTTGAATACTGCCTTGGCTTTCAACATCAATTTCAAAACTAGAAACTTTTTCCGATACATGATCAGCTGCACTTCTTGAGAATGTAAATATATTTTCTACGGAGCTATCTTTTAAATAGTGTTCAACAAATGCATTTCCTATTGCACCACTTGAACCAATTATTGCTATATTTTTTGACATTAAAATTTATTCAGTAATTATTAAGAAGGACTTGATGAAAATTATATATATAAAGAAGTTTTATATGAAGTTAAACTTAAAAGTAAATGTATAAAGGGAGACATGATGGGATTTGAAGTTAGTGACAGAGCAAAAGAAATTAATGAGCGCTTAGAAGCCTTTATGGAAGAGTATATTTATCCTCGCGAAAGGGATTATGACGAATTCACTAATGATCAAAACAATTTATGGCAGTATCCAGATTGGTATGAAGAGTTAAAAGAAGAAGCAAAAAAACAGGAGCTATGGAATTTATTTTTACCAAAAGAATATGCCCCTTGGAGTCCGGGTCTTACTAACCTTGAGATAGCTGGTCTCTTTGAAACTATGTCTAGATCAGCATGGTCTCAACAAATCTTTAATTGCAATGCGCCAGATAGAGGCAATATGGAGGTACTAGCCAAATATGGAACTCCAGAACAGCAAAAACAATGGTTGGAACCTCTGCTAGCAGGTGAGATACGATCTGCCTACGCTATGACTGAACCTGACGTTGCATCATCAGATGCAACTAATATGGAATTAGAAATTACTCGCGATGGTGATGAGTATGTTTTAAATGGCAAGAAATGGTGGACTACAAATGTTATAACTCCAAAATGTAAATTTATGTTGGTTATGGGCAAATCAAACCCAGAAAACCCACGTCATACACAACACTCAACCATTATTGTTCCTACTGATGCAGAGGGTTTTACAATCGCAAGGGCTTTAAGATCTCTAGGTGAATTACACTCGCCAGGCGGTGAAGGCGATGTTGTTTTTAAAAATGTACGTGTTCCAGTTTCTAATCTTATATTAGGTGAGGGAAGAGGTTTTGAAATAGCTCAAGGTAGACTTGGCCCTGGCAGATTTCAATATGCAATGATGTTTGTTGGAATGGCTCAAAGATCTTTAGAGCTTATGTGTGAAAGAGCGCAATCGAGAGTAGCTTTTGGTGAAGTATTAAGTAAAAAAACAAGTGTTCAACATGAGATAGCAAGAAGTAGATGTGATATTGAGCAATGTCGATTACTTGTTCTTTCTGCTGCTGAAAAAATGGATAACTATGGCATAGATGCTGCAAGAGATTACATCTCAATGTTAAAAATCGTTGCTCCAAAAATGTGTGAGGATGTCTCTAGTAGAGCAATTCAAATTTTTGGAGGTATGGGTGTATCTCAAGATACTCCATTGGCTCATATATTCACAACAAGTAGATTTTGCAGAATTGCAGATGGTCCAGATGAGGTTCACATGTCCCAACTTGCAAAACTTACCATGAGGTCTTTGTCAGGAAAGTAACTTACACTAAATCAAAAAAAAGGGAGCTAATGCTCCCTTTTTTATTATTCTAATTAACTAGAAATTATATTTAACACTGAAGTTATGGGTTTCAGGAGCACCCATCATCATCCCATTAACTCCGCTTAACTGACTAGCAATTAATACTAGTCTTACATATTGATTATCAGTAGCATTCTTCACGGAGTAAGCAAGCTCCCATGAATCATTTCTCCAACCCACTTTATAGTTCAAGAATTCTTGATCAATTTTTTGAGCAAGCTCTGGATTGCTAGCTGGTAATTGAGCTAACCATTGTGGTGATCGAGATGGAGCAGAAGTATTTTCGTATGGTCCATCATATGAATAATCTACTCTTGAGAATACATTTCCGTTTCCAAGAGGGAAAAAATGAGATAACCCGACTGTATATGCATCAACAGGTGTTAACCTAGGCGCTGCATTTGAAAGGATATCAGGCGAACCGTCATCTATAGTCATATATGATAAGTTCAAAGTAAGATTAGGTCTTAGTTTTGCAATCATATTAAAATCGAAACCCAGTCTTTCTGCAGTCTCTGTAGCGTTTCCAACAATAGTTCCTGTGCCATCTGGGTTTTGAGTGATGAAATGCTGTCCATCAGTATCCATGCTAAATGCTGTAGCATTAATTTGAACTTTATTGTCCATTAATCTTGATTTAATTCCAATTTCAAAATTATCTGTTTCTGTTTTATCAAATGCTCTGGCATCTCCTGTAGCACCAGAAGTAGAATTATAACCACCAGCTTTGTAGCCTGTAGCAGCAGCAACATACAACATTACATCTTCTGATAAATCTTTTTGAACACTTAAAGACCATGTAGTAGCACTATCAGATCTTGTAAAAGTATCATCAACATTTTGCAAGAATGCACTAAAAGGCCAAGCATTTCCAAGAACAGCCTGTCTAGGAAGTCCAACTAATTGAGGTTGCTGTAAAAGACCTGCAAGCATTGGGCTTACAGCCCCTCCTAGCATAGCTTGAGCATATAAATCTGCTTCTTTATCTTCTGAGGTATATCTTGCACCTATGGTATATCTTAAAGAATCAGAAACATGAGTAGTCATTCTTCCAAATACAGCTGCAGTTTCGTCAGACCATTTCATATCTTGCGCAATAGCATCGCCTGCCTGAGTTGTAGCTGCAAAACCACCAACTCCAGCCGCAGCACCTCCTAAAGCTTGAAGTTGTCCAAGTTGAACTGGAGTAGCTAATCCAGCTTCAGCAAGAGCTTGCAAGCCAGCAATGCTTTGTTGAAGTTGTCCAAACCATGTATTCCATACTGGAGAAAACTCATTACCAATTTCAATAGCGGCCATATTAGCACCCGCGCCCATCTCGCCATATTCAGAGTCTGCAAAATACACGCCCATTGTGTATTCCTTATTTCCAATCATATTTGAGCTAAATCGTATTTCGTTAGTCAGAGATTTTCCTGGTAAAGTTCTTTTTAGCTCTGCAAAATTGATAGACGTAAAGTCTGCATCCCACTCTCTATATGCTTCGTATTTATTTCTTGCAAGAATATAAGTTAATGTTCCATTTTCTAACTCTTGCTCAATCTTAAGCGATGTTAAGGTTGAATCTAGATTAAATTTTGGCGATCCTGGAGTGGTAGCAAATCTATAGTTAGCATAATCATTATCTGCAGGTGTTTTGCCCAACAAAGGAATTCCAATAGCTGTTTGTGATGATGTTGCTATGCTATCTACGGCACAACATGTTGATTTTTTTGTAATATCAGAATGAGAAAAAACGTAGCTCAGTTTTTCATTTTCGTGATAAATTTTTATACCTAAAACTGAATCGTCTACGCCATTGGCTGAACTTCCATCAATGATGTTTGTCATGTAGCCATCTGATTCATTAACATTAGCACTTAATCTAATAGCTGTTGAGTCTGAAACACCAAAACTCATGGCGCCGGTAACTCTTGTTGAATTAAAATCTCCACTTTCATAATGCACGTAACCATCTGAATCACCTGGTCTAGGTGTTTTTGTTGTTATATTAACAACACCTGCATTTGAGTTCTTTCCATATAGAGTACCTTGAGGACCTTGAAGAACCTCAATTCTTTCTATATCGATTAGATCATTTAAGCCTAGGCCTGTTTTATTAAGATAAACTCCATCTACTACCAAAGCTACATCTGATTCAAGTGATGCGTCACTTTGACTGGTACCAATACCTCTTATTCTCATTGATGCATTAAATGGATCGACATTATAGTTAACTATCAAAGAAGGCAAAGCTGAGTCAATGTCTCGGGCTGTTGTGATATTCATATCTTGAATTTGCGCTGCAGATAAAACTTCTACAACCATTGGAACATCTTGTGCGTTAGCTTCTGTTTTTGTTGCTGTAACAATAACATCTTCGATTCCATCTGAATCTTGGGCCAATATAATGAATGGCATTAATATTGCTGCCATACATAAACTAGTTTGTAATAAATTTTTCATGAATGCGTCCCCCTTAAAGACAATAAAATTAATTCAATTAACTAAGATAGCGTAATCATAAGCGCTGGTCTTGTTTGTATACTATCAGATACTGCTTAAAACTCATCAAAAAGATAAAAATTATTATTTATTCTTTCTACTATTCGGAGAAACGAAGTTTGTATCTTGAAGTGTGTCATGGGTATTCTCAAGAATAACTTTTTTAACAGCAGCCACAATTGGGTTAGATCGAGATAACTCATGTTGAATTAGGTAGAACCCTATTTGAAATGAGTACTCATCCTTCTCGAAAGGAATAAGCCTTTCATCACTTTCGCCATCAAGATCTGTCAGAAATGTAACTCCATTACCGTTTGAAACCATAGAGTGAGCATCTTGATATGAGTTTGATGAAACTATTATATTTGGATTTTTAAAAAAAGATTTAATAATAAAATCAGTATCAAACTTATCATTCCTTTTGTAAGCCACCCATTCAAAATCATTTGGATTTTTATTCTTATCGAAATAATCTTTTGTACCATAAATTCGCATGTCTATATTTGTAAGCAAAGTTGCTATTGAGTCCTCAGGCGGTCTTGTTGTTCCAATAAACCCAATATCATAAACCTCAGTAGACATATCAGAATCATCTGAAGCATTCATTATATGAATCTTGAGATTAGGGAAACGGGATCTTAATTTTGTAATAAGATTTGTCATATTACTACCACCCTCGCCTTGCTTATAAATAACAAGCTTTCCATTCATAAGTTCTGGGTTTGGTATGAATCTTTCTTTTAGTTCTGAAATTTTATAGTCAATCTTTGCAACTTCTTTGTATAGATCATGACCATGAGTCGTTAAGGTATATCCAGAATTTTTTCTTTCAAATAACTTTAGAGCTAATTCTTTTTCTAATTTTTCAATCTTTCTAGATACCGTTGAATGATTGACTCCCATCTCTTTAGCACAGCCACTTAAAGTGCCATGATTTGCACAAGATATAAAGTATTCTAGATTTCCCCAATCAAGCATAAAAGTGTTATATAAAATATGAGCACAATATACTATGAATGTTCATATATTATCAATGGATTATGTAGCTATCATTAAAAACATTCCTTCTTTTTTGCACGTTGAGTTATTTTTTTTCTCATACCATGATTGAACTATCTATAATAAAATCTTTAATATATGAAAAAATACTTTTTTGTAATACTACTTGTTACTGTTTTTCTAATTTGGGGTTTTAAGAGAGATATTGCGCTAACGTTAATTCCTATTGCTCTCAAATTAAGTAATCCAATTTCTGAAAATCAAGAAATAAATTGGCCAATTGTAGAATCTTCTGTGATAACGACTAAGCCAAATATCATTTTAATTTTAGCTGACGACTTAGGCTTTAATGATGTCTCTTTTTATAATGGCGGTGCAGCAGATGGTTCTTTGATGACACCAAATATAGATAATCTAGCAAAAGAAGGTGTCGCTTTTTTAAATGGGTATGCTGCTAGTCCTGTTTGCTCTCCTTCAAGAGCAGCAATAATGACAGGAAGATATTCAAGTAGATATGGATTTGAATTTACTCCATATCCAGCACAAGCAGCAAAAATTATGAATCTATTAAGAGAAGATGATGAGCTTGAAACTATTTATCTAGAAGATGTCCAACTGGATGAGGTTGGTTTAACCATTGGAGGTTTACCAGATAAAGAAGTCACTGTTGCAGAAATGCTTCAAAAAAATGGTTACTATACCGCACATATTGGTAAGTGGCATTTAGGTGGTTTTACAGATGGAATGAAACCCAATGATCAAGGCTTTGATGACAGCCTTATGCTAAATAGCAGTCTCTATTTACCAAAGAATCATCCTGATATCGTAAATGCAAAAATTGATTCTTTAATTGAAGATATGGTATGGGCATCATCACAGTTTGCAGTAAGTTTTAATGGAAGTGACCCATTTAAACCTGGGGGATATATTACTGATTATTATACTGATGAAGCTATAAAGGTTATTAACAATAATAAGGATAGGCCGTTCTTTCTGTATTTAGGACATTTTGCTCCCCATAATCCCCTTCAATCTTTAAGAAAAGATTATGAAAAACACAATCATATGGAAAATCATACACTTCAAGTATATTCAGGAATGATTGAAGCTCTTGATAGATCGATTGGTAAAATTGTTACTACTTTAGAAGAAAATGGATTAACAGAAAATACTTTAATTATTTTTACTTCAGATAATGGCGGGGCTGGATATATTGGATTAGATAATATTAATAAGCCATATCGTGGTTGGAAACTTACTCATTTTGAAGGTGGAATGCATATACCTTTTTTTGCAAAATGGCCTGCTAAAATTAAAAAAGATATGAGATATGATAAAAGAATTCATCATACTGATATTTTTAGCACAATCTTGGGTGCAGCAAGTATTGAGCCTCCTAAAGAAATTAAAATAGATGGTATAAATCTTATTCCCTTTTTAACCAATGAAAAAAGTGGAGAGCCACACCAAACTCTGTATTGGAAAAATGCAAGCTATCAGGCAGTCATTCATAATGATTGGAAATTACTAAGATCAAAATTTCCAAATGAGCAAGAATATTTATATAACCTGAAAAAAGATCCTTATGAACAAAATAATCTGGCAATGTCAGAACTGACATTAAAGAGTTTGTTGCATGAAAAGCTTGATACTCATATTGAATCGATGCCAGAGCCAAACTGGCCTCAATCAGTCTTTATGCCTGTTGTTGTGGATAAACCACAAACAGAATATAAAAAAGGCGACGAATTGATTTACTGGCCAAATTAAAAATTTAAAGGAGTTTAAAATGATAGATCTATATTTTTCTTACAGAAGTCCCTATTCATATTTAATACTCCCAAGAATGTTAAAACTTAAAAATGAACATAACGTTGAAATAAATTTTAAGATCGTTTATCCATTGGCTATACGAATGCCTGAATTGTTTAAAAATAAAAATATATTTTTTTTCATTTCATTTATAAGAGACTTTTCTAAAAAAGCAAAAAAATTAAGTATCCCATTAAAAATACCAATTAAACCTGATCCAATAAAACAAAATCCTTTAACCGGAAAAATTTCAAAGCATCAGCCTTATATATTTGACATATGTCATATGGGTCAATTTATGTGTAACAAAGGTAAAGGAATTGAGTTTGCATATGAATTGTCTAAATTAATATGGGGTGGAAAAAACTGGAATAAAGATGAGTTATTGGGACCTCTATTTGCTAGATTTGATGAAAATTTATCAGAGGTAAGAGAATATATTAAGTTAAATAAAAAACAGTTGGTAAGTGAAATTGAAATGAATCAAGCAGATCAAAAAGAGGCAGGTCATCATGGCGTTCCTTTGAATGTGTACAAGGGGAAATATTATTTTGGTCAAGATGACCCCTTTGATCAGCTAATAGACGAGTTAATTAAAGATGGAATTATTGAGAATTTTTCATGAAAGTTTTAAGAACACCTGATAAATATTTTGAAAATATTAAAGATTATCCATTTGAACCTGTTTATACAGATATAGAAACTAAAGATGGGACTACTTTGAGAATTCATCATATTGATCAGGGACCAAAAAATGGTCCTATACTTCTAGCAATGCATGGTCAGCCTGTTTGGAGCTATCTTTACGCTAAAATGATTCCAATTTTAACTGAAGCAGGAATAAGGGTTATTGCTCCTGATTTAGTTGGTTATGGAAAATCAGATAAACCGGCTGCTAGAGAAGACTATTCTTATCAAAATCAAGTTGATTGGATGGGAGAATGGTTGAAGAAAAATGATTTCAAAAATCTAACTTTCTTCGGACAAGATTGGGGGGGTTTAATCGGACTAAGAATGATAGCAGCAGATCCAGATAGATTTATAAAAATCGCCATGGGAAATACAGGGCTTCCATATAATCCAAATGCTCCTCAAGAAGTCATAGATGAAGTAAATGAATTTAGGGCATCAAATAAAAAGATAAGCTTCTTTGGAATGACTAAAGAAGTTAGCAAAATGGATAAAAACAAACATATGGCAACGAAATTTATGTACTGGCAAAAATTTACTTGGGATTCAAAAAATCTTCCAATTGGTTTAATTAACTCCTTTCAAATGGAGAGTCAGTTTAGGAAATCTCCGGTTAAAGCATATATCCATATTCTGTTACAAAAAATAGGACTAGAAAAAATTTCACCTTTTTATACTGATTTAGTGAAAGCTTATGAAGCGCCATTCCCTAATCCATCCTATAAAATGGGCCCAAGGGCAATGCCAAGCCAGGTCCCAATGATACCTGATCAGTCTTTAGATGCTCAAAGAAAAGCAAGAGAGTTTTTTAAAACTTCCAATAAACCTTTTTTAGCTGTTTTTGCAGGCAATGATCCTGTAACAAATGGTGCTGAGAGAGATGTTCTCAAGATGGCTCCAAATGCAAAAAGTGCTCCTCATATTGGTGGAGGTCATTTTTTTCAGTGGACAAAACCTAAGCAACTATCTAAGGTAATAGTGGACTTTATCAAGGAGTAATTTTTTATGATTCATCTATATACCGCATCTACACCTAATGGACATAAAGTGTCTTGTACATTGGAGGCGCTTGAAATGCCTTATGAATTTCATTCAGTAAATCTGGGAGAAGGTGATCAAAAAAAACCTGATTTTTTAAAAATAAGTCCTAATGGAAGAATCCCTGCAATTATAGATACAGATAATGATCTTTCTATTTTTGAATCGGGTGCAATCATGCTTTATTTAGCAGATAAAGCTGGGAAACTCATACCAGATGATGTTGTGGGTAGAGCAAAGGTTACAGAATGGTTAATGTTTCAAATGGGTGGTATTGGTCCGATGATGGGTCAGGCAAATGTTTTTTTTAGATACTTTCCTGAGAAACTACAACCTGCTATTGATAGATATCAAAATGAATCAAGACGTCTTTTTGAGGTCTTAGATACTCATCTTTCTAAAAATGAATGGCTCGCAGGAGAATACTCAATAGCTGATATAGCTAATTG